>Ga0180009_10005944_pt1 | contig 12943 bp, 14 predicted proteins | sample OS_PC_MetaG_FD_123537 | JGI IMG/M metagenome (GOLD analysis project Ga0180009, IMG submission 123537) | Groundwater microbial communities from the Aspo Hard Rock Laboratory (HRL) deep subsurface site, Sweden - OS_PC_MetaG | ecosystem: Environmental > Aquatic > Deep subsurface > Groundwater...
CATAGAAAAAGCTAGTAGTAACCACCATATGCCAAAATTTAAGGCACTTTTATAGACGAGAGAAAATTGGCTCTCGTCGAGCTAAAATCCGGAAAGTCCCGCGTCGGCAAATTGGATTTCTAAATGTACTTAGAAACACTTCAGTGTTTCTGGTACGCCCAAAATTTTAATAATTTTGAAGCGCATAATCTTTAAAAAAGACCTTGCTTTAGCTTTAGCATTAAAAAGATGGTAGATGAAAATATAAATGAAGGTGTTGTAAAAGAGAAGAACAATGAGGGAATCATTGAGGCAGCCCTGTTTCTAGCTGGAAGATTTATGTCTCTTCAGGAACTTGTAATGTATACTGGAATAAATCCCATAACTTTGAAAGATGTTATGAGAAAAATTGAGGAGAAACACAATGGTCCCGGGGCTCTCAAAATAATAAACAAAGGAGAACTTTACAAAATGGATATTAAGGAAGAATATGTTTGGCTTACCAATAAATTAGCATCTGGAAGTTCTGAATTTACAAGGGCAGAGCAAGAGACGCTTGCAATCATTGCGTACAAACAGCCAATCAATCAATCTGTTGTTGTAAAAATCAGAGGAAATAAAGGATATGATCATATAAGGAAGCTTATAGATGTGGGCCTGGTTAGAACAAAGAGGGTAGGACATACTCTTGAATTAAAGCTTGATGATGCTTTCTATAACTATTTCAGCATCAAATCAAAGGAAAGGCAGGCCAATGATGGGGGAGTTGAAGACGGGGAAGGAGGTCTGGAAGGGCCACGGGGCCCACAAGGACCCTCAATAGATATGCCTTCTGAAGAGATCGATTCGAATCCCTTAAATGGTGCTGAGAATCCTTCAAACTAAGATAAAATGCTATTTCAAAGTATACTGATTTATGTTGCATCATTTGTAGGAATATTCTCTTCAGTATTTTTTCTATTGACTTTGTTTGAACATAGAGAAAAAGTCAAAAATCCTGTTCCTACAAAATTCCCATTTGTTTCAGTTATAATTCCGGCCTATAATGAGGGAAAGAATATTAAGAAAACCATAGAGTCTGTGCAAAATTTGGAATATGGGGGGAAATTTGAGATAATCGTCGTCGATGATGGAAGCAAAGATAATACTTTGAATATTGCAAAAAAGATTGCAGCCACAGATCCAAGAATAAGGGTTTTACATCAGGAGAACAAGGGAAAGGCAGCAGCAATTAATTTCGCAATAGCAAAATCAAAGGGAGAATTTATTGCAACATTAGACGCAGATTCTTTTGTTGAGAAAGATGCTTTGATGAAAATGATTGGATTTTTTGAAGATAAAAAAGTTGCAGCAGTAACCCCTTCATTGAAGGTTTATCAACCAAAAACTATTGTCCAAAAAATACAGAAAGTGGAATACCTTTGGGGAATCTTCCTTAGAAAAGTATTTTCATTTATGAATGCTCTTCATGTGACTCCTGGTCCTTTTTCAATTTTCAGAAGATCGTTTTTTGACAAGTATGGGGGATTTGATGAGAAAAATCCTACAGAAGATACTGAGATTGCCTTCAGAATACAAACACATCATTATAAAATTGAGAATAGCATAGATGCTGTTGTTTACACTGTCTCTCCTTCAAAATTCAAAGATCTTCTTGTGCAAAGAATAAGATGGTATTATGGACTAATGAAAAATGTTAAGCTATACCCCCATCTCTTCAATCCAAAATATGGCTATATTGCCCTTTTCTCTCTTCCTGCAGCGATACTCTCTGTTTTGATGATTATTTCTCTCGTAGGATATTTTACCTTTAAGCTTATTATGACTATGGCCCAGAACTTTGCAAATTGGAAGGCTGTAGGTTTTGACTTCTTGACCTTAATGCAGGGTTTCAAAATAGAATATCTTTATTATTCCCTTACGGGTCCCCTAACCGCCCTCATAATCATCTTAACTCTGTTTAATATTTTATTCTTAATATTTGCAGAAATGAAGAGCAAGGAAAAAGAGATTGTTGATACGGCATATATCTACTATTTCTGCTTATATGCCTATTTTTATGCGCTATGGTGGGTGGCAGCCCTGTTTTATTGGGTTTTTGGAAGGGTTAAATGGAAAGATATAAACTATGAGTGATTTCTGCTGAGAAATCTTTCAGATTTCTGACATGACAGGAACACTTGAAGTGCTCCTTATCATGAATAGAAAGCTCTAAAAACCAAGGAAATTCATATTTTAGCATGGCCAAAAGACAAGTAAATCGAATGAAATATATTGCAGCCATAACTCTAACATGTTTGATATTTATAGGGGGATTGTGGGTAGGCAGCACAATAACCAATAGCAAGATAAATGATATACTCTCAGTGGAACAGGAATCAAGACTGCAGCTTGAAAATCTTCAGCTTGAAGAGGAACTGTTGAAAGACACTCCCTGCAAGAATCCGAGGCTTCTTTCTGAGAGTTTGGAAGATTTGGGAACAAAACTTACTTACTTAGAAACACAATACTCTAAAGGTGATCAAAGGATTCTTGATTTGAAAAAACCATACACCCTTCTTGAAATAAGGCATTATTTGGCGTTGAAGTCTATGACTGAGAAGTGCGATAAAGATTACACCATTATACTCTTCTTTTATTCAAATGACCCTGCAAATATCAAAGAAAGCGAAGAGCAAGGTTTTGTTCTTGATTATTTAAGAAAGAAGTATGACAATGTCAAGGCATATTCTATTGATGCAGATATGGATTTAGGCATAATAGGTGTTTTGAAAGACAAGTACGGGGTTTCAATAATTCCAAGTTTGGTGATTGATGATAAAGTTTATGCGGGATTCCATGAAAAAGAAGAGCTTGAACAGGTCATTGAAAACAAATAATCTTATGCTTAAAAATCAAAGATTTTTGGCATGACAGAAACATAAAAAGCATGGCAAATGTTTCTTATCATACTATGTTTTGCACAATAATAACCTTTTTATAATGGTTTTCTATGGGTATTTGATGGTTATGTGTGAAGAGTGTGAAAGAAAAGAGGCAGATGTTGATGCGCTTATGGATGGCGATTACAAAAAACTTTGTTCTCAGTGCGCCAGGATGCAAGGAGCAGTTGTTGTGGAAAAGCCTTCTAAAGAGAAAATAGAGATGTCTCAGTACGACCGGCCAAAGGTTAGACAAGTTTTGAACAGAATGGCCGGAATAAATAACAATAATTACACTTCTGAATCATCAAAACCTCAGCCGGTAAGAAATCCATATGCTCATTTAAGAATTCCTGCTTCCAGAAAGAATGTTTCTCTTGATGATTTGAGAGAGGTGAAAAAATCAAATGAAGCGGAGGAGAAGCAATTGAATGCCGATGTTAGCCAGATAGAAGATATTGAGGCAGGGGTTGAACAAAATAAGGCGAGAGTTTCATGGTTTGAAAGAGTAATGAAAGTGTTCAAAAACACTGAGAATAAACAACATCAGGAAGCTCAGAAGGCCATTGGATCTTCTTCAGGACCTGCTGCAGAAGAGCCAGAAAAATTTCAGAAAGTGAGGATTGTTAATTCCAGGGATGTCGTTGAAAACATCTAATGCTAAGCCTTATTAATTCTATTTTTCTACATCTGCTATGATAAAGAAATCCAAGCTTGCAATTATGCTTAGTAATTTTGAAACATTCAAACAGCCAAAGGCAGAGCTGGAGCAATATGCTTTTGATGGTCAATCAGCATCTGAGATGTTATGGGATGCCCATCAATTAGGAGATATTGAAAATAAGGTTGTTGGAGATTTTGGATGTGGAACAGGAATTCTTGGAATAGGGGCATTGTTGCTCGGAGCAAAATTTGTTTATTTTATAGATACAAGCGAAGCCGCTGTAATAGCTGCCAAAAGAAATTTGAAAAAGGCGGAAGAGGATCAAGAATTGAATCTCAAAGATAAAGCATCTTTCCTCATAGGGGATATTTCAATGTTCAAAAAGAAAGTAGATACTGTTCTGCAGAATCCGCCATTTGGGACACAGAAAGAGCATGCAGATAGGATATTTTTAGAAAAGGCAATTGAAAATGCCAAAATAACCTATAGCGTACATAAAACATCTACATCCGATTTTATAAGGGATTTTTCAAAGAAGAATGGGGGAAACATCACTCATATTTTTAGGCTGGAAATACAGCTAAAACAGACCATGAAATGGCATAAATCAAACATTAGGAGAGTGAATGTGTCCGCATTTAGGATAGAAAAGATCAAATAATTGTGGATTTTGGGGTTGGTAAGGGGGTCGTCTCTTACATAGAAAGGTTTAAAATACTTAAAAAAATCACTTAACTATCATGATAGTAAAAGTTCTGAAAAACGGGAAGAATCATCTTGAGATAGAGTTGGAAAATTTAACCATTGCTGAACTTGTAAGAAATGAGCTTTGGGAAGATTCTGCCATAAGTGTTGCAGCTTGGAAGAAATCTCATCCTACCAAGAATCCGGTTTTGGTTGTAAAAACCACGGGGAAGGCTGCGCGAAAAGTTCTTATTGATTGCCTTGAGAGGATTGGGAAGAACAATAAGAAGATGATTGATGAGGCTAAAAAATCCCTTAAAAAATGATTCTAAATAATTCTCATGTTAGACAAAAATAAAAGCAGTCTTCTGGAAATTGCAAGAAAGTCCATAATGCTGGCCTTTGATAAAAAAGGTTTTGATTCTTTAAAGTCAGAAAATAATGAACTCAATGAAAAAAAGGGAGCATTTGTTACATTATATTATGGAAAGGGGAAATCCAGAAAGCTTAGGGGGTGTGTGGGATTTATATTTTCTAAACTCCCATTATGGCAGGCCGTTGCAGAATGCGCGAGGCTTGCTGCATTTCAAGATGAGAGATTTATTCCCTTGAAAAAAGACGAGATGAATAACTTATTGATTGAAATATCTGTTCTAACAACTCCAAAACAAATAAAGGCCAAACTGCGAACGGATATTGTAAATGAGATTGAAGTGGGAGAGGATGGATTGATTGTGGAACATTTCGGATCTTCAGGACTGCTGCTTCCACAGGTCGCAGCGGAATATGGGTGGGATGCTGAAGAATTTTTAGGACAGACATGCATTAAGGCAGGGTTGCCAAGACTGCATTGGAAAGACAAGGGGTGCAGGATATCTAAATTCCAATGTGAAATATTCTCTGAGAAATAGGCATTTGTTAATAGTATTTGTCTAACAAGAATGCTTTTAAATTAGTTTTTACAAAAGATTATATGAAAAAGAGAGGTTTCATATGTATATTCTAAAAAATATAATTTATAAAAATAAGGGGGGTCTTATCACATTCGAGGGAGGTGAAGCTAGTGGAAAAACCACGCAGATTAACATGCTTGAGAAAAAGCTTTTGGATAATGGATATCATGTTCTCAAATCAAGGGAGCCCGGGGGGGTTGAGGTTTCTGAAAAGATAAGATGCTGTCTTCTGAAGCCAGAAGACGATCCAGGATTTTCATATGCAGGAAGGATAAATACAATATATTTTGACGTAAGAGGAGATATAGATCTGGTTGCCCAATCATTCCTACTTTCCGCTCTTTCTAATCAGCATCTTTTTGAGAAAAGTAATCCTGACAAGAAAAAAGAATTAGGAAGAATACCTGAACTTTACCTTTTCATGAGTGCAAGAAGGCCTTTTTATGCAAATCTCATATTACCTCATATTAAAAAAAGTAAGAAGCATATTGCAATATCTGACAGATCTGGTGATTCTTCAAGATGTTATCAAGGATTTGGATACAATCCTACAGATTCAACTTTTATATGCCTCATAGATGAACTCAATAACCTTGCGACGTTCGGAACAAAGCCAGATTTAACTCTTCTGCTTGACCTTGCTCCAGATGTTGGTCTATCTAGAACCACGACTGCCGAATTCGGAAAAAAAGATAGAATAGAACAAAAACCTTTAGAATACCATCTTAATGTCAGAAATGGTTATCTACAGACTGCAAGAGAGGAGTCTTACAGAATGAAGATTATCCTATATCAATCCGGAAATCCAAATCTTATGCATAATCAAATAATGAAGCATGTCACCCATGTCTTTAAGAGCAACTGAAATGAAAATATCCACGGGGAATAAAGAGTTCGATGAATTTCTTTCAGGAGGTTATGAGGGCGAGGTCATAACTACCATTTATGGGCCTGCTGGCGTTGGAAAGTCAAATCTGTGCATGATTGCTGCCGTTGAACAGGCAAGGAAGGGGAAGAAAGTCATTTTTATTGATACTGAAGGGGGATTCTCTGTTGACAGACTAGGCCAAGTTGGAGAGGAAAGCCTTATGAAAAATATTCTTGTTCTTAAGGCTACAACTTTTTCAGAGCAGAGGGATGTGTTCAATAGGCTTCTTGAAGAAATGCTGGAAGGTAAAAATAATTCCAGATATTATAAAAATTATAAGGAAAATTCAAATCTCAGGAAAGATGTGGGTTTGATAATTGTGGACAGCATTGCCATGCTTTATCGCCTTGAAATAGGAAATGCAAGGGGCGAAGGAGATGAATCTAAAGTAAATTCCATAAACAGGAATCTGGCGTGGCAGCTTAAGGTGTTGAGCGAAATATCTAGAAAAAAACTCATACCTATAATGGTTACAAATCAAGTTTATTCTGATTTTGTTAAACGCTCTGAAAATAATAATTTCAAGCGTCCAGAAAATGGAAGTTTTCAAGGAAATCCCGGGACAGAAGAAAAAAAAGTGCACATGGTTGGAGGGGATTTGTTGAAGTATTGGAGCAAATGCATAATTGAATTAAAGAGAGACGGGGAAAAAAGAAAAGCAATTTTGAGAAAGCACAGATCTCTTCCTGAAAAAGATTTCAATTTTTACATAACTATGAAGGGAATTTCAAAATCCGGATTCAGACTGTTCTAAATCGTGTAAGAAAACCTAACGGTTTTCTTGACAATCAACTTTCCCTAAAGTTTGTGACAATCAACTTTCCATACCTTTTAATAATTCTTGAGTATTATTTTACGACGGTAATTTTATCATTTTTAATAAAATTTGTAATGATGGAGTGGCACTGTAGATTTTTTATATTTACTACCAAACGCTCATAAATTAATAATGTTTAAATACTTGTTACTCTTCAATAATGCAATACTATTTTGCAATGGCAATTAAAAAGTTGCCTTTGTTGCAATTTCGGATTGGGTTAGCGGCTAAAAAAGAGGATAGTCGGTATAAACATGACAAAAACTGTTGATAAGATTGTGACCAATTTGGAAATGGATGAATTCAAGAGCAATAAATTGAAAAAAGGGTCTCCGCCTTCTTTGACATCGATTCGTGGAAATGAGTTTGTGTGTAAGAGGGATAGTGGATCTGGAAGTGGATTGTATTCGTCGTTTGCTAAGTTTTCGTATCATGAGTGAGAACGAAGGCGGGCCCCTTCAATATATCTCTTGAGGAAATAGTAGGAGAAACAAATATAATGGAAAAAGGACTTGGGGGCAAAGTAAGTTATGAAGTTAATCTGAATGTAAATGAGGCAGTCAGAGGAATTCTGTCAATGGGAGGCGTGTTGGATTCAGCATATCAATCTATGCCAACAAGGACTCTTGTAGCTCTTATGGAGATAGAAGCATATGACAACATGGGGCCCGAGCCAAAACTAGTAAGAAAAACTGAATATGCTTTAGCTTTTTCAAATTAGATCATAGAAATTCATTATGGATGAGAATATTGGGATGCTATGGGCTTTGATGCTAAAAAAAGCTTTTTGGCATGCTTTGAAGCCCTGCTTCAAGCACACCAGGAATTTCATTCTTTAGTGTGGCAAAAACCTTTTAGGTTTTTTACCATATTCATTCTTTGGATCCAGAATTTTCTTCATTTTCTCCAACCGCTTTTTCTCCTTGGTTCTCTTTGGATTGGGAAAATCTTGACGAAATTTGATTCTGCCTTCTCGGACAATTAGGATTTGCACAGAATTCCCATGGCCTTTTTCCCTTTCTTATGGTTATGAGTATTGGCCAATTACACTCGCACATTTTGTCCGTCTTCTTTATTAATCCATACGGTGGGAGGGAGAATGTTGTTTTGCATTCCGGGTAAGCATTGCAGGCAAGGAATTGCTTTCCTTGTTTGTTTCTTCTTATAACAAGAAATCCTTTCTGACATTTAGTACAGGGAGTTATCTTTGCAGCCTCTTTTTCTTCCTGTCTGATTTGGCTCTGGGCAGCAATTATCTCTTTTCCTATTTCCATTTCATTTTTGGCGAATGTTTCTGCTATTTCTGTTAAAACTTTCTTGGCTTCATTCAAAATCTTCTTTTGCTCATCTTCTCCTTTTTTAGAATTCTGTATTTCATCCATTTCCTCTTCGAATTTTCTTGTAAGATTCTCATCAAGGATTGAAGGACAGTTTTTCATGAGGGCATCCGTGACTGTGATCCCAAGGGGTGTTGCTCTTATTTGCCTGTCTGCGGCGTATCCTCTTTTGAAAAGAGTTTCTATAATTGCGGCCCTTGTACTTTTGGTCCCGAGGTTTTTCCGTGACAGTTCAGATACTAATGAAGCCTCGGAATATCTGTGTGGTGGCTGGGTTTCTTTTTCTTCCACATTGACTCCCCTTACTGTTATCAAACCATTAACATCTGGAAGAACTCTTTCTTCTATTTTATAATCGTAGACATTAAGCCAACCATTTTCTAATATTCTTATGCCTTTTGTGCTGAAGGTCTTTTCATCAACTGTGACTTTTATAATTTTGTTTTCAAGCAAGGCATCTTCACAGAAACATGAAACAAATCTTTTTACTATAAGGTTGTAAAGTCTTGCACTGTCTGTTTCCAATTCATCAGGAGTTTCTCCAGTAGGATATATTGAAGGGTGGGCAGAATCTGATTTGCTTCCTTCAACAGGAACTTTTCTTTTTGTGAATCTTGAAAATTCTTGCGGCAGTCTTTTTAGTATTCTTGTGTAATTTATACTGGCCGGCAGCTTCTGGGATGATGTTCTTGGATATGAAATAAATCCTGCAAGATAAAGTTGTTGGGCAAGCTGAAGAGTTTTTGTAGGGGTTATTCCAAATAGTTTATATGCCTCGACCTGAAGAGTTGTGAGATCGAACGGATGTAATGGAGATAATTTTTCATTTTTCTTTTCAGTTGCTGCTTCTCCTTTCCCCCCCTTCAAGGCAAGAAAAGCTTTCAATTCATCCTTATTTGTAATATTCTTTGCATATTTTACTATGAATTCGCTACTGTTCTTAACTAATAAAGAAACTTGCCAATACGGTTCGGATTTGAATGCTTGAATTTCTTTTTCCTTTTTAACTATCATTGCAATTGCGGGACCCTGGACTCTTCCTATGCTCATTATTCTGAATGAGCCCACTTTTTTGATTGCAGTCATGAGGGCTCTTGAGAGATTTATTCCGTACATCCAATCAAGATAATGCCTGGTTTCTCCAGCATAAGCATGTCCCCAATTAATTGTGGGCTGTGGGTTGCTGTATGCTTCGTTAATATCTTCTTTTGTAAGGGCTGAGAATTTCATTCTTTTTGCATCTTTCTGTCCGCATATGAATCTTATAACGTTGAGACCAATTAATTCTCCTTCAATGTCATAGTCTGTTGCTACGATAAAATTTCCTGCTCTTTTGGATAATTGCTTAAGAACATCAAGATATCTTTTTGTGAATTCTGATCCCTTCTTGTTGGATGAAGGAATCCATTCTAAATCGAAATTTGGCCATTTCTTTTTTCCGATTTCATCAAGGGTGAAAAGATGGCCTACAGCGCATCCAACTATTACCTTTTTGCCATCTTTAGTAAATTCATAGTAAGAAACCTGGCCTACTTTCTTTTGTGAGGGAACATTATCTGCAAGAGCGTATGCAATTTTCATTGCAGCTTGGGGCTTTTCAGTGATTATGAGGGTTGATTCTTTTTTGTATTCTAATTCTTCAGAATCAGATGCTTTTTTGGATTTTTTCTTGCTTTCTTTTTGCTTAGAAACTCTTTGAGTTTCTGGCATGCCAGAAAGATTTACTTTCTCAGCATTTACCTTTTCTACTTTCTCAATCTTCTTTTTTCCAATTTTCTTTTCAATGTTTCCTGGCTTCTCAATTTTTTGAAGATCTTCGAGCTTCGGCCTTGGCTTGGCTTTTATAGTAAAAACTTCCTTGGGCTTGCTCATCTCTATGAATTCCTGGTTTGCCATGATTATTTTTTGAAATAAACTTATTATTTATAGAATAAGATTTGGGGACTATTCAATAAATATAGGTCCATGTTTCAATATCTTAAAGAGAAAGGCTTTTAATAAATCTTTCTTTCGTCCTCACCTAACCCCCTTCCTTAGATAATTATTTATACTTTGTGCCTCTTAACCTGAATATGAAACTAAAAGGTTTTTTCCGGCCAACAACAATAAAGACTTCTCTGGCGCTTGTGACTTTTATAGTGCTCTCTCTTCTGCCGATCGTCCCGCATTATTGCGTTTATCGTTGCCCAGGATGTTATGGCATAGAGTATCTGCCGATCATCTCGCCCTGTGAGCTCATTCCAGCCTCTTATGCGGTCATAATCTTGGAATTGGCAGTCTCCTATCTGCTCTCCTGTTGGTTTGTTACAATCTCTAAGAAGAACTAATTTTTCATATTTCCGTTATATTTAATAGATACCTTGGATTTCTTAACGTATGTATCAATCACAGGAAGATTCATTTCTGCTTTTAGAACAAGTGAAGAAATATGCCCGGGGGAAAGTTCTTGATTTGGGAACAGGCTCGGGAATTCAGGCTATGGGGGCAGCAGAAAAGGAAGGGGTTGAATCAGTCTTAGCAGTTGACATAGATAAGAAGGCAATTGATGAATTAAAAAAGACAATTGAAAATCCTAAGATAAAATTTATGGTTTCAGATCTGTTTTCAGGAATATTCAAAAAATATGACACAATCATATTCAATCCCCCCTATCTTCCAAGAGGGAAAAGTGATGAGAAAATGATTAGAAACGCAAAGCGTTTCTGTCATGCCGGAAAACCTTGCTTTCCAAGCATCAAGGATCCCGCATTATTTGGGGGGAAGGAGGGTTACGAAATTCTAGAAAAGTTCTTTGGCTATGCTAAAAATTATTTGAATGATAATGGCGTCATCCTCATTGTTTTTTCTTCATTCACTCAAAAAGAAAAAGTAGATGGGATAATTGGGAAGAATAGTTTTTATTTTGAACAGCTGAGTACTAAACATATTTTCTTTGAGGATCTATATGTTTATCTTGTTAAAAAATAAGATCTAGAATTATTTAGCAGGTTGAACTGGTGCTTGAATAAGTTTTGTTGCAGGCTTTTTCAGCAATCCTATTATGTTACTTATGATTACATAAAGTCCGAACAACATTGGAATCCAAAGAACGGGTCCCTTGGCACTTTCTTCTCCGGAAACAACAGCCATTATTCCCATCGAGATTATGGCTAATCCTAAAATCAAACCCACCATATTCCCCCTTTTTGTTGCCATGTTTATTTTTTAGCCTCCTTTTTTGCTTTGCCTTTTATCTGCTTAGCAAGCTTTATCATTTTAATATGCATATATTTCTGAAGGACTTTTGGAATCTCTATTGAACCATCTTCTTTTTGATAGTTATCCACAATGCAGGCAATCATTCTTTCTGTTGCTATGGCAGTATTATTCAATGTGTTCACGAATTTCCTTTCCCCTTTCTCATCAAATTTGATGTTCGCCCTTCTTGCCTGATAGTCAAGGCAATTTGAACAGGAGCCCAATTCCCCATACTTTCCTTGGGATGGAAACCATCCTTCAAAGTCAATTGTTTTTGTAGGGACTCTTCCCATGTCCTGTGAAGACAAAAGTACAAATCTAAATGGGATTCCAAGCTGTTTTAACATTTCCCTTGAATTGTCAAGAATATTATCAAATTCTTTCCAAGAATCTTCAGGTTTGCAGAATACAAACTGTTCTATTTTTTCAAACTGGTGTATCCTGAATATTCCCTTTGTGTCCTTTCCATGACTTCCTGCCTCTTTTCTAAAGCATGGAGAAACACCTGCAAATCTTACTGGTAGTTTTTCAAGAGGGATTGTTTCATTCATGTAATATGCATTTAACGCGTGTTCTGCGGTCCCTATGAGATAAAGATCTTCTCCTTCTATTTTGTATATCATCTCTTCAAATGCTAAGAGAGGAAGTGCACTGTTCAATGATTCTTTTTTTATCATGTAGGGTGGCTGCATTAATATAAATCCCTTCTTTGAAAGGAAGTCTAAAGCAAATTGCATTATTGCAAAGTTCATCTTTACTATGTCTCTTTTCAGATAGTAAAATCTGGCTCCTGCCACTTTAGCCGCCCTTTCCATATCTAATTGATCAAGTGAGACAAGAAGCTCTTCATGACCCTTTGATTTGAATTTGAATTTTTGGGCTTTCCCAATGGTTTCTAAAATCTTATTTTTGCTTTCATCCCCTACTGGAACTGAAGGGTCCACTATGTTTGGAAAACTTTCAAGAATATTATTCTTTTTTTCTTCAATAACTTTCAGCTCTTCTTCACTTTGTACTATCTTTTGTGGGATCTCTTTTGCTCTTTTGATAAATTCATCTGCTTTTTCCCCCTGCTTTCTTGCTTCATTTATCTGCATGCTTATCTTATTTCTTTCAGATCTCAGTCCATCACTTTCTTGTTTCATTGAACGCCATCTTTCATCTAGTTCTAAGAATACATCAACACTCTTTTCCTCCATACCTCTTTTCCTAAGGCTCTCTTTTACAATCTTAGGACTTTCCCTAAGTAATTTTACATCTAGCATGTTCTTGCTAGGCAAATCTGATTTTTAAACGTTGTGAGATATATGCTGGGAAAGCTCTGCTTTCCGGCATAACAGAAACAGCATGTTTCAGTTGTTTGAACTAAAACTTATTTTTTGCTTTTAATTCGGCTTCTTTTATATCGACGTTAAATACCTTA
>Ga0180009_10005945_pt1 | contig 12943 bp, 4 predicted proteins | sample OS_PC_MetaG_FD_123537 | JGI IMG/M metagenome (GOLD analysis project Ga0180009, IMG submission 123537) | Groundwater microbial communities from the Aspo Hard Rock Laboratory (HRL) deep subsurface site, Sweden - OS_PC_MetaG | ecosystem: Environmental > Aquatic > Deep subsurface > Groundwater...
GCCACGCAACCTGCTCGCAGATGCGCACCACATCCTCGTCGGTAGGAGAGAGAGCCGGGACCCATTGTCTCGGGCAGCAGCACAAGGCCAAGGAGCATGAAAGCCCAATGCCAAAACGAGCGGGCGCCATCGAATGTCACGAGCGGCTGGGTGGCCTGTTGAAGAGCTACTACCGAAGGGCCGCGTAGCTGCAGGCCTCCGGCACCACCTGCGGTGGGCCTTGGTGTGCTCAATTGCGCGTTGGTCTCGACGGACCCCGCAGCACGCCACCTGGCGAGTGAGACCTTTGCTCGAAGTCGGCCGACCGTGCTCGGGGGCGGCTTGTTTTCGTGAGCCAAACTGATGCGGCCAAAGCCGGCTCTGCGTGGGCCGAATAATGGACCCTTTCGCCATTGGCAATTACCGACAATCATTCAGGTCGAACGTCTCAAGCTGTCTCGTTCTGGCCCAGGTTGTCGCGGCCGGGGATACACCCGCGGATACACCGCGCCTTTTGCGCGAAGGACAAGCAGCCTGGTGATGGTTTTCGATCCTCACCTTGCTTGAGATCGCCCGGCCCGATGTACATGTCTCTGGCCAGCGAGAACTCACCGTCGTCGACGTCCGTCAAGCCTGATCAGAATGGCAACCCAAACCGAATGTGTCTGCCACAGCAGCCCGCAGCTCACTGGGCAGGCCAAGAACAGCCGCGAGAGCGTCCAGGCAACGCTGGACAGTTCCCTGGTCATCAGGGCCCGGGTGCTCGTGAATACTGAGCCGGACCACTTCGCCAAGGAGGCTTCGTAGCTCGCCGGGAAGCTGCCTGTCCTGGGCCCACTGGGCGAGTTCTTGAACTGGTGGGGGAATCGAGACGAACTCGGCGATGGTCGCCAGCCCGCGCGCGTCCTCGAGGCATTCCCGTAGGCCGACCCAGCGCAGGCGAACAGCATACCAGCCCGGCTCAATGCTGTCGCCGCGGCTCCCATCGTAGGCCGGAAGCCGTACGCTCAGTTCTCGTCCGACGCTGGCCCTGGGGTCAAGCGGGTCCGGAGCGAATCGGCCGGCGTCCCTACACGCACGTTCATACGACTGGCGCAACGCTCCGCCACAGGCGTCGGGCGGTGTGGGACATGCGATCTCACTCCACATCGCGGCAACCGCGCCGCTGAGCAGCGCACCAGTGTGTTCGCCGCACGAGTCCGTAACTCGCGTGACTGTTTTCGCTACCGCCGAAGCAAGCAGGGCCACCCGGTTCGGGGCGTGCTCGACCACACGGATGGTGCAAAGGAGATTGTCGCGTGTGTCTGCCAGATCCCGTCCGATGTCGGAGGCAAGCCGTTCCTGTCCAGGTGGCAACACGCCGCGCAGCGCATCTTGCAGGTCTGACAGCAGGTCCACTTCTGGTGGACTGAATGGGATGCGACATGACAACTTCGAGGGGACCAGACATCCGTCACGCGAGATCCTGATGCCAGCCAACTCCTCCACCATTGGCGAGGTCGGGCGCTGCTCATAAGCGAGATCCCAGTCAAGGGCGCTGTCCACCTTGCTCGACCACTCGCGTATCTCGTCGAGTCGGACGCTTGCCTGCCGAGGCCAGACACGAAACCCGCTGCGGTCGTTCGCCCATGCGAGCATCATCTCCCACCTGCTCCTGTCTCTCTGGAAGTAGACAGCGTCGATCACCGTCACGATCACTAGCCAGTCCAAGTCGGTCAGACTCGCCTCTACGTCGTCCACTGTGGGGAAGAGGGTCAGTTCATGGTGTCGCGCTTCGAGGTTCTCCGCGACCCGCGTCAGGTCTGCCACAAATTGCGGGCAGTACTGTGGCGCGTTCTCGAGAAGCGCATCGATGTAGGCCAAAGCTGCCGACCGCTTTCCCAGAGACTGGCGTAGCACACCGCGTCTATGCCAGCCACGAGCAGAGTCGAGGTCTTGCGGTACGACGCCAAAACGTTCGACCGAGAGCCGTCTTTCCTGGCCATGGACGTCCTCAATCTGACAATGGCCGAAGTCAGGGTCCGCGGGGTCCGGAACGAGGCACAGGCCGTCCTCTCGCAGAACGTGGCGTAGCACCTTGACGAGCGGCAGCGCGGATACCTCGACAAGCGGACCGGAGCCGACAAGCACCGTCGCCCCTATCGCGTCAACGAGGCGGGCTACGTCCTGGAACGCCTCGAGCGACGGCCATCCATGCTCGGCAAGCCGTCTCTCGAGACTGTCAAAAGCCTCGGCAACTGGCGGCAGGTGTTCCTCTGGCAGGGCGTTCAGCAACTCATCTCGACGGGCCAGCAGGGACGGCGTCCGGCAGGCTACCTCGGCGATGCCTCGACGCAGGCCATGCCGCTGGGAGCGATAGCGGGGGCGGAGCGTCCGTATTACCGTGCCTGCTGTGGTCGCCGAATCTCTAGGGGCGTAGATCGGCTCGAACAGAAGCCTCGCATCTTCAGCGTAGAAACTCCCAGGATCCAACGTGACCTTGGCAGGCGACTCGTCAAGTGTTGCCGCGAGGATCACCCGCAGAAGCGGTTCCATGAACGAGAGATGCGCGGCTTGGAGTGGCTCCTGCACCCTCGGATCGGCAACGCACGCCCACGCCGTTTCGACAGGCTCATCCGGCAACCCGGTCTCCACCGCCCGATGCCCCAGGTAGGCGAGGTGCTCAAGCAGTGCGGCCATCGACTCGAGCGCGGGCTGTACGCTTGGGTTAGGGTTTGATGGCAACGACCACTCCTCCACGTGTGGGCGCCGTTCCCTTGCAAAGCCTGCGGCGCGCAACGGCAACCACGGATCCCGGGGCCAGGCCATCGGCACCGGCGGGGGCGACCACGTGCTCCAGCTTGATGTCCTCTCCGAGTGCGCCAAGCGGGGTCCCAATGGACGGGGATGTGTCCGTCCAGCCAAGTCCGGTCAGCGCCCTTAGCGCGGGCTTGAGCACTCGGCCCGCGTCGTGGCTCCTGAAGACTCTAGCCAGAAAGCCGTCAACTGCATCGAGCACGTTCTGGATAAGGAAGGTCTCGAGTTCGACGGGATCTTCGGTCCTCAACGTACGGAGCATGGCCTCCAGTCGGTGCTCTATGTTGGAGATAATCTCCTCGCACTCGACGGTCAGAGAAGATCCGTCCGAGAGATCGCGAAGTCCCTCGCGCACCGCGTCGACGACAGCCAGCGCGCGACTCTCTTGGATTCCTAAGCCGACGAGAACATGGCCAGGGATGTCTGTGGGTCCGCCACCCGCGTCATCGGTATCTTGGAGGCCGGCGGACAACACAAGCGCCGGGAGCAACGCCTGTGCCCGTCCGCGCTGGCCTGGAACACCATGCACGACGAACGGCGCTCCGCTCTCGATGAGCCGTGACGAGGCTCTCGCCACCGCCTGGAGCTGTGCGTCCTCTAGAGACTCTTCGCTTTGCGCCGGTACCCGGACGTCGATTCCGACATCCTTGAGCAGTGAAGCGTTCTCCCGCAGGATGTTCCCAAGTTTGATCACAACGCCCGGCGGCTCATATGCGTCGGCGCGTCTCGTGGCTTCTCGGATGGCGCACAGCAGGCACCGCTCGACGTCCTGCATGAGCAAAAGACCTGATAGCTCCTGCAGATCACCGAGCCAGTAGAATAGCGCTCGGCTCAGGGTCTGTCTGTCTAGCGACAGGATATCCTCCACACGCTCGGCTACGCTGGCCGCCGCTTCAACCTTCGCGATGAGCTGGCGCAGCGCTGTCCCGCCCGGTTCGCCCGCCACCAAGATATGTGCGCCGATACCCTGCCAGACCGTACGGAACATGCGAACCGCATCAGGCATCGGTTGGAACCGCACGGCTTCGCCTGGCCGCACCTCCTGTCCCAGCCACTCGATCCGGTCTACGGTCTTGACAAATTCTTGCTTGCCCTCCGCCCACCTATGACTCGTCTTCCGGTGGCCGCCGGGTTGGATCTTCGCGACTTCTTCGTTGACCTGAACGAACGCCGTGAAGCGAACCCACAGTTCCCCGTAGGCATCACCGTCAACCGTCTCGAGCGCGGCGATGTCGTTCAGCACTGCGCGAAACCTGTCGAGTTCTGCTCCGTCTGGCTTCCCTGGGACAGGCATCCCCGCACGCTCGAAACCCTCGACCGAAGCGCTGATCGCAGAACTGGCTCGCATGGAAAGCGAGGAAGCCTCGCTGGAGGCTGCGCGTTTGGTGTACTCGTCAAGCCAGTCCGTCGTCGTCGGGCTGGCAGGATCCGGCTGGAATTGGCCGAAGGCTGCGAGGGGGAAGGCGGGCCCTGCCCATACCCCGACTCTTGCTCCCTGCACGATGGCCTCCCCGCGCATGTACCCGAACTGAAGCACCTCCACCGTGTCGCCAGGCTGGCGCGCCGCTCCCGGTCTATCGAAGACCGGTGTCACCTGGACATCGGGAGACGCTCTCTGCAGGGGTACGAGTTGTTCGGGGAAGCGGCGGAGCCCAAGATCTGCGAGCAGACGATCCCACGACTCGAGCAGTTCCTGCTCCGAGAAGTGCTGCGCCATGACGGCGTCCAGCGCCCTAGCGGCCTCGTCAGTAAGAGTGTCCTGTGTCGAGCCCTCGAGATCCGAACCGATCAACCTGGTCACCAGCTCATCGAGGTTCTCGCCAGCCCTGTGCTCTCCCAGCGCACGAAGTCGCTCGACGACCGCCCGAGAGTGCTCGGAGATCGGTGGCGCCTTGCCCTTGGAAAGCACCACTTGGAGGGGGAGGAGGTCAGGAGCGCGGCCCGGAAGCTGGATTTCGTACCCACCTATCGCCACCTCCAGTACCGTGCCTTCGACCTCATCGGAGTAACAGCGGCGCACGACTTCGATGTTCGCCGGGGTCGTTGCCTCTTCGAAGACGATCCGGCCCGGAGGCTGTGTCAGCCTCACCCTGGCCCCGGCGACCCGCCGTTCCGCACGATGGCACACCTTCGTGAGTTCGGCGTAGAGTTCATCCCGACGTGGTGCGAGGTGATTCAGGGTCGGCGAGTGAATGACGGGCTGGAGCTGCGCCACCGTCCGCACCAGCGTCACCACGCGGTCCAATTCGTCGCCATCGCTTGAGTGAGAGCGAAGCTCGGCCTTCGCGGTATCCAGTCCCCGCTTGGGCGCCACCCCTGGCACGCTGCGTGCGAGCTCCGTGAAGCTGGCAAGAAGGTCTTCCTCCGGCGCCGGCCCTTCGCGATCCACGAGGATCTCGCCCTCGCGGTAGGTCCCGTCGGCGAAATCAAGGGGCCATCGGTACACGTGCACGCATGCGGTCACAGGACGGTTATAGTTCGCTCGAGCCGGAACGCTGGCTCGTGGAGCTTCACCTCGCCGAACTGCTGGAGTGGCTTCCAGGGCACGCCAAAGGGGCGTGAGAACAGTAAGGTCCCGGCTGTCCTGCTGCAGGTCAGGCTGCCCGGCAAACAAGGCCTCGACCAGCTCATAGCCCGGCAGGAGCTCCCTGCGCACCCGCTCTGCCGAGGGAGTTGGATCGAAACCCTTTTCGTGCAGCCGGACTAGCTTCATGCGCGCTGCATCGAGCGCCGAGACCACATCGGGGGAAATCCCTAGACGGTTGGCCGCGTCTAGGGCGTCATCCAGCTCTGGGAGCCATTCTTGGGCACGCCCGAGCTCGACATGAATAGCGCCCGGGAGCACCTTCTGCGTCTGGATGAGAACGAGCGGGAGTTCCCAGTGCCCACTGCCACGCTGCCCGCCCGCGATGCGGTGAACCTCGAACAGGCCCGACGCGGTGGAAGGCAACTCAGCCAAGGTGCAGTCGATGCGAAGGTCGGGAGGATCGCGGCGCAAGAGCCCTTCAGCCGCGGCCGCCTCCAGCAAGGACTCCAGAACACGGTACAAGGCCTCCGCGGCCGCTGGTTCTAGGCCCTGCGCCGCGTAGTGGAGTGCACGGAGAGCGCGCACGAGCGGCATGAGATCCCGATCGGGCGCGTCGACGGATAGCCAGCCTTCCGCGGCGGAGTCTACCAGGGCGGCCGTGGTGGCGTTGACCTGGCCGCGCAACGACGTTCCGAGATCCATGAGCGTTCTGACCGGGGGCGGGACCGGTCCGCGAATCTGGATCTGGTAGCCCGCTGTGACCAGTTCGTCCGCAGGAGCGCGAAACGAGTGCCACAGCTCTCTGACCAAGTACGCTCGGGCTGGCGCCTGGCCCCTGCTGCGGACCTCGGCCTCCAGGTGCACCCATTCCTGGAGGGCCGCCACCCAGTTCCCAGTTCCCGCGACGGGCACTACGCGGTTGCTCCAGCGCGCGCGTGGGTCATCACGCGGCAGGACCTCCCAGCCAAGCTGTTTGAGCCTTGCCGCCGCTGCGTTGCGGAACGCGACCCGGAGGTCGCGCGTCCCAAGAAGACCGGCGAAGGAGCCGAGCGTGCTCGGTGCCGCCGCAAGTAGTTGGCCCATCCGCTCCACATCCTCCACCGTGAGCGATGGCCGAGAATACCAGGCCCCGAGCATCCGGAAGTACCTCTCCGTCCACGAGGCCAGCTCGGGGGCAAGCCAAGTTGCAGTGCCCTTTTGCACGGCTACTCCACGCTCATCCACCTGTAGTAGTGCGCGCTACCGAATTCGCTCAGCATGTTTTTGGGGAAGCCGCCGACCGTTTGGCGGGGCACGACGTTGATTGGTTGCGGCAACTCCTGTTCGTCAACCACGACAGCATCGACCCATTGGTAAAGCGAAGCATCACAATCCTGGTACTGCACATACCAAGCGAGAGTCACGTCCCGTGTGCACGAAACCTGGCTCTTCTGCAGTTTCGCTGTGACTACATTCCATTGCACAGGGGCAACCTGGAGTGTCGCTCTCGCTGCCGCGTCCGCCGCGTCCGCGAAAATGGGGCAATCAAACACCACGGTAGGAGTATAGTCCTTCCCGCCCGGGGTGACGCTCGTTCGCTTGACCAGATGTGCCTTCTCGGTCTCCGCGGACGAAGAGAGCGGGGCGATGATGCAACGTCTCTCGCGGCCCACGTACAACCCCCACTTGGCGAGTCCCCAGCCAGCGTCCAAGCCGGACGCTTCGTAGTGGTGTCGATGGCGCCGATGCTCGCACCTGCCTACCCCGGCCGAGACCACTGTCTTGCTCGCGTCAGAGCCCAGCTCAGGTGCGAATTCGTTGGCTGTTCGAATGGGGGTGCTGGTGCCCAGGAACTCCTGCAACGCCTGCATGTAGAAGGGATCGCAGGCGCCGCCGCGTCCGGCCAGGATGACCTCCAGTCCCGGGAGGGCGCTGCCAAGAGTCTCGGGCTTGAGAGACTCCTCGTCGAGCCCGTTGTCACTCATCACGAGGGAACGAAGGGTACGCCGGAAGTTCTCCTTGTAGCCCAGCTTCACCCGTGCGGAGTAGTCCTCTACACGAATGGACAGCTCCCTCAGGCTGGTCGCCACCTTGGCCCTTGTGTCGTCCGTCTCCTCGAGGCTCTTTGCCTTAAGCACCGCATCGACAACCGTACTGCCATTGTCGAACTGGATCCCTCGAAGGTTCTCATCGCTGAGGTTCGTGTCCTTGAAGAACTTGACCTCCGACGCCTCCAATGGCCTGCGGCAGAACTCGGTCTTTGCCCTCTCGGCCAGCCACCAGATAGTCCCGTAGCTCTTGCGACTGATGCGTCTCCTGAGCGTTCTGCGTTCGGCCTCGTAGGCCCGGATGTCGGCCCACGTCGAGACCTCGCGCTTATCAGGTGCACTGGGCACGCCCCCCCCTCTCGCTCTCTCGAACGCGTGGCCGATGGATGCGGAAGCGCTCGCTTGAGGCTGTGTCGCCGCTGTCCCGGACCTGCTCACCAGGCCCGCTTCCGCAAGAAGAGCGTCCTCGATGAGGTCGCAGACGATGGCCGTCGCGAAGTCACCAGCCAGAAGCGATGTTGCCACTCCCATGCGCTTGATGGCGAACGCCCCCTGTTCGCCCTTCGCGTAGGGCGTGTACTCGCACTTGGCGACAACACTGCCTCGAGTCCCTCCCCCTACGTCTTCGACCCAGACGCACCGAGTGAACGCCTTCTCGCCGCCGGGCGGGCACTCGTCTCGCCAGACGCTGTCGAGATAGTACAGCAGGACTGCTGTCTCTTCGTCGGTCACTGCATTCAGGGTGCAGCGCCAGTTTTCGAAGTCGATGATCGAGTCTTCCGATGCGCTTCCCGTCAGTTCCTCGTACGCGCGCGCAAAGGCGCTCAACCGTGTATTGTAGTCGCCGTCTGGCGTGCCCGTCGAAACGAGCGCTCGCGCCATCCGATCGAGTGACTCGGGCTTGTCGCCACCCCCGAGGCGGGCGATAATCTCGGAGTGCTTGACCCGTGATGCCGCTTGGCTTGCCCGCTCCATCACGGCCTTCACTTGGAACGGGGCATAGGCGATGGGGAGCGTCATTAGCACTTCCCCTAGCACAAGGTGATGAATCTGGGCTGCTCGCTCAAGCACATGCTCGAGTTGCAGCCCAACCACCGCAGACAGGCTGAGTGTGATTCCGTCGTTGCTGCGTGACGTCGTGCGGTGGTTGATCATCTCGAGGACGTCGCCGCAGTCAGAGCTTCGATCCGCGCTTGGATAGCGGCTCGATCCCGTCCACACATTACCAATGACTTGGAGCGGTTTGGCGCTCTTGATGAGCGCGTTGGGATCCGCCTCGCCAAGCTTCACCGCGGCGTCCCCGAAGACAGGAATAGAGCCGGAGCAGAGGTTGTTTCGCTCGTCTTCCTGTGCGACGGCGAGGTACACCTCGGACGGGAAGAGCAGAGTCGCAGCGTCACCGTGACTGCTCGCAAGCTGGTCCTTCTGCCAGTCGAGCTGCACGTAATCGCCGTTGGGCCTCATCAGACCGAAGGCGCTGGCCGATGTCCCGTAGTCAAAGACTATCGGGTGGCGCCCGGGCTCCTCGAGCATAGTCCATCGGAGAGCAACGGAGGGCGGGGGGGCAGCGTCTTGGAGCTCGAAATAGAGTTCGATGTTCCCCGACTGCTGCTTGGCATCGGGCCGGACAAGGAGCGTCAAGTTCGTCTTGGTGTCGTGCTTGGAGGGTGCGAGGGTCTCGTTCTCGATGGGGACCAGACCGAAGATGTCTCTGAGATCTCGGTCGAATACTGGTCGACTTGCCAGATTCTCGAATTCGCAACGCAGTACACGCACCTCCGTGGCGCCGCGAAGGCCACCAGAGTGCAAGGCTGCAATGGTGGTCTGGTTGAGCACCTGCACCGACAGGGGGAAGAAGCTCGCATAGCCGCCATGGAGCTGCGCATGTACGAGGTCCATTCTGCGGCCGAAGTCGGGTACTTCCCTCAGCGGCAGGGACAGCACCTCCGGGCCTACGAGGATGTCGGGGCAATCCGTGGTGACCACCTCGAGATCCGTTGATACCGTTCCCGGAATCGCGCCTAGCCTGTCTTCGAGCTCCCAGGCTATGGTGATCTTCCTCTTCCCTTTGGCATCATCGATGATCTTGCGCAAGGGCAGGGCCACGCCCAGTTGCGCGGTCACAGCATTGGGGATTGACGAACCTGATTTCACCACGCGCCCTTGGAGCAGCGGGCAAGACCCTGTCCTCACCCAGAACGGAGGCACCGTGCTCTTGTCCTGTTGCGCCTCGCTCTCATCCACCTCGGACACCGTGCTCTCGTCCACCTCGAGCTTCACCACGAGATCGCCCCGCCGGTTCGTGCTGTTGACAAACAACGGTGTGGGCCACCTAACGCGGCGCGCTTCCGGACCCAAGTAGCCGGCGCTGGGTGGGCTCGCCTCGACAGTCGTCACGAGGCGCGCCGAGATTTCGCGCTGCGACACTGTCCGGACAGCAAAGGTCAGCGGATAGACCGTCGCCGCATTCGAGCGCACCCTCAGCGTGGCCTGCGCCTTCTTCCCGTACCCCAAACACCGCGCGATGTCTTCCCATCGCAGATCGAACTCGTGCTGTTCGTGTCGCTCAAGACAACGTTGGGAGGAGAGGATCACCGCTACCTCAATGCCGTCGATTTCGAGATCGACCGAGTACATGTGGTGCTCTGAATCACCAGTGTTCCGGATCGCGACGCGCTCGCAGTGATCCGCCGAGCCATCGGTTTCCCACGCGGCAAGCACCTGTAGGGGTATCCACTGGTTCCCGCCGCGCTTTTTGAGGAACAACTCCAACGACTCCACCGTCTGCACGTGGACAGTGACCTTGGTTCGAAGCTCCCATTCGAGCTGGCTCACCTTCTCCGTGAGCTTGAGTCGGAAGCTGGTAGGGTGGAGTCCGGTCAGATCCTCCTCGAAACGAAGCCTGAGTCCGCTGTTGTCACCCGTGCAGCTCGCGATCCTGCGTCCGCCTTCAACCACTTCCCCGTCGACGAGGAACTCCCTCAGCGTTGCAGGTTCGGCCTTGTCGCCCTCCAGAGAGAGCCTCCAAGCCCCCAGACGGAGCGCATTGTCGATTGTCTGGCCCCTACGGATCTGGGTGGCTTTGCCAATATTGAGATGAAGGACAGCGTCTTCGCCGAGTGCGACCCAGGAGTCGCCTACGTGGGCCTCGAGACCAATCTCCACCGGGACGACATCTGACCTCTCTTCTTCGAGAGGCCCCAACATCTCCCATTTCTGCCAGACATAGGCGCCGCCAATGGCGGCCTTGGCTGCTATGACTTTCTCAAGATCGCAGAGGACGCGGCGAAGATCCTCTCCCTTCCTGGAGTCCGTAACAATCCCACATCGAAGCGTGTCGCTCGGATGCCGGGGAAGGTTGATCGCTACGACATCCCTCTTGTTCATCGTCGCCGTCTCAAACCCGCACCCTATTCGGACAAGCGCTCGGGGGACGACTCGCAACCCGGTGCAGGCGAGGTGGGCTTGGAGCCTCGGACTGAAGTCCGGGTTGACCACGATGGGCACCGACCGGTCGCCAGCCAGGGGCCCACCAGTGACAACCGCCCTCGCTGTGGCTCCAGGTGCCCGCGGGTGACCACACACATAGCAAAAGCAGTGGTTCTCTCCACCCAAGTGAATTCGGCAGGGATGAGCGGCCCGCTTGCCCAAGAGCATCTCGCCGCAGGTCGGGCAGGCAAGGCGACTGGGCGGCGCGTATTTGTCGAAGTAGGCGTCCAGCTCAGTTATTTTGGACCTGCATTCCTTCCCGGGGAACCACGAGTGCTTGATGAGAAGGCTCGGCGGCTTCTCCACTACCTCAAGCTGGCCATCGAGTTGCCGCTTGTCCTCCTCGGTGAGAGCATCCCACCACGCTTTCAACCCAGCCCAGTCCTTGGACCGTCCCTTCTTGTCTAGCCATCGATCGAGCGTCATCGTGGTGGCCTCCTTCAGCGGATGTCCCAGCCGCGGCTACCGGGGGTGACTGCCACCCGGACATTGATGGGCGTGGTCTCAAGCTTCGTCGGTGCCAAGGATGACGCGAGAATCGTGGTCTCGAGCTTCGTCGGCGCAAAGGATGACGCAAGAGAGGCCTTGAGCGCGGTCCAGAAGGTACCGATAGCTGGCCGGTTGTTCATCTCGTCAGTCAGGCCTTCTTGCAACACGGTCCGCACGGGTAGTTCAAGGAAGTTCAATTGTTGGAGATCCGTTTGACTGATATCCCCATCAGCGACCGTGCCTTTGCTGTTCAGAAGCTCGTAGGCAACCGCAGCGAACGAGTAGACGTCGGACCGATCTGTAGTGCTGGACAATTCCCGGAACTGCTCTGGCGATGCGTAGAAGTTACTGCCGGCCCAACAGCCCAGCCGTGTGATGGGTGACCTCTCGGACTTGGCAATGCCGAAGTCCACTAGCTTGACAACCAGCGGACTTGTCCGCCCGTCGAGCAGGATATTCGCCGGCTTGAAGTCGCGGTGGACGATTTGTTTGCTGTGGATTGCGCCGAGGGCCTCGGCCATCTGCTCAAGCACTGCCACGGCCATGTGTGGGTTGCATCTTGCAACTTGCAGCTGATCCTCCAATGAGAAGCCTTCGATGAACTCCATGACAAAGAAGGGCGCGACGACAGAGCGTTCGTGGTCATCATCTGTGACGACGGTGCATGGATGCGAAGCGTCATCCAACACCTGGACGATCCCCCGGTGTTTCAACCCCCGCAAAATGCAAGCCTCGCGCTCTAATCGCTCGCGCACGGTGGCAGTATCAAGGTGCTCCGGATTGAGGAACTTCACTGCGACCGGGGTCCTGTTGTTGTCGCAGACATACGCCTTCCAAACTGTCCCGTGCCCGCCGGCGCTGATGGGCTCCCGGAGTTGGTAGGAATTCTGGATCTCCTCTACAGGTGCCTCACACGATTTGCAGACGACTTCGCTTTGGTTGCCACCACTCCGACAGTCGATTTGGTCCTTGCGCTGCGTGAATTGGTGACTACCACAGCCAGCCGAGCATCGGTATTTGTAACTTGTGATCACGTCTCCCCTATACAGCAAGTAGCGCAGGCCCATGGCCCCTCCTTCGCCGCCACCGAGCGGCGGCCATCCCAACATCAAAAACAACGGTGCGTAATTATATGGCAAGTCGAGCCGGGAATCGAGCAAGATCGTTCCGGGTCGCAGGCTCCAGGCCGCACTGCCCTATGCCGTACGGCCTCCGCACGCCCCCCCTCGATATCCCTCTGACGAGGAACTCTTGGTCCCTGGCGCAGCAACGGAACGCAGCGATCATTACAGGAAAAGGAGCGCGTTGAAGCGGACCGGGGAGCGCGGCCATCCGAAGCCCGCCTCGACGAGCGAGCCACCTACGACGCACACGAGGACAACCTCGGCGGCAAGCACGCGGTCCGATACGGCAGGCTTGATGGCTCTGCGCGCCTGTCTTCGGCGTGCGGGGAATGCGCGGATAGGTATCGTAAAGGGATGGCGCCTTGGAGACGAAGCATCGGTATTGGAGGCTGGACAGTGAAACGTTCTCCCTCAGTCTGACGCCACCCAGTGGTTGACTACTTTTTCTGCTGCTTGGCGAGTCGCAACGCAAGCGCTACCCATTCATCAATGAGTTTCTTGAACCGAGCGTA
>Ga0180009_10005946_pt1 | contig 12942 bp, 14 predicted proteins | sample OS_PC_MetaG_FD_123537 | JGI IMG/M metagenome (GOLD analysis project Ga0180009, IMG submission 123537) | Groundwater microbial communities from the Aspo Hard Rock Laboratory (HRL) deep subsurface site, Sweden - OS_PC_MetaG | ecosystem: Environmental > Aquatic > Deep subsurface > Groundwater...
ATCTTGTCCGGGTTTTTTGTCTTGAAGCAGAGGCTATTGTCGCCAAAGATTAATTGTAAATATGCAACAGCGAACCATCGTAAACAGCGTAGTATTCTATTAAAGGATAGCGGCCTGTTCCCTGAAAAAGACTTCCGTCGTCCATCAAATACATGTTGTTGGCACAGGTATCCATGGCAAAGGGATAGTATTCGCCCACAACTAATTTACCACAGTTGCGTCCATATTCATCGCAGCATAAAAATGGATCGTTGGGAGGTTGGCGTTCGTAGGCTTTAAACTCGTTAAAACTTTTACGGTAAACAATTACCCCACGACTTGCCAGCGGGATTACCATTCCGGGCACTTCGTCCAGATACAGCCAACCTCCGGCCGTGTTTAGCTCCTGAAAGATTGTGCTGTTAGGATCGATGGTGACATTTATAACAACGTTAGGGATGTTAGGATTTAAACTGCCCTTATTACACGACCCAACCACAATCAGTAAAGCCATGGCAAATAACCCGAAAATAACACCCTTACGCATAATGTATTCTTTTATATTGCTTCTTATTGATTTTGCAAAAATATCATATTAGAAGCAGTTAATGCCGAGAGGATTGGGTTTTTCTGTTTTTGTAAACCTAATCCGATTCGGTTTACACCAAACGAAATTTCTACTTTTTTATTTTGAGTGCTTGGCAGTTTCAATCATCAGCTTACCTTTGCAGAGGTATGAAACATGTAGGTTTTTATAAAATCATCTTTATCATCCTTATCGGGATGAGCCTGATGCTTACGCAGAGCTGTATCTTTGGAAAAAAAGGAGGCAAGGCCGAACGTCAGGCTGAAAAAGTGCAAAAGGAATTAGACAAGGAAACGCAGGCTGAATTCGACAAAGCTTACAAGCAGCACATGGAGTCGCAGAGTGAGCTCACAAAAAAGCAAATGAAAGAAATGAAGAAGCGACAAAAGCGCTACAACAAAACCAGAAAAAGATCGCTTTGGGATAGGATTTTTAGAAACAAGTGTCCTTAGAAAGGTTGGCTGGCGTTGGCGTTTGCATTTTTTTGACACAAACGGAAACAACACAACAACAAATTATTGAGAATAATGAACCCCGAATACCCTTTGATAATTGAAGAACGAACGAGGATTTCTTAAATCAGTGTTTCGAGTCCGTTGTTCATGATGTTTTTTATCTCAGCCCGCCGGGTCGGGAAAAACAACAGGACTTCGATTTCGACCCGACGGGTTTTGCTCAACCCGGCGGGTTTGGGGATGCGGAGAAATGAATTAAACCAACCTAATCATTATTTAAGAAATCAAGTGACAAAAATACCATTAGTGTTTTATGTAGCCCCGTGATTAATTATAAATTCGTAATTTTGCAGTCTTATTTTAAATTATTCTAAATAACAATTGTTATGGCTGAAGACAAAGATCACAACAACATATTAGATGAGGTAACTTCGGGTGAATACAAATACGGTTTTTATACAGATATAGAGATGGATACCGCCCCAAAAGGGCTTACTGAAGATACCATTCGATTCATTTCTGCCAAAAAAAACGAACCTGAATGGATGCTTGAATTCCGGCTAAAGGCTTTTAAACACTGGCTTACTATTGCCGAACCCAATTGGGCGCATTTGCATCACCCTCCTATTGACTATCAAGATATTATATATTATGCGGCGCCAAAAAAGAAACCAAACTTAAGCAGTTTGGATGAAGTAGATCCGGAATTACTGGACACTTTTAACAAACTTGGCATATCGCTTGAAGAACAAAAAGTACTTGCCGGCGTAGCCGTTGACGCGGTAATCGACAGTGTATCGGTAAAGACTACCTTCACCGAAACTTTGTCGAAAAAGGGGATTATCTTCTGCTCATTTAGTGAGGCCGTGAGGGAACACCCCGAGTTGGTAAAAAAACATATGGGCTCGGTTGTTCCTTACCGCGACAACTATTTTGCAGCACTTAACTCTGCCGTTTTTAGCGATGGTTCGTTTTGCTATATCCCGAAAGGAGTGCGTTGTCCGGTGGAATTGTCGACCTATTTCAGAATAAACGCAGCCAATACCGGCCAATTTGAACGCACATTGATCGTGGCCGATGAGGGCTCGTATGTTAGCTATCTGGAAGGTTGTACTGCCCCTCAACGAGATGAAAACCAGCTCCATGCAGCCATCGTTGAAATTGTTGCCGAACACAATGCCGAAGTAAAATACTCAACCGTCCAAAACTGGTATCCCGGCGATAAAGAGGGCAAAGGCGGAATTTATAACTTCGTTACCAAACGAGGACTGTGTAGGGGTAATCATTCAAAAATCAGCTGGACGCAGGTAGAAACGGGCTCGGCCATAACCTGGAAATACCCCTCCTGTGTGTTAAAAGGTGACAACAGCATTGGTGAGTTTTATTCGGTGGCCGTTACCAACAATTACCAGCAGGCCGACACCGGATCGAAAATGATACATCTCGGAAAGAACACCAAAAGTACCATAATCAGCAAGGGTATTTCGGCGGGTCATAGCAACAACAGCTACCGCGGAATGGTTCGTGTGGCAAAAAAAGCTACCAATTCAAGGAATTTTTCACAATGCGATTCGTTGCTGCTGGGCGATAAATGCGGAGCGCATACTTTTCCCTACATCACTACAGGCAACGAATCGTCGATTGTTGAACATGAGGCTACTACCTCCAAAATTTCTGAAGACCAATTGTTTTATTGTCAGCAGCGCGGCATCGACTCAGAAAAGGCCATCAGCCTGATCGTTAACGGATACGCGAAAGAAGTGCTCAACAAATTACCGATGGAGTTTGCCGTAGAGGCCCAAAAGCTACTCGCCATAACCCTTGAAGGGAGTGTAGGTTAATTATAAATATAGTCAAGTCATTCAATAAAAATAACATCATATCATGCTTCTGGATATTAAAAATTTGCATGTTTCCATCAACGGAAAAGAAATATTAAAAGCGTTTAATTTAACTGTAAACAAAGGAGAAGTCCATGCCATCATGGGACCGAACGGAACAGGAAAAAGTACCCTTGCCGCTGCCATTACCGGACGCGAAGGGTATGAAATCACCCAAGGCGAAATTTGGTTTAACGGTGAGCTTATCAACGACATGTCGCCCGACGAAAGAGCCAACAAAGGCATTTTCCTCAGTTTTCAGTATCCGGTAGAAATTCCGGGTGTCAGCATGACCAATTTTATGCGCACCGCCCTGAACGCCAAACGCGAATTTAACAACCAACCTCCTGTTTCGGCTACGGATTTTTTGAAAAAGATGGAAGAGATGAAAAATTTGGTTGAAATTCATTCCAAACTCACCAACAGATCAGTTAATGAAGGCTTTTCCGGTGGAGAGAAAAAGAAAAACGAAATCTTCCAAATGGCTATGCTCGAGCCAACAATGGCCATTCTCGACGAAACCGACTCGGGTTTAGATATCGACGCGCTCAAAGTAGTAGCCAAAGGAGTAAATGCCTTACGGGCTGATGACAACGGATTTGTTGTTATAACACACTATCAGCGTTTGCTCGACTTTATCGTTCCCGATTATGTGCATGTAATGTACGATGGAAGTATTGTAAAATCCGGCGGCAAAGAGTTGGCTCTTGAGCTTGAAGCCAATGGCTATGAGTGGATTAAAGACGCCGTCGCCGAAAAATAAATACCAGCTCATGAAAGAAACTAATTCTTCAGTACTCGAATCGGCTATCCTAAAAAAGTTTAGCAATTTAACCCTCGATCACGCCGATGATTCGGATTACATGACCCAAATCAGACGGCAGGCATTTGAGGCATTCAAATCTGGCGGTTTACCCAGACGAACAGAGGAAAAATGGAAAAATTCAAAGTTTGATCAGGTTCTTGAAAATCAAATGGAGTTTTTAACCGAGAAACCTGAATACAATACCGAAGTAAGTGAGATTTTTCATTGCTCTATTCATGGATTCACCACACAGGTAGAGGCTTTTTTAAACGGATGGTACTATACCCCCAACAAAAATCTGCTAAAAGTTCACGACAACGGGTTGATAATAGGTAGCATACGGGCCGCTCAACATCAATACCCCGAACTGTTTAATCTTCACTTCGGGAAAATAGCCCAACACAACCAACATGGATTTTCGGTAGTGAATAAGGGTCTTTTTCAGGATGGATTGTTTATTTATGTTCCGGATGGTGTTTTTGTGGAAGAATCTATTCAGCTGATAAAAATGGTGAATGCCGCCAAAAAGTTGATGATTAATACCCGAAACCTGGTAATTCTGGGAAAAAACAGCAGACTTTCGCTCATGCATTGCGACGACTCGGTAAACCATCAATCGAGTTTGATTAATACGGTTTCTGAAATATTCGTCGGAGAAAACGCTACCCTCGATTTATACAAACTGCAAAACATTAATGATGTCACCTGCCTGATTAACAGCACTTCTGTTTGGCAATCCCGCAACAGCCGTGTAAAAGTTAATGTAATTACCCTTAACGGCGGAACCATACGCAATGAATTGAATGTGGATTTGCAGGGCGAAGGTGCAGAAGCTGACTTGAATGGCATTTACCTGATGGATAAAAAACAACAAGTCGACAACCAGGTTTTTGTAAATCACGCAGTTCCTCATTGCAACAGCTCAGAACTGTTCAAGGGTATTCTGGACGAAGAATCAACGGCCATCTTCAACGGCTACATTCATGTAAACAAGGATGCACAAAAAACCAACGCGTTCCAACGCAACAACAACATCCTCATGACACCTGATGCCAAAGTAGATACCATGCCTTTTCTGGAAATCTATGCCGATGATGTAAAATGTAGTCACGGCGCAACCATCGGCCAGCTGGATAATGAAGCCATGTTTTATCTGCGCCAGCGTGGTATAAACGAAAAAGATGCCCGACTCTTGCTTATGTATGCCTTTGCTGCCGAAGTTACAGACAAAATTGACATTACACCATTGCGCGTAAACATTGAAGACATGGTGAAAAAGCGCTTGCGTGGCGAGTTGTCTATCTGCGAAAAATGCGTACTGCATTGTTCCACCCCTGATATACCGCTGGAATTTGAAATAGACCTGAGTAAAATTTAAACAATGGACTATCCTATAAACCAGATTAGAAACGATTTCCCGATTTTGTCGGAAAAAGTGCATGGCAAACCGTTGGTCTATTTCGACAATGGAGCTACCACTCAAAAACCCCGTCAGGTTATCGACCGTGTTGTAAAGTACTATTACACCGAAAACAGTAACGTTCATCGGGGAGCACATCAACTTAGTAATCTGGCTACGCAGGCTTTTGAAGAAGCAAGAAATTACATAGCGCGGTTTGTACATGCTGCCAGTCCGAAAGAAATTATTTTTACCCGAGGCACAACCGAATCTGTAAATTTGGTTTGCACCGGAATACAACACCTTATCCATGCCGGCGACGAAGTTGTGGTGACAGCTATGGAGCACCACAGCAACCTGGTTCCCTGGCAGCAGATGTGCGAAAAACAAGGAGCTGTTCTCCGGGTTATTCCGGTTACCGGGAGAGGGGAATTGGATTTACCTGAAGCAGAAAAAATTCTTTCAAACAGAGTAAAAATACTTGCCGTTACCCACATCAGCAATGTACTTGGAACCATCAATCCTATCAAAAAACTGGTGGAGATGGCTCACCGTCACCATATTCCGGTATTGGTGGATGGCGCTCAGGCCATTGCACACATCCATGTTGATGTGCAAGAATTGGATTGTGAGTTTTACGCCTTTTCGGCCCACAAGGCTTACGGACCAATGGGCGTCGGGGTACTTTACGGAAAAACCACCTGGCTCGAAAAACTTTCTCCCTACCAGTATGGTGGAGAAATGATAGATAGGGTTACTTTTGAGAAAACCACTTTTAACAGCCTTCCGTACAAGTTCGAGGCTGGAACGCCAAATGTAGCGGATGTGCTGGGAATGGAAACAGCGTTGCAGTATATTGAAAATCTGGGAATTGATAACATCCAACAGCACGAAGATGCCTTGCTGGAATTGGCTACCAGGGAATTGTCAGCGATACCTGACCTGCGCATAATTGGCCGGTCACCAAACAAAACAGCCGTACTTTCTTTTGTTGTTGAAGGGATACATCCTTACGATTTAGGAACTTTACTCGATCAAATGGGCATCGCCGTGCGTACGGGAAATCACTGCGCCCAGCCCTTGGTTGAATCACTCGGACTTACCGGTACGGTGAGGGCGTCGTTCGGGTTGTACAATACAACCGACGAAATAACCATGTTTGTTCAATCGCTTAAAAAAGCAGTGCTCATGTTAAAATAACGTGCTATGACTATACAAGAAAAATCCGCTTCGGTAGTGAACGAATTTTCGATGTTCGACGATTGGATGGATAAATACGCCTATCTGATTGAACTGGGAAAAGATCTGCCGGTAATAAACACTGACTTTAAAACCAACAACCACTTAATATCAGGCTGTCAGTCAAGAGTCTGGCTTCATGCCGAAGAGGTGGAGGGGAAAATTGTATTCACCGCCGACAGCGATGCTGTAATTACCAAAGGAATCGTTTCGCTGCTCATCCGGGTTTTGTCGGGGCACTCGGCCAATGAAATCCTGGAGGCTGATTTTAACTTTCTCGAAAAAATTGGCTTGCAAGAACATTTATCGCCCACCCGCGCCAATGGTCTTGCTTCGATGATCAAGCAAATTCAGCTGTACGCCAAAGCTTTTCAACTAAAATCAAAACAAAAAGAATGATGAACGCAGATGAAATTCGCGAATTGAATGAAAAAATCATTCGTGTCCTCAAGAACATTTTCGATCCGGAAATACCGGTAAATATTTACGAGCTTGGCCTCATCTACGAAGTTAACGTCAGCGAAAATGGTATGGTAAAGGTTATCATGACCCTTACCGCTCCCAATTGTCCTGTTGCTGAAAGTCTGCCGGCTCAGGTAAAAGAAGAAATCGGATTCCTCAGCGGTGTAACCGAAGTAGATCTGGAAATTACTTTCGACCCACCCTGGGATCAGGAAATGATGTCGGAGGAAGCTAAGCTGGAACTGGGATTACTTTAACACAAAGGACCATTTGAGAGTAGTATCCTTAAATATTGCACAGCCAAAAACCATCGTTTATAACGGTCGTGAGGAGCAAACAGGAATTTACAAAGTACCTGTTAACTATCCTGTTATGCTCACCAAAGAAGGTGTAATCGACGATCACGTTATCGACAAACGCTACCACGGCGGTTCAGATAAGGCTTGTTATGGTTACGGATTACCTGCCTACCACTACTGGAAAACCATCTATCCCGACATGGAAATGCCCTTTGGCCTGTTTGGCGAAAACATAACAGCCGAAGGATTAAACGAAACGCAGTTGTATATCGGACAGGTTTTTACGCTTGGAGAGGCCACCATTCAAGTATCTCAACCCCGAATACCTTGTTATAAACTTGGCATACGTTTCAACGATAAAAGCATTGTAAGGCGGTTTCAACAATCAAATTTATCCGGCGTATATTTCCGTGTACTCAAAAATGGACACGTGTCATCAGGCGATGAATTTGTTTTTCAGATATCTGATGCCAAAAAAAACATAACCGTTTCGGAGGTTTTTGGCTTGTTTCAGGGCGGAGGACTGAATAGAAAACTCGCCGAAACGGCCTTGAACGAGCCCTATTTAGCTCATAGCATCAAAACTGATATCCAACGAAAAATGGAAAAACTTAAATAACACTCACTAATCTTACTAAAATGAACGCATCTAAAGCAAATCTTATCAACTCTGTTACCCTGATTGTTTTCGGATTTTGGGGATATTTCGGATCTGTTACTCCATCGTTTACAGCTTTAATTCCCGTCTTTGCCGGGGTAATTCTTCTGGCCATGACTCCCGGCATAAAAAAGGACAATGCTGTAATTGGGCACATTGCCGTAGTGCTCACCTTTATTATTCTGGTGGCCTTGGTAAAACCCTTAACGGCAGGCCTTGATCGTGCCGACAACGCCGCAGCTATTCGGGTCATCATCATGATGCTCACTTCGGCATTGGCGATGGCTTTTTTTGTAAAAAGCTTTATCGACGCACGCAAAAAAAAGTCCGAATCAAAGTAGATCCGGACTTAACGTTAAACTAGCAGGTTAAATGGTGTGCCGGGCATTAAGCCGTTTTGGCTTTTTTCTCCAGCAACACAAGATCTGTTACTTCTATTTCGGTGATGTAGTGCTTTGTGCCTGCATCATCATCCCACGACCGGTTGATCAGCTTACCCGACACGGCCACTTCATGTCCTTTTTGAAGGTATTTCTCAGCCACGCCGGCAAGTCCGTTGCGCAGCACAACATTGTGCCACTGGGTGTCGGTTACGCGCTCGCCCTCCTTGTTGGTATAGCTGTCGGAGGTGGCTAACGAAAAGCGGGTAATGGAACTGTTTTTACCAAATTTCTTGGTTTTTGGATCTGTTCCTAAACGGCCAATCAGTTGTACGGAATTTCTTAAAGTTGTCATAATAGTAGTATTAAAGTGTGAATAAAAGTTTCGATGAACGATTGATGGAGCAAAAGTATATCGGCGGAATCAGGTTACTCGGTTAATAATCATTTACTTACGAGTTTAAGTGTTTTTAAACGAATAAAAACACGTATATTTCTCTTATTCTGACACTTGCAGTTAGGAGCTAAATGGCCGAAAAAACTGCCAAAAAAAATCAATTAATTAAGAAACCTTTGGGTAGTTTTAGTATTTTTGTTTTCAATACAAACACAAATTTATTTCTTTTAAAACAAATTTTATGAAAAAAACCCTACTTATCACTGCTTTATTGATAGCAGTTTTTTCCTTTAACAATTTAAATGCCCAGGTAAAGGGAGGTTTTAAATTGGGAGCAGATTTCTCGAGGTTGAATATGGATTATGATGATGATTTTAACGATGAAACGAAAAGATTGATTTCCCCCCGGTTAGGTTTTATCATCGAAGTGCCGGTAAATGACTTCTTGTTTGTGCAGGCTGGCGTATTTGGTGCTGCAAAAGGCTGGCGTGTATCGGAAGAAGATGCCGGTGATACTTATAAAGCCATGATGATTCTGGGAACAATTGACATCCCGATTCAGTTTGGTTACAAGTACGACTTGGGCAACATCAAACTTTTTGGTATGGCAGGTCCGGTAATCTCGTACAATGTTTACTCAACGCTTGTTTACAAATGGGGTGATGAGGATTGGGACAACGACAATAGCTACAAAATTGGTAATTCGGAAGCAGACTTTTTCAAACCACTCAATATGGGCGTAAACATCGAAGCCGGGGTTGAGCTTAACAGGTTTCAGTTTTCCGCCTTTTATATGCAGGGTCTTTCAAACCTGAACACACAGGATGGCGATAAATATACCACCAACGTTATTGGACTTACCGCTGCCATTAAATTTGGCCGCGTCGATTAGCAATTATCCAATTTTCAAAATATTTCCAAAAGAGCCGGATGATATCATCCGGCTCTTTTGTTTATATGACCGCTTAGCCCTCTCATAGTATAGTTTCTTGCCTGATTTGCCTGGAAATACTATGGGCAGTTGGGGGTATAGGTCTGTTTTATATCCGATAGGCAACGAAAAAGTGTGATTGACTCCCAACTTTTATTGCAAACCTGGGGTATTACAAAAATTACCACACCAAAGACCATATTCCACAGTGGAGAAACCAACCAAAATTTTTCAATCCCCATATACAGGACGATTGATTACCTGTGGCTTAGCCCAACACGAACAAAAACTCAATTGAGCCGGTGCTTTCACTAAATTCCGGAGTTGATCTATAGGTTCTGGGTGATGTTTTCATCCCGGCCTGTTTTTTTTGGGTTTAACCGAGTCTTAAAGCCTATTAAAATATTGGTTCGCCCTTATTTTTCAGTCTTTGTAAGCCAATCTAATGCGTTTAGTTTTTTTATTCCGTTATAGGTACCTGTGTCGTAATCCATTGTTATTAAGAGCTTTTCATGATGGTCTGCAATACTGTCAAATGGAGCCAGCTCACGCTTTAAAGTTGTTGCGTTTTGTACTGTTTGTGCAACTTGTATGTACTGAGTATATCCTTCGTTATTGCGAACAACAAAGTCAACTTCTAAATTATTGGTTTTCCCTATCCATACTTGGTTATTTCTACGTTTTAGTTCCAGATAAATTATATTTTCAAGCAAATGTCCTGCATCACTTGCTAATTCATTTCCAAGTAATGCATTGCGAAAACCTAAATCAACCAAATAGTACTTTTCCAGCGTTGCCAAATGTTGTCTCCCTTTGATGTCGTAACGGTTTACTTTATAAAACAAATAGGCTTCAACCAATGTGTCAATGTATTTCGACACTGTTTTGTTGTCTATTTTCTTTTTGTTGGCTGTTAAAACTTTGGCAATATTCCCTGCTGAAACGCTTGACCCAACAGAATCTACTAAAAAATTTACAACCTCCTGATAGGATTCTTCGCCATAGATAGTATAACGCTTAGAAATATCGTTTTCGTAAATATTTTTAAAAAGCATTTGCAGATATTCATTCGAAAAATGATTTCCTTCTGCTGAAAGTCTTACCGCTTCGGGAAAACCACCTGTACGCAAATATTCTGCAAAAGCCCGGTCGGGGTTGGTGTCTTTGCCTGTGAACTCTAAATATTCTGCAAAAGAAAAAGGCAATACATTTATTTCATAAGCTCTCCCTGTTAGTAAAGTTGCCAATTCGCTTGATAATAAAAATGCGTTTGAGCCGGTAACATACAAATCTATGTTTGGGTGAACGTACAAGCCTTCAATCAGTTTTTCAAATTCGGGGACATTTTGCACTTCGTCAATAAATACGTAATTAGTTGTGTTTTTTTTGAGATGCTTAATGATGTAATCATAGACTTCCTTCCAATTTTTTTCTGCCAAAAACCGAAATTCGGGCATATCCATATTGATTGCCAAAATGGGAACTTTGCCGTTATCTTTTCGCAACAAGTCTTGAAATTGGGTCATTAAAGTTGATTTTCCACAACGTCTAACACCTGTGGCAACTTTGATTAAATTCTTGTTTTTAAGAACACTAAGTGTTTCTAGATACCTTTTACGTGCTATTATTTTCATTCGACAAAGATAAATATAATTCCTAAAATATTTAAAATTTAAAAACATTTAGGAATTTATTTGGAGGAGTGGGGTGAGTCTATCGGATTTTTAAATAACCATTTCTTTATGAGTTCAAATTCATCAATTCAACGTTTGTTCGTGTTTGTCTGGCTGTGTTTTTTTGGGGACGGCCGATAACGGTGTGTGTAGCATTAGTGGCGGATTGCGGGCGAATTTCCTTTCAAACCGTTAGATGGTTGATACATGTTTTCATCCCGGCCTGTTTTTTTGGGCTAAACTGAGTCTTAAAGCCTATTATCTTATGCAAAGTGCTTTAATTAATAATTAGCTTTTCTACATATGAAGAATTCGCAGAAAATATCTGCACAAAATACAACCCTTGTTTAAGGTTGGAGATTTCTATTTCGGATGTTTTTCCGCTTAAATTAAGTATTTCTTTTCCCATTTGCTCGTATATAATTACTTTGGTGATAATTATCCCATTACCAGCAATATTTATTAAATCAGTGGAGGGATTTGGGTAAATTGTAAAATTAGGTTTTTCAGATGTAATGGAGTATCCCTCAATGCATAATGATAAAACCTCAGCCTCTGAATTGCACCCTGACTTGTTGTTCTCAATACTTGTGTTGGCATTAGGCGTGGCAAGATATTCACATACACTTCTCACTTCACAAGTGGCTAACGAATCGTTGTTATATATAAACAGCGATTCTATTGAATGGGGATCAACATTGTCGAGTCCTTCAAGACTTCTTAATTGTTTGTTGTTGTCAATCCATATTTCATCCCCAATGTAATCTATGCTGTTCATTCCCATCAAATCTACAAGGGCATCATTATAATGCATTGCAAGCATTCCAATTATGGTATCCAAATTATTTAATCCTTCAAGATCGGTTAGCCATGGATTATACTCAATATACAAGTCGCTTCCAACATATGATAACCCTTCCAGGCCTGTTAAATTGATTAGATCTGGATTGTCTGTAATCGCAAGAAATCCCCTTACGGAATCCAACTTGTTCAGGTGCCATAAATTAGCCAGGTTCTTATTATGAGTTATAACACAATTTCCACCAACGTATTGAATGTTTTCGAGTCCAGACAAACTAGATAAGGTATCATTAAATGAAATCTCAAGACCTGAAGTGGCAAAATCCAAACTTTCCAAGCCTTCTAAATTAGGAAGTTTATGGTTGAATTTAATATACACAATACCATTGCATTCGGTAAGATTACTTAACGCGGTAATACTTGTTAACGAATAATTATCCGAAATGTCAATACCATATGTATGGATGGTACTAAGATTATCAAGGCCGCTAATATTTGTTAAAGCGTTGTTATAGTATATTTTTATGCCTTCACCAATATAAGTCAATGCTTCAAGTCCTTCTAGACTTAGAAGAGAAGGATTGTTTCTTATGAAAAACTTACCACTTATCGAACTTAGATTATCTAATCCTGTGCAACTTGTGAGCAAATCATTATTTTGGATAAAAAGGAAGCCTCCAATATGTGTTAACACATTCAAGCCATTGAAGTTAGATATGTCTGGGCCGCTTATTATCACATCACCTTCTATTTCAATGCAGCCCGGGTAGTCCATCTGGAAATTGTCTATTTGGGATTGAGTTGTAAATGTAATTCCATCGGGTAGGCAACCTTGAGAAAACAGACTGGACTGAATTATTATGATAATTATACTGAGAAACTGTCTAAAATTAGAAATAGAAGCAATTGAGGAGGTGAAAAAAAAGATTAAAAAAGCGTAATAAAAAACTGACTATCAGTATGATATGTGGATAAAATCATGTAAATTTATGGTGTTC
>Ga0180009_10005947_pt1 | contig 12940 bp, 13 predicted proteins | sample OS_PC_MetaG_FD_123537 | JGI IMG/M metagenome (GOLD analysis project Ga0180009, IMG submission 123537) | Groundwater microbial communities from the Aspo Hard Rock Laboratory (HRL) deep subsurface site, Sweden - OS_PC_MetaG | ecosystem: Environmental > Aquatic > Deep subsurface > Groundwater...
CGGCGGGAAAACAAATACGAATGACATAAATCCAAAATTCAAAACATGTCAATATCCTGTAAATTTTGTATAAGTTCCCGAAACGTTTTGGTCATTTGACCTGCCCGCAATGCCTTTGGACACATTCAGGATAATACCTGAAAGAATGCTCGTATTAGACTCTTATATCCGGTCTTACCATATTTGCATGGCAGGCGAGTATTCGAATTTTGATATTGTTCCCCGCCCAGGCGGGGTATTCGGATTTCGGATTTAGTCGTCTTGAAAATACATCTATTTGGCCAAGTTACATTCTACTTTGACGTTTCCCTGTTGACACCCCTTATCAACTTTACCTAATATAGGAATGTCTGGTACTCCGCAGGGTTAAGTCCGGAGTTTCCAAGGTCTCTTTGGCGGCAAATCAAAGCCACGTCCTCCCTCCGGGCTGTAGGCCATATGGGCCGGAGGCTGTTCGCGGATTCTTTACTTTCAGGGGATTACGGAACGATGGTAAATAAAAACCAACCCCACCATGGGGGAGATATTTACGGCATGGCTCGTGCCATGGGGACGCGTCAGGGGTCTATTTCGTGGTGGATGAGGCATTCGTGGATTTTGTGGAAGAGGCCTCGATAAAGACTAAGCTGGAGAAGTTTTCCCGGTTGGTTATCCTGCGCTCTTTCACAAAGTTTTTTGGGATCCCAGGGATTCGATTGGGATACGTGTTGGCCTCACCAATGATCATTCGCTGCCTTGAGGAACCTCGTGAACCGTGGTCCGTAAATGTCATGGCCCAGGCCTTTGGCCGCGCTTGTTTGAGTGATTTACAATTCATGGCCAGAACACGTCGCGTGATTTCACGGCAGCGTGAGTATCTGCATGATAGCCTGTCCCACATTAACGGGCTCCGAGTCTTTCAGGGCCAGGCCAATTACCTTCTGGTGAAACTTACCCAGCCCGGAATGACCGCGTCAGAGCTCCAACGGATGCTGCTTTTCCACAGAATCCTGATTCGGGATGCCAGCAATTTTCGAGGACTGGATGAACGATTCTTTCGCACAGCGGTGCGGCTACGTAAGGAGAATGACCGGCTTTTGGAGGCACTGAAGGTCTGCCTGGAGGGGGAGTGACTTTCAGTCGCAATAATCAGATCAGAGAATGAAATACGGAGGAAATATTAATGATAGATATCATGACCAAAGGTGGGCCTATAATGTATCCCCTTCTGGCCTGCTCAATCATTTCAATGACTGTCATCATTGAAAGGATTGTCTTCTGGATAAGGGAGGATATGCACCACAATCAGCCCCTGGTGGATGAAATCCTTGAACTCTGTCGCACAGCAGATTGGGAATCGGTGAGAGTCAAGGCGACCGGGTCAAAAGATTATATCATTGGGATCCTCGTTAGTGGCATTTTGCACCGTGAATTCTCCATGACCAAGGCAATGGAAACGAGCTCCAGTGATGAGATCAAAAGAATGCGCCGCTATCTTAGCGTACTGGATACCATGATTACCGTGGCCCCCCTCTTGGGAATCTTTGGTACGGTCATTGGCATTATCTCCTCATTTGAAATCTTGGGAGTAAGCGGCATTGAACATCCGGAAGCCGTCACTGCGGGGATAGCGCAGGCCCTCATTACTACCGCTGCCGGGCTTGGTATCGCCATACTTTCTGTTTTTCCTTATAACTACTTCAATTCACGGGTTGAGAATGCCGTGCTGGCAATAGAAAAATATTCAACCAGCCTTGAAATTGTTTATGAAAAACTCAGTCAGCCCCTCAATCAGAAAGGAATTGAGAAGGAATGAAGGTCAACGTTCAACCAGCCAAAAAGGCTCGCATTGAGATGCTCCCCCTCATTGACATTGTCTTCCTGCTCCTGGTCTTTTTCATATATGCCATGCTTTCCATGGCCGTACACCGCGGATTACCAGTTATTCTTCCCACCTCATCCACTGCCAAGATTGAAAAAAGCCTGATTCTCTCCGTGACAGTCAGGGCAGATGGAACAATCTACCTGGACAAGCAAAGGATACTGCTGGAAAACTTGAGCCAGGTTTTGACAAGGAAAGCCAGGGAGAACAAAGAGGTTGGAGTCCTGCTTTTTGCTGATCGCACGCTTCACTACCAGAAACTGTTTCATGTGCTGGATCAGATAAGACAGGCAGGTCTTAGCCGGATTTCACTCCAGGCAGAGCGAGAGTAATAACGGTGAAACGTTTTCTTTTCCCTTTGGGCCTGACTTTGGCAATACACGGGCTGTTTTTAGGCACAGGAGGGGATTGGCTGAAAAAGAGAATATCCGACAGGCCAAGACCTGTCCCTATTGCTCTTACATTGAGTTATCAGCAGCCAAAAAGGCCAGCTTTGCCCCCTTCTCCTCCTCAAAAGAGACCTGATGACATCCGGAAAAAACATAAGCCCATCACAAAGGAGCCGAAAAGGAAACAGGTCGAGTCAAAGCCTCCTAAAAAGATCAAGAAAACTATCAAACCCACGACCCACAAGAAACTACAAAAGATCGAGCCCATCACCAAACCGCCTAAACCTCTTCCTTTTGAGCCCCCACCTCCTTCAGAGCCGGAATCGTTTTTTGAAAATCAAGACCAAGAAGTGCAGCAAGATATTGATCTTTTTCCGGATTTATTAGAAGAGGTCCATCAAAAGGTTCACTTAGATGGTAAAGAGGCTCTGGCTTCGGTCCCACCCGCTCAGATCATACGAGAGGCCATTCCGGTATATCGCGAAAATCCTCCCCCTCAATATCCCAGAGTAGCCAGGCGAAGAGGCTATCAGGGCACAGTTGTCCTGGAGGTGCTTGTCAATCGAGAGGGAAGGGTGGGAGATCTTAGAGTATTTCAGTCTAGCGGCTATTCTATTCTTGACAAGGCTGCGATCAGATCGGTCAAAGGCTGGTTGTTTGAACCCGGTAGAAGAGGAGATGAGAAAATAGAGATGTGGGTCAAATTACCTATCCGTTTTCAAATCAAAGAGTAAAAATATTTGTTGACTTTGGTTTGATCTTTCAATATATCTTTATATTAGAAGTTCAGGTGCTCGTTTTGAGCTTAATAGGGAACCCCGTTAAAAGCGGGGACGAGCCCGTCGCTGTAGTCCCGCCCTTTCCATATGGAAAAGGGAACCCTTTCAGTTTTGTGTGCCACTGTTCTAATCCGGGAATGGGAAGGCCGCTGAAAGGGCGGGAAAGTCAGAAGACCTGCCTGAACGGATGGGCATGACCTTCGCGGACAGAGAGGGGCAGCCACAGGATCTCGAGGATAAAAAAGGGAAATCCCCGGATCGATTCATTTCGGTCCGGGGATTTTTTGTTCCGGACCCGGAAACCCATTTCAAACTTCAGAAAAGGAGGCAGTGAAATGAAAAAACTCATAGTTCAGTTTGTGATTTTGGTTGTTTTTACCATTCCAGGATTCAGCCAGGTGGAAGAGAAACAGGCTGATGAGGTAACGCCCATTACAATGGAAGAGGTAGTAGTAACCGCCACCAGATATGAAGAAAAAATAGCTACTGTTCCTGCCAACGTAACAGTGATTACCGAAACGGATATCAGGAATTCCACGGCACATAACATTCCTGATCTGTTGAGGACACAGGTGGGTCTTCAGGTTTACGATATCACAGGGAATGGTAGAAACTTCAATGTTGACATCCGCGGATTCGGGGAGACCGCAGGATTAAATACACTGGTATTGGTTGATGGCAGACGGATCAATCAGGCAGATTTGAGCGGGACAGATTGGACAGTTGTTGCCCTTGAGCGGGTGAAAAGAATAGAAATTGTTAGAGGCGGAAGAGGAAGTGTCCTCTATGGAGATAATGCTACAGGAGGTGTTATTAATATCATCACAAAGGAAGGAGATAAGTTCCACGCAGGAGGTGAACTCCTCGCCGGAAGTTATGATACTTTCAAAGCCAGCGCCTCGGTGAGTGGCTCTCTCGACAATTTGTCCTACGCTTTATCAGGCAGTTATCTGGATTCGGACGGGTATAGGGATAACAGCGACACCGAAGCCAAGGATATTGGTGTGAACCTGAACTACTATTTTGGTGACTTGATGAGATTCAATCTGAAGGCCGGCTATCACGAAGACGACACCGGACTCCCCGGAGCGTTGAAAAAGAGCGATTTTGCGGCAGGGGCATCAAGGACGGATTCATTATCACCAGAAGACTTTGCCGATGTTGAGGACTACTATGTTCAAGGGGGCCCTGAACTTTTCTTCTTCAATGACAGCCTGTTTAAGGTAGATCTTTCTTTCAGAAAAAGAAACTCATTGACCTTTGCAACATTTAGTGGTGGGAATTTTACAGGTGACACCGAGATTGAAACGGTTGCTGTTTCACCCCAGATTGTTTTGAAAGAAAAGATATTAGGATTTAACAATAGCTTAACCCTTGGTTTTGACTTTGTGGACACAGAAGAGGATATTATAAACACCTCACTATTCTTTGGTTCTCTGACCCAAGGCACATTTAAGTTAGAAAAGGTGAACTATGGGTACTATTTCCATGACGAGTTTAGTCTCATGGACAATCTAACACTATCTGGAGGATACCGACATGATCGGGCAGAGTTCAAGTTTCAACCCAGCACACCTGACCGGACAAAACTCGACGAAAACCTGTTCACAGCAGGCATCAATTATAACTTCTATAAGAAGTCCTACGCGTATTTCAGTTTTTCGCAGAGTTTCAGATATCCGGTCCTGGATGAGATCTTCAGCTTTTTTACAAGTACCATAAACAGCGACTTGGGTCCTCAAACATCAGATGATTACGAATTCGGGATCAGGCACTATTTCACTGACAGCCTCTATGCAAACATAAACCTTTTTCGGATCGACACAAAAGACGAAATCCTTTATAACCCAACAAGCTTTGCAAACGAGAATTTGGACGGTAAGACTCGCCGTGATGGTGTGAATATTTCTCTTATCAAAGAATTTGAGAAAGTGACCTTGAGCGGAAGCTATACCTATACCGCTGCAACGATAAGGGGAGGTCAATTTGAGGGAAAAGATGTGCCAAATGTTCCCAGACACAAAGCAACGTTAGACACCCTGTTTAATGTAGGAAGAGGATTTGCTATTGCAGTAAATGGGGTTTATATCGGTGAGCGGCCTTTCATAAGTGATTTTTCGAATGATTTTAGTAATCAGGATGATTATGTCATTCTTAACACAAAGTTCAAATATAACTGGAGACATCTGACAGCCTTTCTGAATGTCAATAACATAACAAATGAAGAATATTCGGAATATGGGGTTCTCGGTGGTTTCCCTGTTGTGGAGGAAGCATTTTTCCCGTCACCAAAGATCAACTTTCTCCTTGGGATATCTTATAAGTTCTAAATGAACTCTTTCTATTATAATCTCTTTTCCGTGTAAGACTTGCCGGATTTCATGCAGGAAAAGTTAGAAGGTGTTGAGCTGATCATTACAGGCAGGATGGCAGATCCCAGGGTCATAGAGGAGGCTCACCCGGTAACGGAGATGAAGGGGATAAAACATTACTATCAGAAAGGCATCCAGGCAAGAAGTGGAATTGAAAAGTGAAGCAAATACAAGACCTCTGACGGGACGAGTCTCGTCAGTTTGAGGCGCAGCTTCGCTACAGTTGGAAGAGTAAGGAAATGGCCAGAGCCATCATGTTTCTGGGGACCGGCAGCGATGTGGGAAAGTCCATCGCCACTACAGCGTTTTGCCGGATATTTAAGAGAAAGGGTTACAAGGTTACCCCTTTTAAGGCCCAGAACATGTCCAACAATTCCTACGTCACAATTGAGGGAGGCGAGATCGGTCGGGCGCAGGTTGTACAGGCCGAAGCTGCCGGCGTGCTACCCTCAGTACACATAAATCCCATCCTCCTGAAACCTTCCACAGACCAGGGTTCCCAGATTATCCTTCACGGAAAGGTGTTCGGGCAAATGGATGCCTTTGCCTACCATGACTTCAAACCCAGGCTGAAAAATGCTGTTATGGAATCCTATGATCGGCTGGCAAGAGAATACGACCTTATTGTCATGGAAGGGGCAGGAAGCTGTTGTGAGATGAACCTCAAGGAGAATGACCTTGTCAATTTTTCCATGGCAAAGGCAGTTGGCGCTCCCTGTATTCTGGTTGCGGATATTGATCGTGGAGGCGTCTTTGCACAGATAATTGGAAGTTATCATCTTATGACCCGAAAAGAGAGAGAGCTTACCATCGGATTTCTGGTCAACAAGTTCCGTGGAGATCCACGTCTTTTCTCATCAGGCATAGAATATATTGAGCAAAAAACTGGCAAGCCCGTTTTGGGTCTTGTCCCGTTCTACAAGGATATTGTCATCGATTCCGAAGACTCTGTTGCGGTCCAGGAGGATAAACGAAAAGCCGGGCCAGTTGGTCCAAGTACAGTTAATATAGGTGTAGTGAGACTTCCATCCATTTCCAATTTCACGGACTTTGAAATCCTCGACAGGGAGCCCTATGTGGTGGTCAATTACCTTTCTAAATCTCAAGAATTTTCAAGGCAATACGACTGCCTGATCCTACCGGGCGCGAAAAATGTGATGGAAGATGGCGTCTGGTTGGCCCGTACAGGGTGGAAACAGGTCATTTCAAGATTTGCTAAAGGAGGCGGCAGAGTTCTTGGCATCTGTGGGGGTTATCAGCTCCTGGGAGAGAGGATCAAGGATCCTTTTGGTGTAGAGTCGAAACGAAACCAAGTCAAAGGAATGGGGCTTCTCCCTATTACCACTATTCTGGAAGGTCAAAAAGTTGTCCAAAGGGTAACGGGGATCTGCCTGCTAAATCAAAAGCGGGTAAACGGCTATGAGATACATATGGGACGGACCAGATCCCTGGGCCGTGAAGGAGAGCCGTTCTTAAAGATTCATCCGCCTGGGGATAAGACGACCTGGACTGATGGCTGGTTTGTCAACGGGGGGCAGATTTCGGGCACCTATGTCCACGGCGTTCTGGATTCCCCTGGCTTCAGGGGTGACTTTATAAATACCCTTCGTAGGGCCAAAGGCCTGAAAGAGAGAGTCTCCAGTCAGGGGAGGCTTGCACGTTTTCACCAGTACGACCGCCTGGCCGATCACTTTGAGGCACACTGTGATGTAGAAAAGATCCTTACGTATTTAAGTGCTAAAGTGAGCAAAGGAACTAAGGTTTCGGATCAAGTAGTATAAAGAAGAGGGTCAAAAACATACTGGAGCGGCCGAATGACTATTGGTAACATTCATATCAATTGTTGATTCCTCTATAACGGTTATCAAATCTAAAATGTAAACTTTAAAACCTGGTCGTCCGTACCTGGTTTTCTTCTTACTTCGACGGACAAGTGAAAACGATCAACTGACATAGCTTGAGAGTAAGCCCGTGCAGGAAATGATGAATCAGGAATTAAACGTTGTTGTTATGCCAAATGGTTCGTTTCAGTTGGAATGGGCGGATACGCAGGATGCAATAAACAAGAGCAGCCGGCTGCTGCAGGAAGAAATATACAAACAGTTCTCTGCTGATGCCGATTCATGGCTCTTGTTTTTGGGCTTTTGCGATCACCAGGTCTTACTTTCCCCTTCTCTTGATTACTGGCGGAATTTTACCGGGGCTTTTGCCAAAAGATTGTGCCAAACACCTGATTTAGAAATCCTACGTCATGAAGTGAAGGTTTTAGCAGAAGAAGACGAATTGAGGACCCATTTAGACCGGGCCCCACTGATGATTGGTTCAGAATACTTAAGCATGGAATTGCTTGAGTCTGTATGGTCTGGATTAAACGATGCATTTACCCTTGCGATCAAATCCTATGGCGGAACTGTTGAAGATTTTATCAGGACTTACAGCCCTAATGTACATCTTGTAGGCAGGATTTTTTTTCATCTTGTTGAAAACAAGAGTGAAGATTATCCGTTTGCTTTTATGGCAACCTATTCCACCCGGCTGAACAGGCAGGGACGGTCCAAACATCTCCCCCTCAAACACGCATTGCAGGAATATGAAGACGATAATGAAAAGCTCTTAAAGCTTCTTGCAACGGTTCATATAGCCGAGAAAAAAAGTCCGCTGATTTCAGATCTTCTTGAAACCGGAGAACTGTTTCATCCCCTTGCCTGGACGTCAAAAGAAGCATTTTCATTTTTAAAGGAGATCCCTGTTTATGAGGAATCAGGTATTTTGTGCAGAATTCCAAACTGGTGGAAAGGCAATAAATCAAGTGTAAGGCTAAATTTCAGCGCCGGTGATTTAAAGCCCTCTTTTATTGGCATGGATGCAATTTTGAATTTTAATGCCCGGTTGTTTCTCGGGGACACGCAGATTTCTGAAAAGGAAGCAAGACAATTATTGGATGAATCGGAAGGGCTTGCCTTCATAAAGAATAAATGGGTGGCAGTGGATCCTGAAAGGCTGAAACAGACACTTGATGCCTATGAAAAAGCGAAAAAGATGATGGGAGATGAGGGTCTGAGCTTGAAAGATGCCATGCGCCTGCAACTTATGCCTGAAAAATTCTTAAGTATTCAGGACGCTGAGATAGTGAGCAGTGTCTCAAACGGGAAATGGCTGGAATCGGTATTCCGCAAGCTGCTGGACCCTACCCTCATTACCTCAATAACACCTGACAAGGCATTCAAAGGGGAGCTAAGGAAGTACCAACAGAAAGGCCTGGACTGGCTCTATTTCTTGCATTCGCTCCGGTTCGGGGCCTGCCTCGCTGATGATATGGGCCTTGGCAAGACCGTCCAGGTACTGGCCTTTTTAAATAGATTAAAGTCCGATCTGAAAAAATCAGGGAAATCCCGCAAGGCAAGCCTGCTGGTTATTCCGGCATCCCTTATCTCCAACTGGGCAAATGAAATCAACCGGTTTTCCCCTAAAATCAAATTTCATATTGCGCATCCCGGGGCGAACCCAAAGAAAAACGCCAGGATTGAAGACAAGAAATCATTGGACGCGTTTGATCTTGTCATAACTACCTATGCCCTGGCTAAAAGATACGAATGGCTTCAATCCTATCCATGGAACTACATTATCTTAGACGAAGCCCAGGCCATTAAAAACCCTGGCACAAAACAGACAAGGGCAATAAAGAAACTTACCTCCCAAAACAGGATTGTCATGACGGGAACCCCGGTTGAGAACCGGCTTTCGGACCTCTGGTCCCTGTTTGATTTTTTAAATCCGGGATTACTCGGAAATGCCAGAGAGTTTAAACAATTTTCAAAAGACTTGAGTGATGATCGCACAGGTTATTCAAGATTGCGCAGGCTTATCAGCCCTTATATTCTGAGGCGGTTGAAAACCGATAAATCGGTTATTTCCGATCTCCCTGAAAAGGTTGAGATGAAAACATATGCCCCTTTAAGCAAGAAACAGGTCCTTTTGTATAAAAATATGGTTGAAGGGATAAGGGAGTCAATCGCCAAAACAGAGGGGATCCAAAGAAAGGGGCTGATCCTTTCTTCCCTTATGAAATTCAAACAAATCTGCAATCATCCGGATCAGTATCTCGGGACCGGAGGGTTTGAAGAAAAAGACAGCGGCAAGTTTCTAAGGCTTCGTGAAATTTGCGAAACAATATACGAGAAAAGAGAAAAGGTCCTCATTTTTACGCAGTTTAAGGAAATGACGGAGCCACTTCATGATTTACTGGAAAGTATCTTTGAACGAAAAGGCATGATTTTACACGGGAGTGTGGCGGTGGGCAAAAGAAAAAATATTATTGAGCAATTTCAAAGTCAAAGCTATGTCCCGTTTATGGTATTATCCTTAAAAGCCGGTGGGGTCGGTCTGAATTTGACAGAAGCAAACCATGTGATTCATTTTGACCGGTGGTGGAATCCTGCCGTAGAAAACCAGGCAACCGACCGTGCGTTCAGGATTGGTCAGAAAAAAAATGTAATTGTGCACAAGTTTCTGACTAAGGGCACCGTGGAAGAGAAAATTGATATGATGTTGGAAGAAAAATCGAAATTGTCGAAAGATGTTATTGCAAGCACAAAAGAGACCTGGATAACTGAAATGAAAAATGATGAACTAATCGATATTTTTAAATTGTCATTATAAAATCGCTTTCGCGATTTTATACAGGAGGTGAACATTATGGGCTATTGGGGTTATTATCCGCCTTATGTATCCGTTGCGGAGAAAAGAGCAAAAGCGGCCAAGAAATTAAAACAACTAAAAAAGAAAAATCCTGATATTAAACCTATTGTCCTTGAAGGAAGTAGAATTGCTAAGACATGGTGGGGCAAATCATGGAACCTCAATCTTGAACGGTATGCAGACTATAGCAATCGTATCGGCAGGGGACGTAGTTATGTCCGTCATGGAGCGGTGCTGGATCTTCAGATAAATTCAGGTAAGGTCGAATCCTTAGTCCAGGGGACGAGATCAAAACCCTATTCTGTGATCATTAAGATAAAGGCTGTTAATAAAAATATTTGGAAGCACATCAAGGCCGCCTGTGAGGGGAAACTGGATTCTCTGCAGGAGCTATTGGCAGGAAAATTTCCTAAAGCATTGGGCGAAATATTCACGATCCAGGGGGAAGGGTTGTTCCCATCGCCAAAGGAGATAGAATTTTCCTGCAGTTGTCCAGACTGGGCTAACATGTGCAAGCATGTGGCGGCCACCCTGTATGGGATAGGAGCCAAGCTTGATGAAGAACCTGGCCTGTTTTTCAAGCTCAGAAAAGTCAAGATGAAAGATCTGGTAACCCAGGCCGTGGAAGACAAGACCCGAAAGTTGCTCAAAAAGGCTAAAAAGAAAACCGCAAGAGTCATCGATGATTCGGATCTGGCCGATGTATTTGGCATTGATATGGAAGAGCCTGTGGTTTCCAATAAGAAAAAGGGGAAAGCTGCCAAAAAAACGTCAAAAACCAAAAAACCGTTGAGCCGTGCTTCTGGGAAAACTAAAGTCAAATCCGCGATTGGTAAGTCCGGGAAAAAAACGGCGTCAAAAAAGGCCACACCCTGGAAAAAAGCTAAATCTCCATTTGACACGGTTGCAGGAATTGTCAGGAGAAGCAGAAAAGGCGTTACCGTGGCCCGGATTAAAGAAAAAACAGGGTTTGATGACAAACAGATAAGGAACTTCATCTACAAAGCGAAGAGGCAGGGCAAGATTAAGAACTTGAAAAGAGGTATTTACGTGTCTTCTTAAGACTGCGTGAAATGGCCCTGGTAGAAAGTGTGGAATCAACAACTGGCTTTTCAGGAAACATCCTTAAGGTTAGGCATTTCTCTGGAAGAGATCATAACTCAAGGAATTTTACCATGCTCACAAGTAGCCTATTTATGGGTGTGGAAATGCCGTGTCGCTTTCCGAGGCGGATAACGGCTCCGTTAAGAACCTCGATTTCCGTCGGCATCCCTCTATCAAGATCGGCCTTTAGCGATGGTACATTGTCACGGTCGAGGTAGCGGTTCATTTCTTTGACAGTGATGTCAATGCTAACACCTTCAGCTTTAGCGACCCGACGGACTTCAGATAAAACGAGTTCTTTGGCAGGATTGAGGACATCTTGAGCAATCTGGCGATTGCCAGCGTTCAGGATGCCGGCAAAGGGGTTGGCAATGCAATTGATGGCAAGTTTAAACCACTCCATTTCTTTAAAGTTCTTTGCCAGTCCACACTTAACGGTCGACCCTTCCAACAGATTACACAAGCTCTCAGTTACGGCTGATGGTCTAAGGTGAATGGTACCAGGAAAGTAGCGCACTTTACCAGGAGATGGACTATTGGCCCCGAAAAACACAAGTCCTCGATCCACGGGGCGGTCAAGCCCATGAGCGATAATCTCCTCAGGGCCGATGCCGTTTTGAAGGGCAATAACGCCAACCTCAGGGCCGCACCTGGGCCGCAACCAGAGTAAAGTTCTATCCAACAAGGGCACTTTTATCGTCATCAAGACGATATCCCTTTCCTCTAATATGGGGACCTGATCCGGGGAAATTACCCTTATGGGAACGCTTGATGGCTTGTGATCCACGATTTGAAAAAGAGGACCATTCTTCTGGACTTCTTTTGCATGGACACTGCTGCCCACCAGATAGGTCTCAATTGTCTGGCTTTGATGGAGAATTGCAGCGAGTACTGAACCCACGGCACCAGCCCCAACGATCCAGCAACGCTCACGGGGTTGCATATATAATACCTAAAAAAAATTAGTTCTGCGTAGAACTTAGGGGCTTCGCCCCAATTGGAATGTTGGGTTTTGTGGGATTGACGGAATGGGTTATTGGGAAAATCAAATTGACAAACCATAAGAGAAATGAGAAATTCGGACCCCAATCCATTCGGTAGCAGACGAATTTACATCATTCCATTATTCCACGTGTGGCGCAAGATTACCAAGCCTCATTAAACACTTATAATTTCAATAACTTGTAGAAACTCCGAGACGTTGAAATAGCGTCCATTCAATCCCGCCAGGATATCGCGGGGCTTAATCGGCTCTCGATTGGCCCCCCCTCCCCTTTTCACGGTCTCAAGAGCCGACGGATACTTCAAGTCCTGATTTTTTACCACCGGGGGGAACCCCCAGTCAAGCCATTTGGCCTCTCAGACTTACCAATTCCCGCTGGGGCGGAATTTAGATTTTCGATGAACCTTTAATCCCGCTTTCAGTCCCGCTTTTAGCGGGAAACCCGTGAACGGTTACGAGCATTTTAATAATAACGCTAAAGAAATCAGCTTACCTCGCCGATAATACGAGAAGATACCAAACGGCAACGGTTTATCTTCTCTCTGCGAGGTTAGGTTTAACCTGTCCGGTTGTTTCATTTCATAACCTTTGTCGACACATATGGTGACTCCAATTTTAAGAACCTCGGAAAGGGGGCTGCATGAAAAATCATTACAACATCGTCTTTGAAGGGAAAACCGTACCAGGAAAAGAGATCGACTTGGTTAAAAAGGCTCTGATGAACATACTTAAAG
>Ga0180009_10005948_pt1 | contig 12939 bp, 13 predicted proteins | sample OS_PC_MetaG_FD_123537 | JGI IMG/M metagenome (GOLD analysis project Ga0180009, IMG submission 123537) | Groundwater microbial communities from the Aspo Hard Rock Laboratory (HRL) deep subsurface site, Sweden - OS_PC_MetaG | ecosystem: Environmental > Aquatic > Deep subsurface > Groundwater...
TTATGCACAAAAATATTCGGCCTGACAACCTTGAACAAAGCCAGAACAAAACTTATTGTTAATGCAATCTCCTGTCTCATAAATGGATTTAATGCTATTGTAAGGCATACTACAACACTTATAAAGAACCAGAACTTCCACAGGTTAACTTTCTTGAATTTTATTAATAGCATTAAAAGCCCTGTTCCCAAAAGAACTGCTATCAGGATATATATAAAAGAGCTGCTTTCCTCTACAGGCGGCCTCTCAAAATCATAAGGCAATTCCTCCCATGCTGTAACACCTGTTTCTGCTGTTTTCTCATGGTCAATATACTGGTTTGTTATTGCAAGTCCAATAACCTGAGATAAAAAAAACAATAAAACAAGCATCAATGTTATCTTTAGTGTGTGTTTCATCTAAACTAAAATTAAGAAAACTTATTTAAACCTATTTATTTTAACAGGCAATATGCTGGCTCATAACATACGCATAAATGTTTTCTGCAAACCAGAAGATGATATTGAGCTTATGACAAAAAATCTATTATCCCTCATTCCATTTGATATTAAAGAACAAAAAATAGAACTGAAAAAAACCAATGCAACTGGATTTAATGAAAAGAAAATAACTATTTTAGAGGTTTATCTTGAAAAAGAGTCCCATACAAATCTCTTCCTGAACAATCTGGCAAGAAACCTGGCTGATGAGCAAAAGTTATTGATAAAAAAACAAGCAGATTCAAGGCTTGATAATGAGCTTAACTTCTTTTTAAGGCTTGACAAAAGCAAACTAATCAATAAAAACAAGCTCTGGCTCACTGACAAGGGAGATTGTTATCATATCAAGATAAAGATAGCAGCCTTTCCGCACAAGAGAGAGGTTGCATTAAAAACAATAGAAAAAATATTCAGTTAAACAAAACCTTTAAATAATCATACTAGCTTGATTTATTAAAATGGCCAGGGATTTCATTGTAACACCATGGGAAGTGAAGGGAGAAGTGGATTATGACAAGCTTGTAAAGCAGTTTGGAACAAGCATAATTTCAGATAGCTTGTTTAACAAAATAAAAAAACATACTGGCAAACTGCATTATATGCTAAGAAGAAAGATATTTTTCTCTCATCGTGACCTTGATATATTGTTGAATGAGTATGAGCAGGGAAAAAAGTTTGCATTATACACTGGAAGAGGCCCGTCAGGCCATACACACATGGGCCACATTATTCCCTGGATTTTCACAAAATGGCTTCAGGACGCATTTGATGCTCCCTTATATTTTCAGATAACTGATGATGAAAAGTTTTTATGCAAGCCAAAACTCACTAAAGAAGAAACAAAAAAGTTTAGCTATGAAAATGCACTTGATTTGATTGCACTTGGATTTAACCCAAAGAAAACATTCATAATAATCGATACAGAGTATTCAAAAACATTGTATAATATTGCAATCCAGGTTGCAAAGAAAGTAACAGCATCAAATGCAAAATCTGTTTTTGGCTTTACAAATGAGACAAATATTGGAATGTATTTCTGGCCAGCCATGCAGGCAGCACCATGCTTTCTGCCTTCTATTTTGTCTGGAGAAAAAATCAGGACACTTATTCCAGCAGCCATTGACCAGGATCCATACTGGAGAATAGCAAGGGATGTGGCTCCAAAATTAGGTTATCTAAAAACAGCTGCAATACATTGCACATTTCTTCCAGCACTTACTGGACCAAAAGGAAAGATGTCAACCTCAGAGGGAATGCAGTCAACAATATTCACAACAGATGATGAAAAAACAGTAAAAAACAAGATTATGAAATATGCATTCTCTGGTGGAAAGGATACACTGGAAGAGCATAGAAAACATGGTGGAAATCCTGATATTGATATATCATACCAATGGCTGAGGTTTTTAGAAGAGAATGATAAAAAATTAAAAAATATTTATAATGACTATAGCTCAGGAAAGCTTCTTTCAGGAGAGCTAAAGCAGATTTTGGTTAATAAATTAAACAATTTCCTGAAAAAACACAGGGAAAAAAAGCAAAAAGCAAAAAAACAACTAGATAAATTTATACTAAAGGACTAGTTAAAAAGAGAGGTGATAATATGAAAAAAATTCCAAAAAAAGTTGATCCATTGCCAGGGACCTTTATGCTGACAGGGATGTTTGGGTTTGTTATAACAGTAATATACACTAACTCAGGCAGAATTCCACTTGATTATGGTGTTGCATTCTGCATTGTATTTTTGGCAATGCTCCTTGCATCCTTAAAGTCAATAATGCCCTCTGGAAAGATATGAAGAAGTTTAGAAGTAGTTGAATTTTAATACTTTTTAGTGATTTTAACTAAACATCAGAATTTAAGAGCTCTTTTCCTCTTTTTGATTGCAGTCGGAGCCTCTCCACCATGCCATGTAAATCTTGGCCTGACCATCATTGGATACATCCTTTCATTTGTATCATCAAATATCAGAGCAGCTCCTTTAACCCTTGGAAGGTCATTAAGCTGTGCATCAAGGCCCTTTCTCATATAACTCTGCATCAAAGCGCTTAAGGCATCAATATCAACCTTTGCAGTTACCCTATGCGAGATAACTGTATCTGATTGTGTCATAACATCTGTATGTATCTGCCCTGGCTGCTGTGAAGCCAGAACCAAGGATATGCCTGGCTGCCTGCCCTCTCTTAATATTGTTAATAATGCATGGGTTGCAGGGGTTTTTCCCTGTTTTGGCAGGAACTCATGTGCTTCATCAATCATTAACCAGACCATTGGCTTTTTTTCTTTTTCAGGTATTTCCTCTTCAAACAAAGTTGTTGTGCTCTTAACTGCCTCAAATTCCTCTGTTCTTCTTGCTACCATTCTCTCTCTGAAGAGTTTTTGCGCAACCAGGCCAATGACCAGTGCACTTATCTCCTTGCTTCCAGGAAGTGTAGCATAACAGCTTACATCAAGGATAGTTATCTTGCCTGGCAGTATAAGATCTTTAAGCGCAGTTCCTTTTTCACTGAAAAGACCCCATTTTTCTGCAGCCACAAACCTGTTTTCAACAGCATCTTTTATGTTTTGCTCAACTTTCTTGTCAGATTTTACTTCTTTTATTATATCATTAATTGAAAAATTCTTTTTCTTTTCATTTAGATTTAAGATAACCCTCTCTATCAAAACTCCCATGCTGCTGTTTATTGGTACTTCAAAAGTCATGCACCAGTCAGCAGAATCAAACTCAGAGGGCATTATTGAGAATGGAAAGTCTGTTGGAATCCCTTTTTTCCTGAACTCATCATAATAACCTATTGGAGTGAATATCTTTACATCAAAGCCAGTGGCTTTAAGATCCCACTCATCCAAAAGGTTTTCATCTTTCTTGTTTGCGTACTTCATTGTCCAGTATATGCCCATTGTATCAAGTATTATAACACTAAGGTTTTTTGATATTTCTTCTGGCAGGTTTACCATGCCCTCTGCTATAACACCCAATGTATAGGATTTTCCACTTCCTCTTTTTCCGCAGACAAAAACAATATGTGATCTGGCCACATCCAATAATATTGGGTTATATAAAGAGGTTACCTGGCCCATCTTTACAAAGTGCTTTCCAAGAAGTATTGTTCCATCCAGCTTAAACTCTTTTCTGTCCTTCTCATCCCTGCCAATAACTATTTCATACATACTTTAATCAAAGAATGCTTTTATATAAATATTTGTTGGATTTAACAACAAACTTTATATATGCCTATGATTTATCAGACTATAAAATGACAACCAAAAAAGATTTTGAAAAAATGAGAAAAGAGCTTGAAGAGTTTGATAGTCAGAGAGAGATTTTAATAAGAAAGTCAAGAGACATTGTAAAGCTTTCAAAAAAAGTAATATATTCTGTTCACAGGAATGAGATTAAAAAAGCAGATGGTTTTATGAAGCAGATAAAGTCAGCAGTTGCAGAGCTTGATAAAACAGCAAAAAAGATGCCTGTGCTTTATTACTCAGGCCCATTCAAAATAGCAATCCAGGAATTTGTTGAGGCAGCATGTTATTATGAGTTTGTAAAAAGCAAGAATATTCCTTCTGCAAAAGAGCTTAAGGTTGATACTGAATATTACCTTTTGGGATTGTGTGATTTAACAGGAGAGCTTGTAAGAAAAGCAATAAATTCTGCAATAAACAATGATTATGATGAGGCCTTATTCATAAAGAAATTTGTAAATGATATCTATAATGAGCTAATGCTCTTTGAATTCAGGAACGAACTGAGAAGAAAGTTTGACTCAATAAAATATGACTTAAAGAAATTAGATGATGTTGCACTTGGCATAAAACTTAAAAAATGATTGATGAAGAAAAAATAACAAAACAAGCAAAAAACATAATGAATAATTTCATTAAGGCACTTGATAAAGCAGAAAGTGTTAAACAAGAGTTTGGCTCTGAAAGAAAATGCTCAATGAGAGAAAAGATAAAAAAACACAAAGACCCTGAATTCAGGGAAAGAATGTTTAAGAATGCTCCAAAAAAAAGAGATGATTTTCTTGTTATGGAAAAGAAAAACTGGTAATTCTTATGATTAAGGAAAAGCTTGCTAAAATAAAGTCAGGAAAACTTAGTGCAAAGGAAAACATAGAGAATTTTCTAAAACTGATTAAGGAAAAAAACAATGAGATTAATGCATTTATTTATGTTAATAAAGATGCAGTAAAACAGGCAGAGATTATTGATAAGAAAATAAAGCAGGGAAAAGCTGGCAAATTAGCTGGTTTGGCAATAGCTGTTAAGTCAAACATAAATGTTATTGATATGCCAATAACATGCGCATCAAAAACACTTGAGAATTATTATGGTGTATTTGATTCTGATGTTATAAAAAGAATAAAGCAGGAAGATGGCATCATTATTGGAATGACAAATATGGATGAGTTTGCAGCAGGCATAACAGGTGAAAGTTCTTATTTTGGGCCAACTATAAACCCATCATGCCCAGAGAGAGTTCCAGGCGGCTCATCATCTGGCTCAGCAGCAGCTGTTGCAGCAGGGATGTGTGATATTGCACTTGGCTCTGACACAGGCGGCTCAATAAGAAATCCTGCATCAAACTGCGGAATTGTTGGTATAAAGCCGTCTTATGGCCGAGTGTCAAGATACGGCCTTATTGATCTTTCGATGAGCTTTGACCAGATAGGGCCTTTATGCAAAGATGTTTTTGGCTGCGCATTAATGCTTGAAATAATAGCTGGCAAGAGTGATTATGATTCCATTAGTTATGATAGGCCTGTTGAAAAATATGCTGATTTTAAGAAAATAAATAAAATTAAAATAGGCCTCAGCCCTGACTTTGAAAAACTGTGCAAGGATAAAAGAATCTACAATTTAATTAAGAGCTGTGCAGAAAAGCTTGCAAAAAAAACTAATTCAGAAATAAAAAACATTAACCTGAAATATGTTGACCTTGCTGTCCAGACCTATTACCCAATTGTTTATGTTGAATTCTTCTCAGGAACTAGAAAATTAGATGGAAGAAAATATGGAAGCAAAATAGAGGATAATTGCGGCGAGGAGGTTTTGAGAAGAATTATTGGCGGAAAGGAAATATCAAAAGCAGAGTATCATGGAACATATTACAGAAAAGCATTAAGTGTAAAGGACTTGATAAAAAAAGATTTTGACAATGCTTTCAAGGATGTTGATATTATTATAAGTCCAGTAACACCAAGCTTGCCTCCAAAATTAGGAGATAAAATAAATCCAGAGAAAGCATATGCATTTGACGCTTTTACAATCCCGGCAAACCTTGCAGGAATCTGCTCAGGCGTTGTAAAAGCCGGAGAAGTTGATAATGTTCCCATTGGATTGCAGATATTTGCCCCTGCTTTCAGGGAAAAGCTTTTGTTTGATGTAATGAAAGAGTGCGAAGATTTAAATATATAAAAGTCTTAATGAATGGTAAGAATGAAAAAAGAATTTTTGTTCTTGTTTTTAATAATGCTTATTAACGGCTGTGCTCAGAAAACTATTGAGCCAGAAAATGAATTTATAGAGCAACATGCTCAAGAGGAGGTGGTAAAAATTGATTTAACTGGAAAATCTGTTTTAATGATAATAGCTCCATCTAATTTCAGGGATGAGGAATTGTTAGACACAGGAGAGGTTCTTAATAATTATAATGCACATGTTGTTGTTGCATCTTCTGGGGTTAATCAGGCAAAAGGCTCCTTAGGAGCAGTAGTTAATGTAAATAAGGATATCTCTGATGTTAATGTTAATGATTATGATGCAATAATATTTGTTGGTGGCCCTGGAGCAGATGTTTATTTTAATGATCAGACAGCACTTCAGATTGCAAAGGATTCCTATGAAAATGGAAAAATAACTGCAGCAATCTGCATTGCTCCTGTAATACTTGCAAACGCAGGAATTTTAGATGGAAAGCAGGCAACTGTTTTCTCAACAGGAAAAGATGATATTGAGGCAAAAGGAGCAACCTACACAGGTGATTCAGTAACACAAGAAGGTAAGATTATAACTGCAAACGGCCCGGCAGCTGCAAAAAGCTTTGGCGAGGCAATAGCAAAAGAACTTGCAAAATAAAAAGGTGATAAAATGTTAATAGGAAATGTAAAAATTGACTGGCTTGGACATTCAAGCTTTAAGATAACAAACAAAAAGGTCATTTATATTGACCCATACAATGTTCCAGATGATAAGGATGCAGACATAATCCTCATCACCCACAGCCATTATGACCACTGCAGCATAGAAGACATAAAGGGGATTGTAAAGGATGGAACAATTGTTCTTATACCTCCTGACTGCCAGAGCAAGCTGTCAGACATCCAGGGCATAGATATCCATCTTGTAAAGCCAGGAAAAAAGATTGGGGCCTTTGGCATAGTAGTAGAAGCAGTTCCTGCTTACAATCTTAACAAAAATTTTCATGAAAAAGTGAATGAATGGGTTGGTTATATTGTTAATATTGCAGGGAAAAGAATATATCATGCAGGAGATACTGACTTTATTCCAGAGATGAAAGAGCTAAAAGAAATTGATGTTGCATTATTACCTGTTGGAGGAACATACACAATGGATGCAAAAGAAGCAGCAGAGGCAGCAAACACAATAAAACCAAAAATAGCTGTTCCAATGCACTATGGCAGCATTGTTGGCTCAGAAGAAGATGCAAAAAGATTCAAAGAGCTATGCAATGTTGAAGTGGAAATCATGGAGCCAAATCAATAAATTTATATACTTCTTTTTTCAAATTTAATTACATGGAAGAGAAAATATATTTTAATGATTCAGAAGGCAATAAGGTTTGTGGAATATTATCCAATCCAACCTCAAATAAAGAAAATTTGATTGTTGTTTTATGCCATGGATTCAGTTCAAGCAAAGATAGTAAGACTTATACAACTTTATCAAAAATTCTTAATGAAAAAAGAATATCCTCTTTTAGATTTGACTTTTTTGGCCACGGTGAAAGCGAGGGCAATTTTGAAGATGTTACTATTTCCAAAGCAGTTGATGACATTATTAATGCAGTAAAATTCTTAAGAGAAAAAGGCTATAAAAAGATAGGCCTATTTGGCTCAAGTTTTGGGGGAATATCAAGCATAGTTGCAACATCAAAGCTAAATGGATTACTTTTTCTTGCATTAAAATCCCCTGTTTCTGATTATTTAGAAGTCAAAAATAAAGAAAACACAAAAAAAGAGATTAAAGAATGGAAAAATAAGGGTTATACTTTCTATTTAGGTGAACATGGAGCAAAATTTAGATTAAACTATTCTTTTTTTGAGGATTTTAAGAATAATGATGGTTATGAATGTGCAAAGAAGATTAATATTCCTTCTTTAATAGTACATGGAGATTGCGATGAGACAGTTCCCATAGAGCAAAGCAAAAAAACATGCAGACTAATGAAAAAATGCAGACTAGAAATAATAAAAGGAGCAGACCATAGATACACAAAACCAGAACATTTTCAGAAGGTTATTGATTTAATCTCTGAATTTATTTTTGAGAATATATAAACTTATTTCTGCAATATTATTATATTTCCTTTGCCCTTTTTTATTTTTTTATTTCTTAAAACCCAGCAATAACAGCATTGCCAATATTTGTTGCATGGTCACTTATTCTTTCAAGATTACGCAATGTATCAACAAAGATTATGCCAGAGGCAGGATTGCAGATTTTTTTCTTTATTCTTTCTATGTGGTTATGTTCAAATTCCTTCTCTTTTCTGTCAACCTCCATCTCAAGCTCATCAATCTCTGCTGCAACTTTCTTGTCATCATCTTTTAAAGCAATAACAGCTTTATCATAAACATTTTCTACAATCTCAAACATTACCTCAAGCTCTTTCATTGCATATTTTGAAAATTTCAGTTTTTCTTTATTTTTTCTCTCAACCAGCTCAACAATATTATTAACATGATCTCCTACTCTTTCAATATCACCTACACTATGCATAAGAATTGCAAGTTTTTTTGTGTCCTGCTTATTTAAGGATTTCTCAGATATCTTACTAAGATAGTTATTTAAAGCCTCGAATATATCATCAACAGCATCTTCTTTTCTAATCACAATATCAATGAGATCTTTTCTGCCCTCTAAAAAAGCAATTTTGCTTTCTTTTAGCATGATTTGTGTTATTCCTGCCATTCTTACTGTCTCTTTTCCAGCCTGCGACAAAGCAATAGATGGAGTGTTTAAAACCCTCTTTTCCAGAAATTTAGTCCCTCTGTCAATCCTTACATCTTTCCCAGGAATCAGTACTTTGATGAAGCGGATTATTACAAAGATGAATGGAAGCAATAAAAATGCAGTGCTGACATTAAACAAGGTGTGGGCATTGGCAATCTGTCTTGGCAAGTTGTTTGACGTAAGTGAAACAAGATAAGTGAATAATGAAATAAACGGAATGAAGATTATTGCTCCAATTAATTTAAATATAAGATGAAACCAGGCAGCTCTTTTTGAGGAAAGGGAAGAGCCAATAGAGGCAATAAGCACAGTAGCACATGTTCCAATATTAGCACCTATAATAATAGCAATAGCTGCTTTCAAGCTGATAATATTCTCCATGCCCATTGCAATTACCAAGCCAGAGGTTGCAGAGCTGCTCTGGATAATTCCAGTGAACAATGCTCCGGCCAAAACCCCTAAAACAGGTATTTCAGAAAAACTGGTTATCATATTCAGGAAAAACACAGAATCCTGCAGTGGCCTTGCCCCATCTGCCATAAAATTCATTCCAAGGAAAAGAAGCCCAAAGCCCAGGAAAACCTGGCCAATATAGTGCGTTTTTTTCTTTTTTCCAATAAACAGCAATGCTGTTCCTATTGCGATTATAGGCAGGGCATATTTTCCTACTTTAAATGCTACTAATTGTGCTGTTATTGTTGTTCCTATGTTGCTTCCAATTATAACACCAGCTGATTGCTCTAGGCTCATAAGGCCAGCGTTAATCAATCCAACCAAAGTTACTGTTGTTATGCTGCTGCTCTGAATTATTGCTGTAATCAGAGCACCGCCAAGAATTCCTTTAATAGGCCTGTCTGTTAATTTCTCTAGTATAACCTTCAATTTTCTGCCAGCAGCTTTTTGCAGGCCCTCGCTTAACAAGTAGATGCCATACAGAAATAAGGCAAGCCCTCCAAGAATCCTGAAAATAATCATTAAAGTTTCCATAAACCCCTAATAAGAAAGAAGAGCATGGTTATTTAAGTTTTATTATTCTCCAGTAGAGTATTAATTTGTTTTTCTCAAAGCATTTTTTAAAACCACCAAATATTTAAATAATAATAGAATTATAAAATAAAAAGATGTGTTTCATGATGAAAAATAAAATAACTGCTATATTAATACTAACAATCTTAACTATTTTCTTTGTTGCTGGATGCATGCGAACTACTACAAAACCAACAGTTGAAGAAGAACCAGAATCAACAGCCGAAGAAACAGGAGATGAAACTATTAATGAGATATCTGATGATATTTCTGATATTGATGTAATGGATGATGACCTTGATACAGGTGATTTGGATAATTTAGCACAGGATTTGAATGACCTCGACTGGTAAAGCTTTTTCTTTTTATACCACTATAATTGACTGATAATTAACTTTATTTCTTTTTACCACAATCTTTATATAGAATATATATAATTCTTTTAAGAAGTGATAATATGAGAAGAACAAATACATGCGGAGAGCTTACAAAAAAGGATGTTGGAAAGAAAGTTGTCTTAGATGGCTGGACCCAGAGCAGAAGAGACCATGGTGGATTAATATTCATTGACCTCAGGGACAGGCATGGCCTAACACAGATAGTCTTTGACCCAGCCCATAATAAAAATACTCATAAAATGGCTGAGCACATTGGCAGGGAGTTTGTTCTTGAGATAAAAGGCAAGGTAAGGAACAGAAAAAGTGGAATGATAAATCCAAAGCTAAAAACAGGGGAAATAGAAGTTTTAGTTGACGAACTTAAAATTCTTAATAAAGCAAAAACCCCACCAATTGAGATTGATGACAGGGCTGAAGCAGGGGAAGAAATGAGATTGAAATATAGGTATTTAGATTTGAGAAGACCTATTATGCAAAAAAGGATTGCACTAAGGCACAAGATTGTAACAACTGCAAGGGATTACTTCAATAAGCATGATTTTATTGAGATAACAACACCCATGCTTGTCAAGTCAACTCCAGAAGGGGCCCGTGATTATATTGTTCCATCAAGGGTAAATCCTGGAAAATTCTATGCTTTGCCGCAAAGCCCTCAATTATATAAGCAAATACTGATGATTGCAGGATTTGACAGGTATTACCAAACAGCTATTTGTTTAAGAGATGAAGACTTAAGAACTGACAGGCAGCCAGAGCACATGCAGTTTGATTTTGAGATGAGTTTTGTAACAAGCGATGACATAAGGGAGTTTACAGAAGGGCTTTACAAGCATCTCTTCAAAAAAGTCTTAAATATTAACCTGGAGAAATTTCCTGTATTTACATACAATGAGGCAATAGAACGCTTTGGAGTAGACAAGCCAGATATAAGATTTGGGCTTGAGCTGATTGATGTAACAGATATTGTCAAGAAATCAGATTTCTCGGTTTTCAAAAAAGCTGAAACTGTGAAATGCATAAATCCTGAAAAAGACCTTAGCAGGAAAGAGCTTGACAACTATATTGATTTCTGCCAGAAAAACAAGGCAAATGGAATGGCATGGATGAGAGTTTCAGGCAAGGGCCTGGAAAGCAGCATTGTCAAGTACTTTAGCCCAAAAATACAGAAAGAATTACTGAAAAGAACAAATGCAAAAAAAGAAAGTATTTTGATGTTTGTTGCAGGCAGCAATAAACTAGTTAATGAAACTCTTGGCAAGCTAAGGCTGAAATTAAGATATGACCTTAATTTAGTTAAAAAACAGGATTTTAAGATGTGCTGGGTAAAGGATTTTCCTTTATTTGCATGGAATGAAGATAAGGAAAGATGGGATCCTGAGCACCATATGTTTACAATTCCAAAGCAGGAGTTCATAAAGGATTTTGAGAAAAGGCCAGGAGAAGTAATTGGTGACTTATGGGACCTTGTTTTAAATGGGATTGAGATTGGATCAGGCTCTATAAGAGTCACTTCACCTGAGCTGCAGGAAAGGATAATGAAGTTTATTGGAATGACAAAAGAGGAAGCAAAAGAGAAATTTGGATTCTTGCTTGAGGCATATAACTATGGAGGTCCTGTTCATGGAGGAATGGGCTTAGGTTTGGACAGGACAGTTGCTTTAATGGCCGGCCTGCATGATATAAGGGAAATCATTGCATTCCCAAAGAACAAAGCGGCCCAATGCCCAATGGATGGCTCACCATCTGATGTTGATGAAACACAATTAAAGGAATTGCATATAAAGTCAACTTTCCTAAAGAAAAAGAAGTAACTATTTCTCTTTTTTATTGAATCTTTGTTCAAACTCTTTTTTGAATTTCTCAAAATTGTTTTCCTTTATTGCTATTCTGGCCTTTTTCATGAGCTCTAGTGTGAAATAAAGGTTATGATGCTGCATATATCTCTTTGCTTCAGGGTCATTTATCTTTGCCAGATGATGCAGATAGCTTCTTGTTAGGTTTTGGCATATTTTGCAGTCACAGTTTTTGTCAATTGGATTTAAGTCAAACTTGTACTTTGCTTTTTTTATTGCAATCTTGCCATCCCAAGTGAATAAAGTGTTATGCCTTGCATTCTGCGTAGGAAATACAGAGTCAAAGCAATCTATGCCAAGGCTTATGCAGTCTAATAAGTGGTCAGGGCTTCCAACTCCCATTAGGTAATGTATTTTTTCCTTTGTGATATAGGGCATTGCATAGTTTACTGCCTTGAACATCTCTTTCATTGGCTCTCCTATTGCCAGGCCGCCAATTGCAATCCCATCAAAATCAAGACTGCTTACAAACTTTGCACTTTCCTCTCTTAAATCCTTGAAAAAACCGCCCTGAACAATTCCAAACAAAAGCTGTTTTTTATCTGTGTGGTGTTTTTTGCATTCCTCTGCCCATTTTTTTGTGTTTTTTAGAGAATTAACAAACTGCTCGTATGGGGCGCCATAAGGAGAAACATCATCCAAGACCATTGCAACATCTGAGCCAATAGTCTGTTCAATATGCATTATTTTTTCAGGCGTTACAACCTGTGTTGAATTATCAAACGGATTTGTGAATAGAATTCCTTTTTTTGTTGAGCCCTGCAAAAAGCTCTCTCTCAGCATCTGGAACCCGCCGCAGTCTGTGAAAATTGTTTTATCGAAGTTCATGAACTTATGAATTCCCCCTGCTTTTTCAATTACATTTATTCCCGGCCTCAAGGAAAGAATAAAAGCATTGCATATTATTGCATTGGCATTAACCTCTTTATAGTCAAAAGCACCAATATATTTTCCAATTGCCCTTGTTGCAACAGGCATAAAAAA
>Ga0180009_10005949_pt1 | contig 12939 bp, 7 predicted proteins | sample OS_PC_MetaG_FD_123537 | JGI IMG/M metagenome (GOLD analysis project Ga0180009, IMG submission 123537) | Groundwater microbial communities from the Aspo Hard Rock Laboratory (HRL) deep subsurface site, Sweden - OS_PC_MetaG | ecosystem: Environmental > Aquatic > Deep subsurface > Groundwater...
ATTTCTTTAATAGCAATTACATATCTAAACCGCCGCGCATCATAAATATCATTTATTGGAAAAGCTGAAGTCTGATTAAAAGAAATCTTTAAAAATCTAATGAATCTTGGAGCAAACGTAATATTAAATTCTCCCGAAAATCTCGAAGAGTGAGGAGACAAATGATACCGTTCCTCAGGATCCTCATCGAGAAAATCAGCAACTCGAACTTCGTCTTTCAAAGAAAGCCACTCTAGTCCATCTGATGAAACTTTAATTTCAGATATAGAGTAAGGAGTTCTTGCTCCTAGAAATATCGGATGGATCTTAATTCCATTGACTGGCTGAACGTCACTTAATTTTATTTTAAGTTCGAGAGTTAATCCTTCGAGATCTTCTTCATCGACAACTCGTTCATATTCAGTCCAAGTATCAATGTTTCCGTCATATATTGCTTGAATTGATCCCCGTGTAGGAGTACCAGCCTCAACATTACTTCCTAATGTACCGTTAGAATAAGATCCAATTTCAATGGTTTCAATCTTCCAGACATCTGACCCGCTAATACGCGGAAGAGAAACGGTACCTTCTGCTAAATCAACAAAACATTCTTCTTTTCCAAGAAGAGAACTTCCTCTTTCTAAATCGATTTCAGTAGAAAAGGTTTCTCCAAAATGTAAGGTACTTCCAAATTGCGTAGCATATAAAGCATAGGTTGATAAATGTCTTCGACAATATTTAATTCCGGCTTGTAAGGTACGTATCCGAGCTACGGCAAAGTTGAAGTTTTCCTCAGCCATTTCAGCCGTATTTTTTACTGCGTTTAAGAGATAACTAATTTCGCTATAAAGACCCAGGAGATAAAGATTAAATGCATCTTCACTAACTGGAGTTCCAGCAACCGCTAGAGGAAGATCGTAAATCCGTTTATCAAAACCATCTAAAATAATAGATGAAATAGAAGCGTAAGCTCGAACTAATTCTTCCTGAGTTCGATAACTTCCAATTGAACGATTAGTGGCTAATCTTCCTAAAAGATGATTAACTTTACTTTCGACAAGTGGAAGTTTAGTAATTCCTCTATATTTATCCATTTAACCACCTAACAAAATTAGCTCTCTTAAATAAGGAGAAATGCGAGTATCTAAAGTACTTGATCTGATGATAATTTGAAGACCAAGTTTACAACTTGACACAACTCCTGTTGTTCGTTGATTATTAAAAACATAAGTTTGGTATCTATCTAACTTGACTGTATGATCTTTATTTAACCAAATCTCAGAACCAGTCTCAAATGACCCTACAAGCGGTGTATAAGACACTTGGTAGAATACTCCCGATTGTGGACTTTGAATCTTAACGAGGCATTTAAGTGGATCAGAAACGATTCCTACAGGAGGAATTACACTTTCAAAAGTATTTCCATTATCTACGGATATTTCATAATCTAGCCCTAATGTAAGCAGAGTATCATCTTTATAAACTTCAAAGGTTTGAGAAAAATCTGGATAGAATCTTAAAAATCCAGTGTTACGAATTAAAGTAGTGCTCTGTAATTCAACTAAAAAAAGTTTTTCATTAACAGATGAATCTCCATAAGATAAAACCGGAATGACTTCTTTATCGATAAGAGTATTATTAGAATCATAATTCTCTTTATGAATAAGAAACTCGACGTCAGTTTCTTGTCCAATTGGAAAGAATACATCGGAATAAAGAGCTAAAATATTTGGAGCCTTACTTAAAGTAAAAGGCTCTGGTACAAAGAATCCATTCGGAGCATATTCTCTTGATAATGTAGAAATTTCTTTTAATCCGAAAACATATTCAGCAAAGCGAGCTTGTCTTCTATCTTCTTCGGCTGTTCCAATAAATCCAAACTCGAAAGGAATTTCCATTCCTGCCGCACCACCATGTTCTCTCATATAACCACGAATCGCATCTTCTAAAGAAGTATCATGAGCCCATGATCCAACATCCGCATCATAGTAAAAAAATTCCCCATCACCAGCCGTATCTTGTTGGAATGTAATAATAAACTTAGAAACAATAATATCTCCAACTGGAATAATTTTCTTTTTATTAGGTAGAATCCAATCGTCCTCTTTTGAAAGACGAGATCCTAAATAACTAGAATGTTCAAATAATGGATCTGTTTGTCCAGCATAATCAGATCCGATTTGTAAATCAATTGTCTTTCCTCCAGAATCAACATAGAAGATAGATACGATCTTCATCGGAACATCAGATAAAGGATCTATTGAAATTGCATTTACTCTTTTTGCGCCGATAAAAGAAACTGAAAGAATTAAACGACAATAATCTGGATAATCAGGAATTAAGACCGAATGTCTCCAGGCAGTATCACGACTATGATCTATTGCTTGAATAGGAGTATTGTTACTTGTCGCTGTACTTAAAGCCGTTTGAGGAGTTGTCGCATCGGTGAGTATTTCGACTTCATCAAAAGTATCTTCATATTCACTATGACTTCGGTCTATCCCTAGATGAAGACCTGGGTCTCCGATCCCAGGAGGAGAGAACCACAACTTTTCATTTCCTCGACTATCTATAAATAAAGACGAAGTAAATGAATCGGTTATTGATGCGCCAGGAACAGCAATTGCTCCACTAAACAACCATTGCTTTAAGACGCTAGAAAAACCAGTAAATTTTCTTGCTTCCAGAACTTCATATGCAGTTGTTTCGGACTCAAGTTCAGCAATAGATGATTCAATTACATCAAGATAATTTTCAGTAAGAATTCGATTATGAGCCCTAATTGCATTTCCAAGTTGTTCTGTTTCGCCGAGAGCGGCTTCTAGATCAAGTTTAACAAGGTCAATGAATGTTCTTAAAATATCTGATTCTAAAAGATCGCCTTCCTTAAAAATAAAAATTGGAGTTCGTTGAGTTAATTCATCTTTTTTTACAAGAGAAACTAAGTCGGCTAATTTAGTTTCGAAATCAACGGCATTACGAATTTCTCCTCGATCTCTCATCTGAGAGAGAATTCTCATTATCTGTTTAGATTGAATCGCGTTTAAATTATTTAAAAAGCCTTTTAAAAAAGGGATCATCTCAACTCCATCTATGATATACATTACCATCAAATTGAATTGAACACACTATTTTAGAAGCATCTTCTGGAACTAGAAATCCACTTTCATTATTAAGCTGAATGATAAACTCACTCTTAAAATTTTCGGCAGAAAAATAAGAGTTCGTTTTATGAACAAAGTATTTATATCCAGCACAAGGGAGAGAAAACGATCTAGATAATCTTTTCGATTCTCCTGAAGAGGAATTGAATTCAAACGTATCAAACTGTTTAAATGATCCTTCTTTGATTTTTGGATTAGCCGAAACAGTTAATTTAGTTCCTCTGTAGAAAAGAGATGCTTCTAAAATATCTTGTCTTCCGCGCGACCAAGAAGCTAAATTGTTCTTGATCATAGTATCTGTTCCTAATTCTATCGTTTTATCAAAGAGGGTTTTTACCCATAAACTTTCATACATAAATGCTCCTTAAGAGGTAGCATTATAATACATTAAAGTATCAACATAACCTATCCCTGTTCCAGTATACGCAGCCGGAGGATCAAATCTCCAACAAAGATGAGCTTCTCCACCAGAAGCAATTTCTCCAGCTACAGCTGCTCCCGAAACAATCGAATTAATGGATAAAGGAATAGCTGTTCCTAAAGTATCTCCAAATCCAGTTCGAATAACTTCGTAATCACCAGAAGGAAATCCTCCCGAAGCATTTTGATTTATATAAAGACCTCCACCACTTACTGCTGGATAAGAATTATCTCCCCAACCAATAATAAGATCGTAATCATCTTGCGAAGAGGTTGCTCCTAGATAAATTCCCGCCGAATAGGGAAGAAGATAAAATGAACAATCGGTAATTTCGACAGTACCATCGTGACTAATATAAGTATTAATTACAGAGGACTGATCACCGGGACTTAGAGTTCCAACATATTCAGGAAGTGAATATGGAGTTCCAAAAGAAGTGGGTGCGATTCGAATTGAGACCGTCATGAATTCCTCATTTTAATTCCCCAAGCACTACTCTTAGGGCTTTCGATTCCGTCTAAACTTATTGATGTAATTACTACGTAATAAGTTAATTTAGGAGTTAATCCCTCTATTGTATAATTATTTCCATAAGCACTATCTCCTATAGGAGACGAATTAGCTAAAATCCATTCTCCATCTTTAGAGGTAGAATAATAAATATTATAAGTATAGGATGATCCTTCTGTATACCAAGAAATTGAAATACTTGTTGAAGTAGAACTAAGAGACTCGATTTCTGGTATCGCGCCGTGAAAAATAATTATTGGCATTACTCCAACTGCTAAATGTCTATCTTTAACAATTGTTTCAATTTCTTCCAAAGTTAAAACTCCCCCATAATCAGTTAATAAAGTATATGGAAGTTTAATAATAGCAGCCGAATGACCTGGAACAGCTTGACCTCTTGAAGAAATAACTTCAGGTCGAGCCCAAACTGATCGAGGATCTAATACACTAGCTTCTTTATAATTCTTACTTTTAATAACTCCACCTGGAACTCTTAAATCAATAATGGAAAGATCCTTAACACGCGAAGAAGAGGAAGCATGAACTTCAGCAAGAATTAACCACTGATACCGATTGGCCGCTTCAGTAGTATAAGGAGTTTTGAAAGAATGGAGCCTTACATTAGTCGAAGCCGGAAGATTACTACTTAAGGTCGTATCTTCTAAATAAATCCGATTACCAACGATAGAATCAAAAGGTTTATAAACAAAAGTATTAAAGATCGTTTTCCAAACTAAGATTCCTTTTGAGGGGAAGGACGACGCATCAGTTACATCAACATAGTTCTGACCAGAATAATTTATTCCACTACTTGTTGTAGTAGCTTCTTGAGAATAGTACATATACTGATTCTCTAAATGAATCGTACTTGCTAAATCTAAATTACCAGATGCACTATCTTGAGAAGTCTCAATAACTCGACCACTTCGATCAATTTTTAAATAATGAACTGATGTGTTTTGAGTAGTCCGATTATCTCCTCCAGAAGGAATTATATAAAGCACATAAAAATGACCATTATATTCTTCGTCAAAAACAGGATTGACATTTAAAGTAGTTAATTCATATCCGGTCTCTTTATAATAATAAGTTATGTAGAAATATTTAGTATCTGAATATTCTCTTTGAAGATGAATAAATCCACCATCCAAATCACAACTAGAGATACCATTTGAATCCCAAGTTACCCAAGCTTTATCAGTCTCAATTGTTCGTAATACATTCTCTCCGTTTTCTTGATAATAAGTTCCATCTTTTCCTGTTTCTGAAGTTAAGGCGTATTGAACATTCATATTCTTATCACAAATAAGAATATCCATTACATATAAAGAGGCGTCAACAATAAGAAGATTTCGATCTACTTTTAGAATATCCGGTCTAATACGTTCAGCTTCTTCTTCTACTTCTATTTTATAGGGATATAGAGGAGAAAACGGTTGTGATGAGAATTCTGGAATTGAATAACTATAAGGAATACTATCTCGAATAATATTTAGAGAACCATTGGAAACTGAGAGAAACCAAGGAACATTATCGCTTCGATCAATTGGGTCTTTTACTAAAATTCGACTTCGTTCTAATGGAGTTAAATAATAATTTGTTCCAGTGCTGGGTGTAGTAATTGTGAAATGAGAAATTCCGGTTGTTAAGATATAAACCTTTCTCCATGATTTTAATTGTCCGGTTACTAATGAAATATCGTCAGTTGTAGCTTCAGTAAAAGCTGGTTCCGAATTTAATAATTTATAATGAGTTGTCCCACTGACCGAATATCTTACATAATAAAGCTCCGTCTCTCCTGAATTTTTATCATAAAGATTTTTATAATTAGAAAAGATCACACAACTTTCATAAGTACTCGGAATAATGATATCTAGATCATCTCTTGCTTCAGTTCTGACTACTTTATATGAATAGGGATCTACGGGTAATAAACTACTATCCAAGATAGTAACGCTAAAAGGATTTATTCCAGCATCAGGGAGAACATGTTTCCAGTAAAAAGGCTTAATTTCAGATGAGACATATTCACCCACTACATCTGTAAGTAAGAAATATTGAGTTGTTGAAAAGCCGACATTACCAGTCCATCTTATTTCACTAAGAAGAGGATTTCTAGAATTTTCAGGAATAGAATCTTCTATCTTAATAATATTTAGATTCGAAGGTGGATTTATTTCTCTTGATCCTACATAGGCTGATACTAAATCAAACGAACCTACATTTCCTTGATATTGAGGAAATAGAACAGGCTTTTTTATATTTCGCCGCGTGGAAAAATCTTTTACGTGAGAAACATTACCTATTTTCCAATATAAAGAAAACATTAATATCCTTTAATTCCTCCCCCAAACAGTAAAATTCACTTCAAGGAAAGCACCTCTCGCATCTTCTATACCAGTAGAGCTGCAAACCATAATGTCGAAAGAATTTGTACTTGATGTACTGTGTAGAATTATAGGATGATAATTAGCGGCTGCATCACTAGTTGCATTTACCGCAAAAGTTACGTTTACTGCATAATCCGCCGAATACATTCGAGCCCCAGCAGTAAAAAACACAGTAAAAACATAATCGGTACCTCGCTGAGATATAGAAACGTTAGCAAAATTAAATCCACTTATTTCATCAAGAACATATAGTCCTACCCCAGCTCCATCACATGAAAATTGGCCCCAAGCTTTACAAATATTTTTAGCGTATAAAGCATTTGGATCAACCGAATCAGAATGTGCAAGTTTATATACAGAATAAAGCTTTAAACAACTCTCTCCATAAAGATCTTTATTATCGAACCTCAGAAGATCTTCTGACTGATCATAATAAATTTGAGGTCCGGTAGATGGATTCCCAAATATAATCTTTCTACTATCGGTATTTAAATCTAAGTCGTCATCTTCTGCCGCCAAAACTAAATCACCTAATAAAGCATTATCTTTATTTAAAGTATCATCTAAACTATTCGCATATTTATATCCATATCGATGTAAATACATCGGATGAGGATTTCTATAGGGCCCTATCTCAGATGGACCAAAACCAAAAAATCCTTCCCGAGTATCTCCTTCATCAAAAAGATGGATTAGCTCAGCATGAGAAAGTCTATGTCCATCAAAATTCAGATCATAATCTAAATTGCCTGTATGACGATGATTAAAATATCCCTGTCTTAAATGATAAAGAGTTTTAAGCGCGCTTGTTCCAGGAACAATTAATCTATATCGAGTAGATCCAGCAACTAGAGTTAATCCAGTACAATAAACTTGACTATTAGTCTGATAAGTAAATTCGCCTCCAACTAAAACCTTCTGTTGAACTTCATCCCAAAGACGAATATATCCTTCTGGAATTATATCTCCAGCTGATAAGTTCTCGGTAAGAGCAGTTGGTAATCTAGCTGGATTGCTTCCCATTGCATTTTCAGCTGGAAGAATCGTAGTATAGGAAGATTGGGTAGCAGTAAAATCACGCGGAAACAAATCATTATCAAGATCAACGGCACCTCCCCAAGCAGTTCCATGAAGACCGTAAGATTCAACTGTATTTGGAGTCTGAATCGAATAAGTAGAACCAGAAACTAAGGTAACCGTACACAAAGGAGAGGTTTGAGCCTGATCCGGGATAACGTTTAAAGTTGCTCCATCATAAGAATCATTAATCGTGTCACATCGATAAGTAATCGTAAAGCCTTCTCTAATTTCCCAACTTCCACTAAAAGGATTTTCGACTACTCCCGCAACGTTAATAATTGTTATTTTTGTCGCGGAAGTAAAATCAAATATTTGGAAGGTACCATTATTTGCCGCATTTGTAGCGCCAGAAATCGTAATAAATTTACCAACATCTCCTGAAGTAAATAGACCAGCAGCATCTTCGAAGAAGTATAAAGAGGGTGTTCCGGCATATGTAATTGAATCTCCTGATCCCGCTTTATATTCTAACCCTTCAGCTAAATAAAGAATTCCTTCTTTATAATCTAAATACCATTTTCCTACAGTATCTAAATTATAAAGTTGACTTACTTGTTGAGTTGGATCAATCTTTTGATGTACTCCAGCGGCAACAACATTAGAATATCCTGGTGCATGGTCAATTGACCAAGCGGCATCAAAATATGAGGGGTTATATTTATAACCACCTAAAACGTCTGACAACCATATGTCGGTTCCGACAGGAGTTTCCGCTAAAGTATTAGAATCCTGAAAGAGAATTGCTGGATAAGGTAGCTTAAACATTTTTCTTCTAAAATGTCTTCCAGAAGTTCCCTCTCCTGCTGTAAAGGTAACTTCATAAGTTTCTCTAATACGTCCTATCTGACGTGGATTAATCCAACCTGCTGAACCTAATAATCTAGAAAGATTTGGCCCAACAGGAGGTCGATCATCTAAGGAGTATGACCCTGCTCCAGATGTATGAGTTTGTTCATTAAATAAATCTCCTACAGCAGAACTTATTCTTGAAACTGCCGTTTTTAATTGAGCTACTGTTCCAGTTAATTTAGAACTAGTCGGTTGTTCTCCGGCAGCAAATTCAACAGTAACAATATCGTTTTTTAATGAGTCGGCCATTTAATCCTCGATACTCATCTTACATTGAGAATAACATTTAGTCATTAAATGATCTCCCAATATAAACCAAATCGTCCAAATGGATTCGAAACACCTTCTTCATGCCCGTAGGAATAGGGCCAGAACGGCTCAGGATCCATTGTAATCGGCCCGCTATATGGAAGCCAAGTCTCTCCTGCAATGACGTCAATGATGGGATACGGCCCCGCAACAGGGTTAATGGAGATATATGTTGCTCCATCAATAGCGGACGCCGGATCTTCTGACCCGTCAGGGATTCTCCATCCAAATGGAATTTCACCTAATGAGTCAGAAATATAACTTCCTTTCATATAAATCGGAATCTCTACTCTAAAAGTAAGTAAATTTGAATATAACGTTCTTCCCAATTTAGGAGAATAAACCGATGCTCTTAGAGTTAAGAGTCTATCCGAAATAACCCAATAAGCTCCAAGATTGATCGTCTTATTATAGACAATCAAATTACCCGTTGGAATATCTGACCAACTTCCAGCAATGGTAATTGTATCGATTGTATTAGAAGCCACTCTTCTATACTCAAGTAAAGAGGAGCTATATACAACACAATTTCTTAATTCATTAGTCGTCCAAACCATTGCGGTATCGGTTGTTTTAGTTAAAGACGACCAAGTAATACTAGCTAATGAATGAACTGTCCCGTAAGAACTTGAATCAGGAGAGGGTAATATATCCGAATAAGTTAAAACGTTCCCGCCGGAAATAGATATCGGTCTAATTGGCACATAGGCTCCGATTCCTCCACTTATTGGATGAATGGCTGATCCATCCCATTTATACGCGATTGTCTTCCTTCCATTTAGCTCAGTATCACTCCATTCAATTTCGCCTAAAACAGTATCCGCTCCAGGGATACCAATTACTGGATCGTCTTTTAATACATAATATGTATAGATATCATGAAGAGATGAATACATTGCATTTGACGGTAAAGTTAATATATTTCCTGGATCAACGGTCGTTAAATAAAAACCTAATTCTTCTAGGCTTGTTGGTGGAATATAAAAACTATTTGCAATTCCATTAAACCCGGTTCTCCTTTGAACTGAAGTAGAAGAACCTCCTATCCCTCCAAATGGAGGATCTGTCTCAAAATAGAAAGTTACTTCAGCATTAGGAACTACTTTCCCGCTAGAAGATTTAACCGTAGCAAACAAAGAAGCATAATCGGCTCCAACATAAACCGGACCAAATACATTAGATAGACCAGAATAAACATTTTTATTTGTAGTTAACTCGATCGAAGCGATATCTAGATCGGTTCTAGAAAGAGTAACGAATCCTCTATTCAAATTTTGTGAAAGAGGACTAACATCGGCTTCAGTTGCTAGAGAAGTTTCCCGATAACCTTCTTCTTCATACTCGATTCGTGGAACAGCTTTATATGCAATATAAATTCCTCTATTTTCAGCGGGAGGAGGATTAACGGTTCCATCAGAGCCAAAGGTAATAATACCTAAATCTGTATCTAAGAGAACTTGATTAGAAGCAGTAAAAGATTCTACAATAGAATAAGTTTCCCATGTACCCGCCGAAACGTTTACGACATAAACTTTTAAATCAGAATCATTCACAATAGGAAATCTACTAGTTTTAAACTTTTGATTATCTAAACCATCGGTTGACCCTAAATATTCAAAATCATTAAAGTTCTCTAGAATACTCGGAGTATATAAAGAAGTAATTTCTTCGACTACATTTTGAGAAAAGACTAAGTAGATATTTTCTTCCTTAATAAAAGAAACGAACTCTCTTTTAGTAGTATCTACATTATCCCAATAAAAAGTATCACCATCTCTAGTTACAAGTTCATTTCCATCATCATCTAAAAGACCGCTAAAAGTAAATCGATGAGAATATTTTCTCCAAGGGAGATATTCATTCTCTCTATCTCGTCGATAGATATTAACTTCGATTGGCGATCCAGTACGTAAAGGTCTTTGTAAGAGATGAGCACTTCTTCCGGTAGTAAAAATTGTAGTTGGGTTTAATGTTTCTACAACAGAATCATCGGAAAAGAAGAACGTTGAATTTCTCCATATACTTAAATCTCCATTATGAATAACTGGAACCCATCTTTTTCTTCCGCGCGAAAAAACTTCTGTAATATTTTCGACCTTTAATGAAGTCCCTACTCTTCCAGCAATAGGCCCATTTTGCCAAAACTCTCTTGGAATAGAAAGAAGATGATTAGATTTTAAACCTGGGAAAGGAAGAGTCTCACAAATATTATCTCCAATCATATGTCTCATGTCCCATTTCCATGCAGTCGGAGGATTAGGACTTTCAATACCAAGTCGACGTTCAGCTACTTTTTCTATTACAACTCGTAGAGTTGAAAAATCGGTAAATGTTCTTGAAGGAACAGAAGCCATTATTCACCCCATAAACAAGGAGATCGATCAAATATTTGAGAGTAAATCTCTGATCCTTCTATACTAACTAATCCATGCTGAATTGAATTATCTAACATCACTTCAGTTTCAAAAACCTTCGACTGATAATTAGCATCTCTTAAAGAATATACGGCAATTGGAGACCATCTAACGTGCCAAGGGAATGTTCTATATAAATACCGACAAGTTCCGGCTCCAGAAGAAGATTTTTTAGAGGTTACAATCCCTCTTTTATAATTAACGAAATAATCACCATCCTGAGTAACGGGAGTTGAGATTCCCCAACAAAACGTAAAACCATTCTCATTTTTAGTAGCAACTTCGGAAGATAACTCTTTCGCAAAAACACTTGTCTCTGAAAAATATAATGTACCAGGAATTAAATCAGTATGTTCTAAAGTAAAAAACGTATTTGCTGGAACCCATTCTTTATAAATAATCTGAGAAGATGTTCCCGGAAATAAACCATTCGCTTTCTCTTGTCCCGTTAAACCATTGCCTAATTCAGCAATAAAATAAGAAGAAGTTCCAATTTCGGCAATTACATCTTCAAGAAGATATCCAGCGCCGTGAGAAAAGAAATCGATACTCTTATCTATTTCATAATTATCCTCGTCAATATAACTACTATAAAGAATAATATTAGTGGATGTAATTTGGACGAAAGGAGCAGGCGCTCGCCATCCTCCACTTGAAGGAACAGGAGAAATCTTTAATCCAATAAATTCTTGTAATCCAAGTTCTCTCGTCAAAGCATGGACTAATCCATTATGATTAGCTCCTCCCCTTAAAGGCAGAACAGATTGTAATCGTTTATAATACGAAGTATTTTTTTCCGCCGGAAGTCTTTTTAAATCAAGAAACGTTCCGTGAGCATCTAAATCGTTCTTTGTTGGATAAGCAGTTGGAGCGGAAGTATATTTACCCGCATTCTCAATTACCCAATAAAGACTAAATGTATTTGTAGCCATTATGCTTCCACTTCTATATTAGAATATGATTCTCTAAAAATCAGAAGCTTATTTTGAAAATCAGCTAAATATAAATCATAATGAAATTCTAATCTATAAGCTACTCCATTACCATTTATAACCCAAGGCTGTTGATATGAATCAAAGGCAATTGAGTTTACAGTTCCAACACTTACTGGAAGAAGAAGAGAAGCTAAAGCGTTGTCGTAACTTGAAGAAAGAATCTTCACGTCTGTATGAAAAATTGGACGACTTTGAGATTCAGTTGTTAAGGTATCAGCAATAATAGATTCTAAAAAGAAAGTATAAGCTCCTTTATCGTTAATTGTATAATTGACTCCATTTTCTTGATAACCAAGCTTTCTAAAAATAGATCCTTCTAAATGTTCAACCCATCCACTTGAAGAAAATGGAATTTCAGATCCATCAGCGGTAATACATACTCGGGTTCCATCTGGTTTCTGAACACTTAATCTTGTTCGTAATACACGGAAAAAGGGTCTCTTCATATTGTAATCAATAAGGATTGTATCGCCTTGAGTAACATATTCTTTTTCTAATTCTAATTGAATCACGGCTTCCGTTGTCGCCTTAGATATATCTTCCATATTTTCTACGCGGGGACTAGGAACATAAAAGTGAAGATAGGATCCATCCGTAACAATTACGAATTTTCTTCTAGGCCAAGGACTTAAAGAAACTCCGTTAATATTAGAACCAGCAGAATCTAATAATTGAGTTTCATACATAGCATGCTTATAATCATGTCCTTCTTCAACTAAAGTTAAATCATCCGCCGAAAAAACTAATTGTTTTAAACTTGATCCAAATGATCTTGAATCTAAATACCAAAATCTAAACTTCTCTCTATCTGCACAAACATTCAATCCG
>Ga0180009_10005950_pt1 | contig 12937 bp, 4 predicted proteins | sample OS_PC_MetaG_FD_123537 | JGI IMG/M metagenome (GOLD analysis project Ga0180009, IMG submission 123537) | Groundwater microbial communities from the Aspo Hard Rock Laboratory (HRL) deep subsurface site, Sweden - OS_PC_MetaG | ecosystem: Environmental > Aquatic > Deep subsurface > Groundwater...
GAGAGCATGAGCTGCTTCAGGTAGCCGGTGCCGCCGGGCACCGTGTCGTACAGAAGTAGGTACCGCTTTCGATACCCGGTCTCGGGCTCGGGCTCGTCCTGGATGGCCGTCTGCAGGTGGTCGATGCTCCCGGAGAATCGCTTCTTCAGGCCAAGGTGCAGAGCCGCCACGAACGAGTGGAGCTTCTGGTCGGACTCAGCGAAGGTGGCAATGGGCAGGAGGATGCGGATCGCCTCCGACGACATCTCCCGGTACAGGAACACGCAGTCCGCGAAGCTCTTCTCGGCCTGCGGGCTCTTGGCGGTGCAGGTATAGGCGTGGACGGGCTTGTCGGCCTTCTCCTGCACCTTGCCGCAGTGGCGGCAGATGACGAACCCCTGCCGCGGCTGGTTCACCCCGGCCACGGGCACGACCTGTCCTTGCTCGCCCTTGAGCCCGAAGTTGATCTCCCGGAACGTCGCGCGGCTCAGGAACTCGAACCCAAAGGGCAGGTCATCGTCCTCGATCCGATAGGCCTTGTTGATGTGAATCGGGTCGACGTCGACCAGCATCTGCTTGTTGTAAAAGTTGGGCTCACGGTCGTCGGCGTCGTCGCCGATGCGGCTGTCGCGGTCGCTGGTGGTCGCGAAGACCTGTCGCATGCGCAGCATCTGGCGCTTCTGTCCGCTGTCGGCCCAGTTGGTGTCGCCGCACCTGGGGCACGTCGCCTGGGCGTCGCGTTTGCCTTCCAGCTCCGAATACGAGCAGCTCGGGCACAGCTGCCAGAGCTCGATGTCCGACAGGGCCATGTCGACCTGATCGACCTTGACCTTGCGGCCCCCCGCGTAGAAGTGGTTGGCCGGTGCCAGCTCCGCGATGGCCGACGCCGCCGCCCGCTCATACTCATAGGTGAAGGTTTCGTACTTGCTCTCAGCGTCGACGCCATTCCGTTTCCGGTAGATGACAGAGCGAAGCATCACGCCCGCCTCGGGGAAGGCGTAATTGGGCAGCAAGCCCTCGTCGGTGAAGAAGTTGAAGGTGTTTCGCTGAGAGATCGACGTCGCGAGCTTCTGAAGCCCGGACTTCTCGCGAGCGAGCTCCGCGAGCTCCTGCTCCCAGTTCTGGTCCTTCGCGGTTTGCGCCTTCTTCTTGGCGATGCGCTTGGTCAGCAGCGCAACCTTGTCGTTCAGGGACTTCCGCTCCCGGTTGAGGCCGTGCAGGCCCGCGAGGATGCGGTAGGGCAAGGAGCCCTCGGTCTGGTCGTCGCCCTCCATGAACGTCCGGGCGTGCTGCCCCGCCAGCGACGATGCCTCGATACCAAAGTCCGTCAAGAACGACTCGAGCAGCTGGGTCCGGTGCGCATTGACGTACTGCTGCAAGTTGTGGGGGAACACGGTTTTGTTCGTGCCCGTGAGGTTCTTGAGCACGGCACCCACGTTCACGGGGACGGCGTTCCACGGGACGCCCGTCTCGACCCATCGGTCAAACGCATACGCGGTCAACTGACGCTCGAGCACCGCCGAGGCCTCCATGAACACGCCCGGAGGCTCAACCCGTCCCGCGATCATCTCCTCGGGCTGCGCGAAGAAGTAAAGGTCGTGGGGTCGCGCATTGGCGACGGTCAGGTTGAGCGAGTTGCCGTCGCGCCGGCCGGTGCGTCCGACCCGCTGCACGTAGCTCGCCTGGGCAGGAGGAACCGAACAGAGGATGAGCGAGGAGAGGCTCCCGATGTCCACGCCCATCTCGAGCGTAGGCGTGCAGGAGAGCAGGTTCGGGAACCACGGTTTTCGGTCGTCGCCTTCGGCCTTGAACCGTTCTTCGAGCTGCTGCCGGTCATCGCGGTCGAGGATGCCGCTGTGCTCGGCGCTGAAGACGCGCTCCACATCGCCGGAGGCGTAGAGCTTACCGTAGTAGTCGACGCGGGCGGGCTCCACGGTGTACCGCCCACCGCAATGGAACCGGAGGCAGGGCGCGTCGTCCCAGAACGGGACCTCCACCTCGGCGATGGACGCGTTGTGGCCGCATCGCTTGCATCGAAGTTGTCGAACCTCCTTGGTGACGCGTAAGGCGCCTGGAACAAGACCCCACATGCGTGTCCCCCGGGTCGAGCTCCGCTCCTCCAGGATACCGACAGAGATCAACGTCTTGAGTACGAGGGACAGCACCTGCTCGGATTCGTTGCTGAGTGCGAGTCCGGGTTGGTCGAGGCAGTGGTCCACCCACCGCTGACACCACGAGGAGCTCGTGGACGACTGGCTCAGGACCGGTTCGAGGCGCTGTCCGGAACGGCTGGCGAGGAAGACCGGGTAGCGTGCAAACTTGCTCGCGCGCGGCATGAACGGGACCTTGCGGAACTGGAACCAATCCGCCTCGCGGTGCACATACTCCTCCAGGGCCGGATGGAGCACCGCGCCCTCGGTCTTCAAGTGCGTAACCAAACCGAGGAGCATCTGGCGAAGCCGGGTCTCGTCGAGCTCCCGAAGCCGCCCGAGCTCGTTGCGCAAGGGTTCGAGGAGCCCAACGACCGCCTGGTCCGCGAGCGTCGGATCGACATGAGCGACCGACGAGCTGGTCTTCTCCAGCGTTCTGCCGATACGCGCGTTGAATCCGTACTCCGCGTGAATCTCCCAGCTGATCCGCCGCTCGACGTCGCGCAGCAGGGTGCTGCCCTCGGGCAAGACGCCATCCTTCAGGAGAAGATCGTAGTCCGCGAACCAGGCCAGGTCCGGCGCCAGGAAGGTGGCGATGAATGCCTCGTTGTTGGTGAATCGGCTCTGCCAATGCTCACAAAAGTGGTCGGGCAGGTCGCTGAGGGGCAGTCCGTCGCCCTCGGCCAGGATGAACTGCTGGAGGGCCGATCGCAGGTTGAACCGGTAGGTCCGGGCGGTGAAGAAGCCCGCGCGGTGGGCGGCATCCTGGACCGAGTCCGAGAACGTCAGCAGCTTCTTGTCGTCGTTGTAGGTGGACGAGAAGAGCTGGGCGACGAGCACGCTCGACAAGCTGGCAGCGCGGGAGCCCAGGATGGTGAGGCTGTTGTCGCTCTTGCAATAGGGGCAGTTGTGCGAGCCGATGAAGCGGCCCTTCCGTGGGACGCGCGCTTCGGGGTGGACGACGTAGATGAGCTCATCGTGACCGCAAGCTGAACAAGAACGGGCGTCTTCTCTGCTCAAGTGAAGGCAATGGGGACACAGACGCGCCGTGCGCTCGTTGGCTTCCGTGTGTTGGTCATCGCGTTCGGGAAAGAGGAACGCGACATTGGGACTTCGGGAGAAGAACGTGACGTAGAAGCTCTGCAGATCGGTTCGGATCTTGTCCTCGCTCTGCCGTTTGGTGCCGGCCCATCCCATGGCGCCGCACTCGCGACAGTGGACCACCGGAAGGTGGGAATCCCGTTCGGCGTCGGTGAGGTCGTCCGCGAACCGAAGCTTCGGCGTGTCCGAGACGGTGGCGACCATGCGTCGAAGCTCGCGGAGCCAGAGCTGCACGCGGACGTCGACGAAGGGAAGAATGGATCGATCGTCGCCTTCCCTGCGTGCGTAGGAGGCGAGGGAAAGGATGCTGTCGAGCAGCAAGGCACGGTCGTGGGGATCGGTCTCACGCAGACCGGAGGTGACGCGTTGCAGCCGATCGAGCAGCTCAGGGTAGCCGGAAGGTCGACCGCCGAGCGCGCGCAGGATGTTCTGGAAGAAGAGGTGCCCCTTCAGCCGATTTCCCAAGCCGACGCGCCAGACCGGGTCGTCGAACACATCTTCCTCCACGTTGGCGCCGAACCACAGGGCGAACTGGGCGCGAACGTAGTCGGTGTCCGTGTCGTAGGCAGAGGGGTCGAGGGCGGCGTACTTCGGAGACTCGACGAGCTGGGATAGCTCGATCATGCCGTCGCCCAGGAAGTCGCCGGCGCTCTGGCGGCATTCGGTGATGATCGCGCCCTTGTCGAAAGTCTCGTCGAAGACCTTGGTGGCGTACCCAAGGAGCCCATCGCGCTCGGACTCGTCGCCCATGGTGGCAGAAGTGCCGACGCAGCAGAGGTGTCCCCCGGGGCAGCGCAGGCGGGCCTTCAGGCGGCGCAGGAGGCAAGCGAGGTCCGTGCCCTGGGCGCCGTCGAAGGTGTGGAGCTCGTCGACCACGAGGTACTGGAGGGTCTCCGGCCCGTTGTGCGCCCAGAGCGGGAAGTCCTTGGGGCGGACGAGCAGGTAGTCGAGCATCTTATAGTTCGTGAGCAGAATATCGGGCGGGTGGAGCCGCAGGGTCTCCTTGTTGGTGATGATGGCCTTCTCGGTCATCACTTGATGGGGGTTGGATTCCGTCTGACCGACGAAGAGGCCGGCGGTGACCTTGCCCTTGAGATTCGAGTTGTTCCAGATCGCGTTGGCGAGGCGTCCAGCCTGGTCGGTGGCGAGGGCGTTCATCGGGTAGATGAGAATCGCCTTGATGCCCTCTTCGTGTCGGTGGCGGTAGCAATGGTCGAGGATCGGTTGCTGGAAGCACTCGGTCTTGCCGGAACCGGTGCCTGTGGCGATGAGGGTGGAGCGCGGGCTTGGGCCGCGGAGGCGCTCGAAGGCCTTTTCCTGATGGAGATAGGGGCGGAAAGCCAGGGGGACTTCCGGGAAGTAGTCGGGACCGCTGGCTCCGTTGAGGAAGGGGAGGTGGACGGAGAGATAGGGGCCCTGGAAGATGTTCGGGAGATGCGTCTCGATGACTTTGTGGAAGAAGGGGCTCGAGATGGGGAAGGTGGTACGGAGGAAGTCTTCGACGCCTTGGCGAACTTGGTGGGCTAGGACGGAGGGGATCATGGTTGGTTGGCGTCTTTGTTAGGGGCGACGAAGGTTGGCGTCTTTGTTAGGGGCGACGAGCGTCGCTGTTGAGGGCGACGAAGGTTGACGTCGCTGTTAAGGCCCCCATCCCCGGCCCTTCCCCCGCGGCGGGGGAAGGGAGCGGACGAAAATTCGACGGAAATCACTCCGGCTCCCCGAAGTACAGCCACTGTTCGCCTTGCGCCACACCGTGTTGGTACGCGCCCGTTCATTGCTGCAGCCCCGTAAGGCGGAGGGTCTTCGCCATGGCCTTCACCTCGTCGGTCAAGGGCAGGTCCTGATCGAGAAACACTCTCCCCAAGGTCGAACGCATCTCGTCCACGGAGCGCAACTTCTCCTCGAGTCCGAGCCCCGCGCGCACACCTCCGAAGCGCGATCGAACGGCGTCGCGAACCGCGCTCAAGCCTTCATGATTCCGATTCACAATCGGCAACAGTCCAGGAACGTTGGACGCATTCTTCGCCAGGTACTCGAGCGAAACGTACAGACCATTCCTGTCCGGGGGGACGACCAGGATGGGGTTGGCTCGCCACTGCACGGCGGAGTTTTCCCAACTCGGGTAGCCCTCCGGCCAAGGCAGTTGGCGCTCAATACGGGACACCAACACAGAAGCCTCATGGGCGAACCCCCAGAGGCCCGGCGGCAAGTCGAGGATGACGTCGGTGAGATCGTCAAAGCGTGTTGCCATCTCGTCGAGGAGCCAAACCATTCGACGCAACCACTCCAGCGGAGTGTCGCCAAAGATCCAACCGAGCGCGATGGACACGTCCTTGCGCAGTGGGGAGGAAGGGAAGTACCGCACGTTGTCAGTTCGCTCGTGGCGCCACACCATCGCGTCCAGCCGGCATTCCCGCGCGGGGTCGGTGCTTTGATAGGTGAGAGCGTCGTTCAAGTACGGGGGTGGCGGCGGCTTGTCATCCCAGGAAGCTCGCCCACGCGCATCACGCAGACTCGAAGTCTTGTCATGCGACAACACCTCTTCCGTCGGATTCGCATCCAAGTCGAGGCTTCCGTCCCCGGCGAGCACCACGCGTGGTGCACAGAGTCGAAGCCCATCGGCGATGGAGGTTCCGGTGAAGTCGCAGTCCAGCAAGGCGGGGAACCTTCCGCCCGCGGCGAGGATCTTGGCGCTGGCGATCGCCAGGACGGACTTGCCCGCGCCTCCCGTCGCCGAGCAGAACGAGTGTACCGTGATGGTTCGGGGGGTGTTCATGGTTCCACCGGGATTCACAAGGCCGCCAGCATACCACTACACCCCGGAGCTCGTACGGAACCCGACCGCGTGGAGACCGACGGTATCGCGCGCAGGCACTCGACCCACCCCCGACCCGACCGTCGCTCTCCGACTTTGGCACGCAACCGGGCCGAACGGAGACCGACGGTATCGAACCTCGGCACCCGACCGCCCCTTGCGGATACCGCGGGTCCCCGAAGCGGCCACTCGCGTGCGACGCGAGGATACCGCGGGTCCCGCCGCGCCCCGGTCAGCAAGCGCAACGAGGGAGCAACGGTATCCCGGGCGGCGGGTCGAACGTCGTCACCCGTGATCCACGGGATTTGCGGGGTCGGTCGGATCGGCAGGAGGTGTGACCACGGGTTCGCCGGTGTTCGGATCGACGTCGGTCACGGGCTTGCGTTGCTTGCGAGAATCGGCGATCCGGTCGTCCTGCTCGATGATGGGGAACAGGAGCTTCGTTCGGGCGTCGATGTGCTCGGGGGTACGGAGATTGAAGGTTCCGGTGATCTTGGCCACGAGCTCGAGCATGCACTCCTGCGCCTCGAACCCCGTGGCCTTCAGCTTGTCCCAGCTGGTTTCCCCGCGGGCGGGTTGGCGAAGGGCGGCTTCGAAACGCACCGCAAGTCCCCGGAGGTTCTCGACCAAGGGAGAAAGGCTAAGGGACTGAACCTGGGGACGCAGATCGTTCGGGTCATCACAGCGCTTGATCAGCTGCTGCACGGCGACGAGCTCTTCCGCGTGGGGGAGCTTGGTGATGCCCTCGGCGCCGTTGGGGAGGGCATTCTTGAGGAACGCCCGGCCGGCGACGGCGAGGGGGTGTTCCTTGGGCAGCGAGCGGACCGGAACGCTGGCTGCGTCCTGCAGGCCGGTCACGCCCCGGTCGACGAGGGGATCGAGGGCGACGGCTTCGCCTTCACCCTTGGACTTCGGCTGGTTCTTGGTGCGCTCCCAGGCGGCGTTGACGTTGTAGAATTCCTGTGCAGCCTTGGTCGCCTTGTCACAAGCCGCGGCGATCTCTGGGACGTCGAGCTCGACGGCGGCGGCGCGGGCGCCTTTCAGACCGAAGAGAAGGCTTCCGGGGGTGTGCTCATACATCGTGAATAGGTCACGAACCGACTCCGCTCCTCGCATGTAAACGTGCTCCTCTTGCGAGAGGTAATGCCCAACCCGCGCCGGAATGACGCGGGAAAATTCCGATTAGCCGAGTTGGGATGGGGAGGCAAGCGGAGACGCGGCGCAGCAGGGGCTCCGGATGGGGTTGTTTGTGGCACCCCTTCACCCGAGGCGGCTGAGCATGGGTGGGATCGTGCATTTCGAGCCAGTTTCCAGACTGATTTGCTACCCCCATCCCTCCCGCAAACCTCACGCCGCGGGCGTGAGGCAGCGGGTCCCTCCCTTCCCCCGCCTCGGGGTAAGGGCCAGAAACCGCGGTCCAACGCGCTTCGGGAGAATCAAACGTGCGGCGTGTCGCGAGTGGTATTTCGTCACTGGCTCGATGGAAAGTTTGGGCTCTGGCTCCCCTTCCCCCGCTGCGGCCGAGGCGGGGGAAGGGGGTACAAAATCAGTCCGCGCAGGGAGCGCAGGACCTTTTGCATTGCGAAACCGCTCGGAAAACCACGTTTCCACCAATGGTGAGCCGCTTCGGGGTGAGGGCCCTGAGAATCTAGTGGCTCGGCGTTTCGCAAGTGGCAGCGTTCTTCTCTGCCTCCCCTTCCACCGCGGCGGGGGAAGGGGCCGGGGGATGGGGGTAACAAACCTATCTGGAGCCGAATCTCGCCGTTGAGAACGGGCGAACCTCCCCCCTTCTCCGCAAGGCGTCACAGCATGCTCATCCAGTGCTCGACCTCTGCCGCGTCCTCAGCAATGACGCGACGGATGTAACGAATCACGTCATCGAGGTGGTTCATGACCGCATCGGCGGAGACGCGAACAACCCGCACACCGCAATGCGCAAGGACTTCTGTCCGGAATTCGTCCTGTTGTCGCTGCCATTGATGATGCGGCCCATCGACCTCCACGGCCAGACGAATGGCGGGACAGTAGAAGTCAGCGATGTAGCCCGCGATGATGTGTTGGCGGCGAAACTTCAATCCGTCCAACTGGCGGCCACGCAGGCGTGACCACAGCTGGGCTTCGGCCTGCGTCGGATGTCGCCGCATTTGCCGAGCCAGGGTGAGCTTATCGCGTCGTGCGTACCAGGACGAATGGCGCCCGAATGCCTGTCTTCTCCTCTGCATGCCCCAGACATCGGCCACGCCCGCGAGAGGTTGCGTGAAATCGTCTCAAAAAGCGCCGCGCTGGTTCCTATTCACTTCTTGGGGCGGACCTTGCCGTAACGTTTTTCGAACTCTTTCCAGACGACCTCGTAGTCGCGCTCGCGGTCGCAGCGGTCGAAGGGGGCGTGGTAGACGATGGTCTTTTCGCGGGGGCCTCCGGGCAGGGTGTCGTCCATCACGGTTTGTTCGACCGTGCCGTGTTGCATGTTGCGGACGTCTTCCCAGTTGGGACCGTCGCGGGAGGTTCTGGGGAGGCCTACTCCGGGGAGGCCTTTGCTTGCTGTGAAGACGATTCGGCCTTTTTGGTCGTACCAGGTGTCGGATTCGTAGTGGCGCATGACGGGGAACTGAACGCGGTAGATGGTCTGGAGCTCGTCGAGGGCCATGCCGAGGGCCATGGCTACTAGTACGTCGATTTCCACAAGGGCTTGGCGTCGGGCATATTGGGAACGGACGGCAACATTCCGAACCCAGGAGCCAGACAACCGCGAGAAGTCCTCGTGCCCCAATCGAACATCCAGCTTCCCCCACTCTTCTGCGGGGAAAGTTCTCGAAAACGAGGTCTCCCATAGCTCCCTGTAGAGGGTAGTCAGACAATTCAAGCGGAGCATTCGAAGTCGGAGCTGTTCCTGCAACGCCGAGGCCACCACGGTACGCGCTGCAAGATTCGGGAAGAAGTCGCCTGCGCCGGTCGTCTTGACAAAGAAATCGACGAGGATTGACGCCCATGTCGCTGCCGTGACCGTCATCGCAGCAGATTCTCGAAAGCAGTAGGTGTAGACGGTGTGAATGTGGCCGACGCCGGGAGGAATTATTGCTGGTTGAAGTGTCCTTTCACCAGGAATGCTTAGTTGCCGGTTCACAACGACTCGATAGCCCGACGACACTGGCTCGTCTGACCAAGGAACGCGCGGCTGTCGACGCCTGTACTCGGTCACTTCGCATGCGGGCACATAGTTCGTCCTAGGCAGATAATCATCAGGGATCTCGGTTAGGTCTATGACGTCGTAGTGGCCCTTCTCAGTACACTTGGTCCTCGGCGTTTTGTAGAGCGGATTCCCCACGTAGAAGTGTGGTCCTGAAAGAACGAGTTCCTCGGAGCCTTTCGGGAATCGAGTCTCCCGATTGATCGTCCCCGCTCGCTGGGCCCGCGTCTCGTCCCAGTGAAACGTGGCGCGGTAGTCGTCCACGTCTGCGAGCGTCTTGTCCGCCTCCGCAAATCGGCCAACCGCCGAAAGGAGTTGACGAGAGTGCAGTGCAGGGAGCCGCGCCTCACCCGGGGGCGTCCCGGGTTCGTCGTAGAGTTTCGCGAAAAGCTTCAGCGCATCCCGTTCAACTTCTATGATGCGGTCCCGGTGGCCCTTCACGTTCCAGGAGTTGCTCTCGTCTTTAATTCCAGGAACCAGGCCAGTGCCAGGATGAGAAACGGATTCGTCAATAGTTGATGGCGTGAACACGGTCGCCATCGTTTCGAAGCGTATCGGTCGCGGTGAGCCGTAAATGTTGATGCTGAACAGTGCCCGATGGGCGATTGGAAAAAGGATGAAGGCGTTCAAGAATTGATAGTGTCGTCGCAGCCTTTCATAAAGCCGCGTGCGGAGGATTCCTCCCTTGGGATCGTCATAAGCCCCTTCAGGATGCAGCAATCCCCCGGCGCCCCGCTCGCTCAGATTGCGCCAAAGCAAGCTGATGAACCCCTTGTACAGATTCGGTTGGGCCCCGACCAACTCTGAGTAGCACTGCTGCGCGGCCAAGAACGCCTGAATTCCCGCTGTCTCTTCGTGCGCCTGCAGGTACGTTCCACTGTTGCCCCACTTCGCGAACGTCCGCTCCCGCCGCTTCGCCGCCTCCGTTGCGGAGAGCTTGCGAAGCACGAACGACGGATCCGCATCACCCAACACCCCCCCCTCGCTCCACTGAACACGAATCCAAGGCGGATTCCCCAAAATCAAATCAAACCCGCCCCGCTCCGCGAACACATCCGCAAACTCCAACTCCCAATGCAAGAACCGCTGCCGCTCTTCCGCCAACTCCCGAACCAAAGCCAGTCGAGGATACGAAGAGCAAAGCCGATCCACATTCACGAACCCGAACTCGTCAATAAGCGACCTCGCCTCCTCCTTCGCCTGCGTCTCCGAAAACAGAGGAAGCTGAGCCTCCCCCCGCCCCGACATCTCCAGCACATCCCCCCGAAGAATCAACGACAACTCCAACAAAAACTCCCCCCTAGAAGGAAGCATCTCCGCGCTCTCGATCGGCCAGAACCAAAGCGAGCACCAGTAGTCCATCGCCAGCTTCAAACGACGGTACGGACTCGAGGCACGAACATCCTTCGAGTACATCTCCTGGAAGAGCACCCGGTCCTTCCACTCCGTCGTCGTCGGCGGACGCAGCTCCGACGGCACCGGCTGCCCCCACACGTGCATCGGATCCGTCGTGCGCTCGCGAATACGATGCTGCTGCTCGACATGCGCGTCCCAAAGGCCGTCGATCGCGTCCGACAGGTCCTGCAGCGCTTCGACCTCGTCCTTGGACAACGGCGCGCAGAACCCCGATCGCCACTCCTTGATCGCCTTGAGCTCCTTGGCGGCCATCTCCCGGATGGGCTTGCCCTCGTTGCCCTCACCGTAGACCGCCATGCCCTTGTCGCCGAGCAGGAAGTGATACACCGACCCTTCGGGCCGCGGCTTTCCCACCTGCACCCGGTCGGGAACCTCATCCAACCATCCCGCCTTCTTGCCGTTGAGCAGCTCGGCCTTGAACACCTGCCTGCGCGCCCCAACCAGCGAGTTGCCACACGCCAGCTGGTTGCCGAACCACGGAATGAACCCGCCGGGCGCCATCGTGTTCAACCACAAGGACACCTCGGCCAGCTCCACCGCCACCGGGTTCAGGTCCACGCCAAATACGCAGTTGTCCGCGAGATACGTCTTCACCCGCTGCTTGAGAATCGCGTAGTCCTCGGTCTGGGGATACGGGTCTTCCCGGTCGCGGTCCTCGACCTTGGGCGCGGTCACGAGCAGCTTCCGCCCCAACTCCTTCTGCTTTTTTCCGAGATACGCCTCGGACAACTGGTTGATCGCTTCGTTCAAGAACGCGGCGCTCCCCATCGCGGGCTCGCAGATCGTCAGATGCAGGATCTCGTCCGCGCTCTTGCCCGGCAACAGCTCCTTCAACGCGTACTTCACCAGGCACTGCGTCAACACCTCGGGCGTGTAGTACGACGCCGACGTCTCCCGGAACCGCCCCGCCAACCGGTAGATGAACGTCCCCTTGTCGTAGCTCCGGAGGGTGCCGTCGTCGTTGTAGACCCGCTCCTCCTCCGTGTAGTCCTTCAGATCGTCGGCGGGCACGAAGTACGCCGTGGCGAGCTCGTCGGCCTTGTCCCCGGCCTTCTTCACCTCGTACAGATCGGTCTGCGCGAAGAACCCGTTGAAGGACAGCAACGCCTCGTACACCGCCCCCAGCTGGTTGATCCCGAGCTGCGCGTAGGACACCCTCCCCCGACGCTCCCTTCCCTTGGGCCGCGACAGGGACATCAGCTCCACGATCCGCTGGAGCACGAAGTTGCGAACCTTCACCTTGCCCAGGGTCGGCGTCCGACGCGGATCGAACAGGTGCGTGCGCAGCGGCGTAAGGACGAACGTGTTGTGCAGCGGCTTGCCCGCCACCCCCAACGCGAGCTGCTGCATCCCCTTCTCTCGCGGTTGGAATCCGTCGTAGATCAGCCGGAAGAGCAGCTCCAACGAGTCGTGCAGGTAGGTCCCATTCTTCGACTCCTCCGTCGTCAGCTGGATGAGCTCGATATCCCGCAGCGACTCCAGGCTGTAGCCCTTGCGGTAAGCGTCGGCCTTGATCGGCGCGTACCCAAGCTCGGGCCGCGCCTCGATGTAGAACATGAAGAGCAATCGGTACATGTAGCGGAGGCACTCGAGCGTGAGCTGAGGAGCGTCGACCTCCTCCTTGCCCCCCTCGAACACGCCGCCCTTTTTGCGCTTCTCCCTCAAATAGTAGACGACCTCGTTGCCCAGCAGCTCGATGGCCTCGCGAAGCGCGTACTTCAGATCCTCCGACACCGCGTGGGCGTGCTTGTGAGAGTTCTCGTCCAGGTTGTCGAGCAGGCTCATCCCCTCGGCGGGACACACGCTGTCACGATGGAGCAACGCCGCGGTCGCCTGGAGCGTCGACGCCTCCCGGCGCCCAAGGATTTCCGGAAAGTCGAAGCGGAGTAGGCGCTTTTCGTTCCACTTACCGCGGTCCACGAGCACCGCCTGGGACGCGCCGATCAGGAGCACCCAACGCGGCGGCTCGTTCTTTCCGAATACGTGGCGCGTGATGAGCTCGTCGAAGGTTACTCCTGAGAGCGACGCGGGCACACCCACGGCCAAACCGTCGCTTGAAGGCGCTTCGCGGCTTGTTTGGCCGTGCCACCCCACTTGGGCCTGTCCTTGACTCTCGGGCTGCGCGTACTGACACGCTTGCAACACCAGCGTCAGCGGGTCCTGCTGCTCGCCGTCGTCCTCGACCGCCTCGAGCACCCAGAGCTCCGGCGCGCCGTTGGGCTTCTTCACCTCGCCAATGATCGGCAGCAACGACTGGTCGTCGAGCTCCTTGAACGCGGGCTCGAACTC
>Ga0180009_10005951_pt1 | contig 12935 bp, 8 predicted proteins | sample OS_PC_MetaG_FD_123537 | JGI IMG/M metagenome (GOLD analysis project Ga0180009, IMG submission 123537) | Groundwater microbial communities from the Aspo Hard Rock Laboratory (HRL) deep subsurface site, Sweden - OS_PC_MetaG | ecosystem: Environmental > Aquatic > Deep subsurface > Groundwater...
ATAATATGGCTCGTCTTGTGACGATATTGTCACAATAGCGAAATCACTCCGGTGTAGCTCAGTTGGTAGAGCAGCTGACTGTTAATCAGCGGGTCACAGGTTCAAGTCCTGTCACCGGAGCTTAAGTTGAGTTTTCAGCCCTTCGGCGATCAGATCGAAGGGCTTTTTGTATGTGGGATATAGAGTTAGATCGTCGATGACACAGTTCGATAGTACACAGTTCAGGAGTTCTCTTCTCTCAGATACATCTCGCTGCATGTACAATGAATACGCCTCTTGAGCGAGTTCTAAGATTTGAACACCCTGATCGACATAATTCCGGTTGGCTGACTCAAATCGGTCAATCTGGCCCTTAACCGCATCCTGGGACGCTCTCCACCTTGAACATACATCAAGCCAGTATGCCTCGCCAATTATGCCGTCCAGGCGGTCCTCATACGCCTTGTCAAGCCTTGTCTGCAGGTGATCATCCTGCAGTTTCAATCTTCGGAGCTCGCTGCCTCTGTACTCCAGCTCGTCAACGTAGCTGCTCTTGAGAGCCTTGACGATTGAATCAACAGCTTTCTGATTGATCCTGATCGCAGAGAGTAGCTCTGCCAGCTTCTCGTCGAGCAACTCTTCTCGGATGTATGGCTGATCGCATTTGCCTCGCCCTCCTGTGCACCGATAGTAGGTGTACTTTCCTTTCTTGAACTCAGCCGTAATCTGACAGCCGCATCGTCCGCATTTCAATAACCCAGTGAAAGCGAACGTTCGCCTTCTGCCTTTCGGCTTTCCGTGCCGTCTCAATGCTGTTTGTGCCTGATCATATAGATCCCTGGTGATCAGCGGCTGATGAATACCCTGATATCTCTGCCCATTCCATATGAACTCTCCGTAATAGAAGGGATTCGTCAGCACAAGTTCCATCTGGCTTTTTGAGAGCGGTTTGCCTGTACGACTCTTGAGACCATTGACAAAAAGCTCATTCTTAAGTCTCAGAAGCGAGTATTCTCCGCTCGCATAGAGCTTAAATGCACGAACGATCAGAGGAGCAATGGCAGGATTAGGCTCTACTAAATGGGTGGACTTATCGTTAGTGTATCCGTAGGGTGCCTTTTGTGGCCATTCTCCCTGTTCTGCTTTCTCTCGCAGACCCTTCTTCGTTTCCTCAGAAAGATTGTCGATGTAGTTTTTCGCCATTAGCAGTTTGATGCCGTGAATGAATTTAGCATGCGAATGGCTGTTCTTGGATATGACCTCGTTTTCCTTCACAAGATGAATCTCAAGATCGAAATCCTCCAGCAGGACGTAATCCTTGAAGTTCCGATACAGCCGATCGGTCTTTTCCACCAAAATGACTCTCGCGTCCTGACTGGACTTCAGGAATTCGACCATCTGGCCGAAGTTCTCCCGTCCGGCAGCCTTGGCAGTCTCAACGTCAACGAACTCCTCTACAACTTCAATTCGGTTCGTTCTGGCATAATTCCGAAGGAGCTTCTTCTGAGCGGGAATCGAGTATCCTTCTCGCTCCTGCTCTTTCGATGAGACTCTCGCATATAGGACTGCCCTTTTCATCGCTTGCCCTTCTTAACCTCAATCAGTTTCTGAATGTGATACTGCTGAATCTGGTTGGGCGTTTGGCGCCCATTTAGCCATCTGTTGACAGTAACGAAAGAGACTTCCAGCATCTCTGCCAGCTTCTCCTGAGAAATCCTGTTCTCAAGACGGTACTCATTCAATTTGTCGATTAGGTTCTGCATGTGTCGCAATATATCGCCTTATAGTCCTGTTGTCAAGTCATTTCTGCTCGATTTTCTTAAGGAGTTTTCTCAAGTCTGCTGCCACGTCACTTTGGCTGGCGGCAGACTTGTCTTGTGAGAAATCAATGCTGCTCACTACGTCAATCACATCCTGATCTCTCAGCTTCCCATACGTCAACATGGTTGTACCAATATTCTCATGCCCAAAGTTCTGGCTCATCGCCTTGATTTCCTCTGCAGTCCGGCAGTATCTCAGAGAATTCTGTATTGCTGCATGTCTGAATGAATGCGGCTTGTAGTATTCAAGTCCAGCCGCCTCCGATCTTCTCACAAGGACTTGCCTTATCTGACTGCCACCCTTCCAGAAGATCGGTTCAATGCCAAGAGCGGAGAGCGTGCAGCTGTCTCTTAACTGCCCGACCTTCGTGCGAGGGAAAAGCGGATCGCCAGTGCCATAGCATTTGTCAGTCGAAAGGTATGCTGCCCAATCATCCACAATTTTCAAGAGTTCATCGTCAAAGGGCAACAAACGAGAATAGAAACACTTGCTGAACTTGGTCGCTACACCTCTCGATGGGTCCTGAGATACGATATGCGTCTTTGGATCATAGCATCCAAGAGGCAGGCTCGCCACTGCGGAATCTCGCATACCGCTCAAGAATAGGAATGCGATGAGAGCCTGATCACGCACATCAATCTCAGAGTGAACTTCGATTGATTGACACAGCTCCTTCACATATTCCAGGGAGGGAATCCTTGTCAGTCGCTTAGAGCTGGCTTCTCTCACGAGCTTCTTTTCAAGTGTCAAATATGATACCGAACTCAAGTCGATCTTCGACTTGTATCCCTGCTGGTCAGACAGCCACGCGAAAAAGTCCTTCACATGTCGCAGGTAGTGATATACGGTTGTCGGGGATAATGGAGTCCCATTGTGCTTCTTTGATAGCAGGTGTTTCTTGAAGCTGACAGCCTTGGTCTGGCAGAACTTCCCGAGGTCTTCATTGTCCGCAAAGTCCTCATAATTCCAGATGGCTTTCTCGACCGCGTCTACAGTTCGCTCAGAAAATCCCTCTGCTTCTCGGAGCCACCTGAAATACTTTCTCTTCATCCTCTCGTTCTTCGATTTTTCATTCATTATTCACCTCTTGCGATGTCAGTATTCACGCGGTTATCCACGTAACCCATTAATAGCGACTCTGACTGCGTGATCGCGTACCGCCAAATCGAGTTCTCGACACCGCTCTTGGTACCGAATCGTGTCAGTCTGCAGCCGCACTCGGTGCAGATTCCTCTGATTATGGCCTGCCGATCTTGCTTGCCGATGGTCCTCTTGGTTATCTCAACTGAGATCAATCGGCTGTCGGATTTTCTCGGCCTTCGACATCTTGGACAGTAGAACTCATCTTCTCCAAGTTTGCATTTGTGCCTCTCTCGCCGATTCTTCAGGAACCTGCGAACGTCAAATCCCATGAACAGCAGAAACCGATCAGAGTCATCAATTGGTTGCATGCCCTCTCTGCGCCAGGTCTGAACCGTGCGGGGATGCACACCGAGCAGGTTCGCCAGCTCGTGCGTGGAGTATGACCGCTTCTTCCGAATCCTCCGGAGTCTCACCCGTACACTACGCTTCACTTTTCATTTCCTCCGACCATTGCTTGAGAATCGAAAAGAACTTGCGTAGATTCTCGCAGACTTCTCTGTACTCTGATTGCGTGTACAACTTATCCACAAACAGCTCACCTTCGCCTTCATTCTTTCCTAAGTGTGGCTGCTGCTGAGTTGCGATCATTTTCTTGTGCAGCGTCATGGAGCAGATTATATTGTGTTAAATCTTTGGCGTAAGATGCTGAAACGGCATAATTCCCGGGTGCGTTTCAGTAGGGCCCATAATTGCAGGCAGAGTCCGTATGAAGGAATCACACTCCGGTCAAAGACGTCGTACTGACGTGCATCAGCAAGCTGTGATTGAAGAGAATCGTACGTTCCAGTTTGAGGATAGAACAGAGCTTAGAGACGCGGTAAGAAATTACGAATCATCTCTCAAGCTTGATCCTGATAAAATTATCAGGAGAAGATCGCCGGATGAGGAATTCGACGATATATACACGATCCAGAATCTAAGTCTTAAGTTTGCCCAATCTCACGATTTCATACCACAGATCGCGATTCCCTGTCGCTGTGTCACTGATTATTTCTGCACTCGAATCGACTTCGAAAGAGAGAGATATGGAGCGTACATCAAGATTTCCGATTACGTCAAACGCAATTACAACGACTCTGGAATTGACTTGCGATTTAGCGTTGTGAACAGGATTGCCGCGTTCATGGAGTTTGAGCCGCAACTCACGCGACATCGGGACCATCTCACTCAACGCGGCTATGAGAACATGGAGGCATTCGGAAGAAGAAGCATTGGGAACCGAGAATACTACAGGTACTTAGTCAATCCCAGCTCCAAAGGCAGGAATGAACACTACGTGTATTCGGACAAACCTTGGGAAGACAGAGGAAAGCTATGTCGATGGGTTGGGCTGCCCTTCGCCACTCTTCCCATGCGCCTTCACGGAAATTCTATCCTGTGCAGGATTTCGGAGGGACTCGATCCTTATGAGTTGGGTCTGCCTACATCGGGACTGGACCAGGATTCAATCATCAATCGCGAGTTCAACGTCAGCTACTACATTGCGGACCTGTACAAGGACTGCAGCTGGATGCAGCAAGAGGAAGCAATAGTATCGAAATACATTGACACGAGTCTATTCAGGTTTCTGACACGTCGCGAAATACCGATATGGGCCTCTATAGTATCAAATGTTCGATATAGACCACTGCAGGACAATGAGCTTGACTTCCTAAATGACTCAATAGCTCTATTCAATCCCTTGCTCATCACGTATCCGAACGCTGTCACGCTTCTGATAATGGAATTCCTTTGGGAGTTTATGGAAGAACTGATTGAACTGAACTTGGTGGGTCGTTGCGGTCATTGCGGAGCGCTCTTCCGTTACCGGAAGGGCAAGAGATTCTGTTCGAGGAAGTCGGAAGGCAGGGATTGTGGAAAGGCGGCTCGAAACAAACGGCATTACCAGAGAAACAGACAGCAGATTAAAGATCGATGCAGAGAGGATATGAGGCTCTATCGTGATCTCCAGAAGGAGCTATCCAAGAAGTAGTATTTGCCTGTGGAGCAACTCAGTTTAGACTCATGCCAGCCATAATATCTGTCTCACAGATCCCTAAGTTGCTACACTTCGTATACTTTGAGGACTTCGTCCCCGTAGTGATTAATTATCTTAATTGCTATTTTGCCGGTCGTCGGTTTGTCGAATGGTATGCTTTCCGTCCGATAGAGGGCATTCCATGCTTCTTCGTTGATCTCAGCCTTCAGTGCCCTCTTCAATTTCTCATATGGCTGATCATCGCCGGTGAAGTAGGCGTGTCTGACAAAGAAGCTCTCGCCGTTGTAGTCTGTATCAATGAACCAACATGCGATATCGTCTATTGATGAGTTTCGGATTTCGCCGGTCGTCGGATCGTACACATCGAGACCATGCACTTTCACGATCACCTTGCCATCTTCAGCTTGTGATACGGTGATGTCGGGCTCGCCGAATTCCATGAAGAGATTACCGGCTCCAGTCTTCTTCAGAAGTTCGTCACCCATCGTCAGATCGGCATTGATACGCGGAGTAAGAACTGTCAGGTTGCCGTATCGGGTCTTCTCCTCGGAAACATGTGGATCGAATGCCAGTCCGCAAACAATCAACAAGTCGAAACCTACTCCCAGGACCGCCTCTTTGGCAGCTTCTTTGATATGCTGGGGTCCAACCGTTCCGTGCTCTGGTCCAATACTGACGGCGACTCTCTTCACGTCCCCCGACTTCTCTGTATACTCTCCAGTCGCATGTATCCATGCGCCTGCATACGGCTCAAGAGAATCGAACTTCAGTCGTTCCTGCAGTTTAGTGTTCTGAACACCAGCTTTTTTCAAGTTCTCAATGATCATATTCACGAACTGACCGTCAGCATCATCCCGCTTACCTGCAGTCTCGGCTGAAGGACGCTCTAAATCGGAGGAAACGACACGGTATGGACTCAGACTCTCAACTGTGAATGGTCCCGCAACCCGGACACACTTATTATCTTCATAGGGTTGATCATAGAGAATCTCTTGATCAGCATGGCGAGCGATGGCTTTGTCTATTTCTTCGCGAGACATACCTTCCTGGATATCTGGGTTGTTGGCTATTGACTTGAGTGTGACATGCGGAACTCGCTTACAGACGAATCCCTTCTTGATGTCATTCTCAGTGTAATGATCTGGCGGAAGAACACCTGTGGCTTCTGACTCTTTGGTAATTCCATTGGGCGAGTCGGCGAGCAGATAGTATGGATACTTGGCGGACATAATTCGTGTACGTGCAAGTGTCAATGCTACGCGGCTCGTGTCGGTAGTGATCCACCGACGCCCCCACTGCTCGGCAACCAATGCGGTAGTTCCGCTCCCGCATGTTGGATCCAGTACAAGGTCGCCTGGATCTGTGGTCATGAGAATGCATCGCTGCACAATCTTAGTCCCTGTCTGAACGACATATACCTTCTGATCGGTAAACGAACCAGTGCCGGTATCATCCCAGTAGTTGCGCAAAGGAATTGCAGGAAAATCATCAAGAAATCTCACATAACCAATAGACGACGCATATTCTCGAACTCGATTAGCCCAAATTAGGCGTTTCATGCCAGATGGTGGAGAGGCCCATTGTCTCTTCCCCGAATTGTACTTCTTTCCCTTGAACTCAGCAACATAGCGCGTCGTACTTGCCTGCGTCTGGGATGTAAGCGCATCCATTCTGAATATCTTGGATCCAGCTGGTAGCATTTCCAAGTTATGCGCCTCCTCCTGCGTTTGCTTTCGACGAGTGCCGTCGGGCAACTCAACAAATCGGTAGAGCGAGAGTCCGGTCTTTCCAGTTTCCTTACCTTGGAAAATAGGGCGATATTTGGTAATTTCACGGTTTCTCCCATACCATAGAACGAAATCCGTCACTGTATCGATGAACTCCATACTTGCGCCAGCCGTCTTTGAAACAATGATCTCCGCAATGAAATTCTCACTTCCAAAAACTTCATCCAGTAGACTTCGCACTAAATGCACGTTTTCGTCACCAATCTGAACGAAAATGCTCCCAGTCTCAGAAAGAAGATCGAGCGACAAGTGAAGTCGATCTCGCAAATACTGTAAGTACGAATGAATACCTAATTTCCAAGTATCTCTGAATGCGCGAATCTGTTCGGGCTGCCGAGTTGCGTGTTCAGCGGTTCCGTCTTTAACCGCGCGCATTCGCGTGCTAACTTGCCAGTTTGAGCCAAACTTGATCCCGTATGGAGGATCAATGTAAATCGTTTGGACCTTTCCCTTGAGTCCCTCCTTTTCGGCGAGGCTTGTCATCACCGTCAGAGAATCACCGAGGATAAGCCTGTTTGACCAGTTGGAATCATGCTTGTAGAACTCGATCTGCTTCTCAAAATCAATCCCATTGAAATCTGAGAAAAGCTCAACCTGTTTCTCCGGCTGATTCGATTCGGCTTCTTTCCGGATGTTATTTATGATCGCCTGCGGATGAATCTTTTCCTGAATGTATATGGGGACAATAGGGACTTCGAGGTCTTGACCATCCTGCTCGTCCTTGCCCTTCCACACAAGTTGCGGATCGAGCGACGGATCGCGTGGATAAAGCATCTTCTTCGGAGTCAACTCATCTTGAGCAACAAAATCCCGCAGCTCCTCAGTCGGTATATTCTTCCGCTTGTCTTTGTGCTTGATCGATTCGACCTTCTTAGCAGTCTTCTTCTTTGCTGTCTTCTTTGTTGTCTTTCTTGCAGTCTTCTTGCGTGTGGTGTTCTTTCTCTCGACCATATTGTCAGTCCACCATTGAGGTTCTTGATATTGCATCCCGGATAAGACCCTGAGCATCCCACGGATCTTCTATCTCAATAAATATCCATCGGCCCAATCCGCCATGATTATTCACAGACGGGACCCACAGGTTTCTGGCCGTGGACACCTTTGCCAGCTTCTCCTTCAGTTTCTCACCGGTTACTTCTATGATCATATATAGCGGATCATCGTTCCCATTGCCATCATTGATCTTTGCGATAAAATCAGGCATGTAATTCCTGGGCTCACCGTTTATGGTGTACGGAATTAGAAATCCGAGACCCTGATTCTTCACATAGCATTCGACTTCTTCCATTTCCTCAAGCGTCTGCGCCATCTTCTGCTCCCAGGATTCAGTATCCCCAACAACATGCGAAATGTGACTCTTGTCGGGCTTGGTGATGTAGACCGGCTTCGTCGTGTCGAAATCAACAAAGCTGGTCGAACCAAAAGTGTCGTACGGCTTGAGGATTGGTTTCAGTACAGCCTCTCCCTCTGTCGCGGAGACAACCGAGCTGTAAATTCGATCCGCAGCATCATGTGCCCACTCGATAAGCAGCAGCAATTGGATAAAGGTATTGTCCTTAAGCATCACGCACTTGTCGAGCCATTCCTTCGTGATCGCAAGCACCTGCGGGAATAACCAGGACTTGACCTCAGAGTCGAATTTGTGCTCTGTTGGTCGATCTGTCAGATTCACTCCATCGCTGCGGAAATACTTTTCAAGGGTCAACTTCGCAAGTAGAAATGCAACTTCATTCTTCCGCCTTCTCTTGAGATCGTCCAGCGTGTGAATACTGCTCTCTCCGACAATCGGCGCGTTCTCCGTCTTGGTTGGTATGTGCCGCGTAGAAAGCTCCAGGACTGAGTCATTAATGAATCTATACGGAAGTCTCTCACCCTTGATTTCGTACTTGTAGCCGGATAACCTCGGAAATTTGATTTCCAGAGCTTTCCTTTCTTCGAGAGCTCGAACCCTTGTTGGTATCGGACCCTGCGTCACATCTTTCGGCGTACCAGAGCACGGGATGAATGAGAACGGCACACCATAGACTTCGGCGTACTGAGGATCAAAGTGGCCATTTTCGTTTACCGCATAGCTTGTCCTTCTGAGACCGCGTCCGACAACCTGCTCACAGAGTAACTGGGTGCCGAAAGCCCTTACGCCGAGAATATGCGTAACAGTGTTGGCGTCCCATCCCTCAGTGAGCATCGATACGCTGACAACGCACTTGATGTGTTCGCCCAGCTTTCCAACCTTGCCGACCGTGTTCATGACTTCCCGAAGCAAGTCCTCGTCAGTGAGCTTCTCAGTGTCCCGACCGGGGAACCTCTGCCGATACTCTGCCTTGAATTCCTCAATCTCGTACTTAGCAATGTCCTTGAACTCTTTGCTCATCGCTTCACCGGATTCCAGCTGCGTACTATCAACGAGAATCGTGTTCGGTCGATCAACGGGGCGGCCATCTGAGACATTGCTGAAAATTGGAAGTGCACCGGGCACCCATACCGATTGATCCTCAGACAGCTGCTTTTCCCATCCAGCTATGAAGTCATATACCATCTTTGACACGCCGGTATTATTGCAGACTACAATGAAAACAGGTGGAGTCAGTCCTCGGGCTTGTGCTTCTTCATTTCTCTCCCAAAGCCGATAGTACTTTTCATAGTTTCCGTACAGGCTGAGCAGTGCGCCCTGCAGCTCCATCGGAGGCTTTGGCTCGCTCTGTAAGTTTCCCGATTTTCTTCCCTTCTTCGGGAGGTCATCTCTTATGCGGTTCCAAAGGTCTCTGTACGTAGGCTGAGTCCCGGTCATCGAGTCATCTGACACGGGCACACGGGGGACCTTGACAAGCCCAGATTCGATAGCGTCAATCAAGGAGAAATCCGAGACGACCCACGGGAAAAGAGTGCCTTCCGGATAGCCTGATCCGCGAAGGAAAAACGGCGTTGCCGAAAGGTCGTAGATGTGCTTAACTCCGATCTTGTTCTTCACTGCCTCGATGCCGGATATCCATACGCGAGCCTGTTCTTCTCGCTCCTTGGCCTCCACTCGGTCATCGCCAGTCAGCTTCTCATCGACACCGTCCGGCTTTCTACGATAGCAGTGATGCGCCTCGTCGTTGATGATCATAATGTTCTTCTTGCCGCCAAGCTCTCTGCATACACGGCGCACCATCTGATCCGGTGTTTCAGTAAAGGCGGAGTCGTTCATCGGATTCACAATGCTCTTTGTCAGCTTCGGAGCCTTGATCAACTCACGTGCTTTGAAGGCATGGAAATTCGTTATGAGAATCTTGGCCCTTCCGAGTCGCTCGATAAGCTCCGCAGAAATGACATCGCGCTTGCGGTAATAGTTGTCCGGATCATTTGGCAGAAGGACCCGCAATCTGTCGCGAATCGTAATACCAGGCGTGATTATGAGGAACGTAGCCGTGAATCGAGCATCTTGTGAATTTTCGAGCTTATTGAGAGCCTGCCATGCAATCAGCATGGCCATCACGACAGTTTTACCTGCTCCTGTCGCCATCTTGAACGCCAGGCGATTCAAACCGGGATTAGAAGTGTTGTTTGCATCCCGAAGCGCATTCTCTATCCATGCGTCACCGTACTTCTTGGCAGCTTCGAGGATGTAGATGGCAGTTTCAAGAGCCTCAATCTGACAAAAGAACAGCTTGTTTTCGCGGTCAGGATCAGTCCAGTATTCGAGCAACCTGCGAGTAGTGCTGGTGACACCAGCATATCCACCTTCACGCCAGATGCTGACACGGTGCCGAAGGCGGTTGACGTGCTTGTTCTCTTCGATCCGGTCTTTCGTCCACTCGGTATCAAATTCGATCTGTTTGCTACGCTTGCGAGGCTTCGCAATCGGCATGAAATACGAACTCGGTCTTCTCTCTTCGAGAACCTCATTCGTAATCCCGTCGTCGGCAAACTTGAAATGCCGATTAGGCTCGCCATACGGGGAATTCAAAATCGGATTTTCAATTACAGTGTCTGGCATAAGTGACTTGTCATGTGACCCTTTTTCCTCAGTATAGTGGCAATGCGTAACACATGCAAGCCATTAATGCAAGGAACTCTTTGCCAAACCGAACTCCGTTGCGTCGAGAAGCAAAACACAATTAGTCGGGCATTACATATTCGGCGTTCGATCAGTGCAACGTTCTGCTTGACATGAGACTGCAAATAATCTATAATATTCTAATAGTAGCCAGTTCGACTCGGTAGCCGTACATTTCCACGGCGTGGAGAAATCAGACAAGGCTTGAATATATAACAAAACGCGGCTGATCACGAAATTGGGGCTTTCGGTGTCGCACGAGTTTTCCGGGAATCAGTGTTACCGTGCAGGTTGCACGCACAATGCCGAGCCCGTCTGTGCTTTAGATTCACTCTCGTACAAGCGAGTACGCAAATTAAGGAGGAACGATGTTGAATCTGCTAAGATTGAATTGTGAGCCTCTTGCAATCCTGGTTGTATGCTTAGCAATGATGGGATGGAGTTCATCAACGAGCGCGGCTATACCCTCCACTGTGAGTATCTATCCGATAGGAAGCGCTTGCGATAATCCTGTCTATGATGAGTTGGTTTCAACAAACGTGCAAGGAGTAGTAACAAGAGACTGGCACCTTAAGGATCCTAAGTCCTCCAGGCTTGACGAACTCAAAGTCGTCATCCTGCTGGACTCTGAGATATCCTCACTCATGAGTTCCGATATGGCTCAACTCTCGCAGTGCCTGAGCAGTGGCTGCGCTCTGATTATTATAGGCTCCGGAAAGAAATTCCGGGATCAGATGTGCATTGAAAATACTGTGACTCCGTCGGAGGAATTTGAGGTTGCATTCTACGCATTTCTCAGTTACCCGATCGGACAACACCGTGATGTTTATGTCTTCGGTGAGGCTGTTGACGCAGAGACCATTGATCAGTCAATGAATGCGGAGCCTAATTCGGACAACAAGGTTTCCATGCAATCCGATCGAGCAAAGTACCAGTCGATAGAAGACTTCGATCTCTTCTCCAACTTACTCAGTTGGCTGAGTGAAAGTCCAAGATCACCGGAAGTAGCTGCGTGGGAAACAGCATACGATACCCGCTGGCAGTATACGGGTCAAAGCGACAAGTTTGTGTGTACTTGGGACTTCGAAGTTATGAAACTCATTGATATACGTGCAGCTATAGACTATTACTTGGTCGAGGTTACGCCCCACACAGAGATAGTGAGTTATGTGGCAGATTATTCTGTTGGTGTTGGCTACTTCAATCGGGCCAGGTCAGCGAAACTCGACTTCGATTACTATGACATCTCAAATTACAGGGAATCGACGTTAAAGGAGTACGAGCCTACTGGTACAGTCACAGGCTCCTCTTACGGATGGACTATCGGGGCAAGTTTGACAACTGAAACCCCGGGAATAGATGCCAGCTACTCCAGATCATTCGACCTGTTGGATGTGACTATTGCTGATTACTCTTCACTGCTAAGCGCTTATGGCAGGTGGTATGAGTATTACAAAGGTCCAGATTATGGTTGGTGGCCAGCGTGGATGGAAGAACCATGTGAAAACGCTACAACAAGTCATTACTCCAATTTGGCGGCAATTGTCGCTGTTGAGTCCGATGGTACCAATCCTCCAAATGGAATGAAGGTTGACATCGCGGTCAGGGATACGATTGACTATGATCATGACTGGCATTGGTGCAATGTGGTTCAGGTATGCTGGACAACCACCTATTGGCCCATAGGCTACACCGGGTCCATCACTGTGAATTATAACCGTCCGCCAGTGATAACAGAGTACAACCCGAGCAACGACATCGTAAATGTACAAGCAGGCCACTTCGTTGACTTCGATGTGACTGCTGAAGATAAGGACGGTACTCAGCCATCATTTACGTGGAAACTCGACAATGGAACTGTCGCGGGCGGAACATCTTGGCGATACAGCCCTGGCTACGACGACGGTGGTACTCACTCCGTAAAGGTGATAGCGAGCGATGGCCAAGAGACGGACCAGCAAATATGGACTGTAAACGTATCAGTACCGACCTATCAGGTTACGGTGCTTTCAAGTCCATCAGGACGTCAGTTTAAGGTAGACGGTTCTACGTACTCATCTCAGCAGATGTTTACCTGGGAGCATGGCAGTACACACTCATTGGAGGCGATATCACCTCAGGATGCAGGTTCAGGGACACGTTACGTGTATGATCACTGGAGTGACGGACAAGGTCAAAGTCATCAGATAAC
>Ga0180009_10005952_pt1 | contig 12935 bp, 12 predicted proteins | sample OS_PC_MetaG_FD_123537 | JGI IMG/M metagenome (GOLD analysis project Ga0180009, IMG submission 123537) | Groundwater microbial communities from the Aspo Hard Rock Laboratory (HRL) deep subsurface site, Sweden - OS_PC_MetaG | ecosystem: Environmental > Aquatic > Deep subsurface > Groundwater...
ATCCACCATACTGATGGCCACCTCGGGACACAGAATGTAGCAGCGGCAGCAGCCGATGCACTTGTCCTTGTCCAGCTCAGGCCTGAACAGCCTCCAGCTGGAGACATCCCTGTCCCCGGGCGTAGGCTTGACAACCTCTACGGGTTTGACGCCGGAGACGTCCACCGGCTCAGATGCTTGTTCGTAGGCCTTCCGCACGGCCCTGATGTTCATGTCGGCTATTCGGCCGCTCCACTGCTCCTTTATGGCCTTCTCTATGGAATCCAGGCTGACGATGCCAGTGACTTTGGCGAATGCGCCTAGGATGGCTGTGTTGGTGATGGGGCGCCCGATCTCCTCCATGGCGACCTTAGTGGCGTCCACCGTGGCCACCCTGAATTTTCCTCCAAGGCCTGTCTCTGTGCCGCTCTTAGGGTGGTTGATGAGGACCAAGCCGCCTTTCTTCAGGCCATCCGTGACCGGGACGGTCCTGCCTAGAAGTGGGTCGAGGACCACCACCATGTCGGGCTCGTGGACCAGGTCCCTCTCATTGATCCTGCTGTCACCGACGCGGAGGAAGCTCACCACCGGGGCGCCACGCCTCTCGGTCCCATACATGGGGATGCCCTGGGTAAACTTGCCCTCATAAAACAGTGCAGTGGCGAGTATCCTGACGCCCGTGACGGCGCCCTGCCCGCCTCTGCCGTGGAATCGTACCTCCAAGACTCTTGTCTCCTCTCAGGAATAGGAGAAGCAGATCAATTAGAAGATTTAATCCCTTCTGTCCTTTCCAAGTAGAGTACATACCCACGAACTAATGCAGTTAATGTGGTCGAATCCAAAAGTCGCATATTATATCAATAATGTTAAAATACGGGTCAATAATGCTTAATAAACTGTCTCCACTCATCAAAGCCAATAAATGTATTTGAAGGCGCATAACCAGGCTTGTTCAAGGAAAAAAACGGCACATACTCATCCATCCTCTTCAGTTTCAGCTTCATCCACGGCATATCCTGGGCCTTCAGGCCCCTCGAGGCTACCTGGGCGACGCCGCGAGCCTCCAGGTCAGCGCCGCCCTGTCCACCCTTCTAGTGCTGGCGGGGTTACTGATACTGCTGAAAGTCCCAGAGAAGGCCGCAGCCGAAGCAGTAGTCATCACACCTAGTCCGTAAGACGGACATGCATGTTCAAAGGTCACGATTGAAAAAGAGCTAGGTTCCACCTTCACCACAGTTCCCGTGGTAACAACATGAAAATCGATGTTTTTCAACCCATCAAAGAAAGGGGCGCAACTGTTTTTCCATATATCCAACTCAAATATAACCAAAAATAGGATAAAGTAGAACAATTTCTAATGAAACGAACTAAACCAGGATAAACAGAAAAAAATCGCAAAAGGTACAACCACAGTACCAGCCCCAACTCCTAAAAACGCCTTATTACAAGCCACTAGTAACAAAAGAAAATCACAAAGGCCATCTCCAATGGCTTTAAAACTCCAAGGACACCATCATTCCTGAACTCCATGAAACTAGTCATATACAACAACGGGAGGCTTGGAGCCCTCCGGGAAGACGGATCAGTCACAGACCTCAATCACGCCTACGTGGCCTACATTAAGAGCCGAGGAGAACCCCGTCCCCAAGCCAAGGCGGACGCCACAGTACCCGCGGACCTCCTCGCCTTCATCCAGGAAGGCAAGAAAGGGCTGGACGAAGCAAAGAAAGCCGTGGCCCACGTCAAGGCAGGCAACAAGCACGGGCCGAGAGGCGAGAAGCTCCACTACTCGGGTGAGGAGGTCAAACTCCACGCCCCCCTGCCTAGTAAGGCCACCAAGATAGCCATGGCCGGAGCCAACTTCTATGACCACAGCCTGGACGCGGCCAGGACCCTGCGCGGCGACACCACGACCACCATCGAGGACCTCAAGAGGCAAGTGGAGAAGGGCGAGTACCCGGCCTGGGGCTTCTGGAAGCACGCCGGATGCGTCATAGGCCCAGGCGGGGAGACCTCCTACCCGGGCAGGACCCAGCGCCTCGACTACGAGGTGGAGCTAGCAGCCGTCATAGGCAAACAGTGCAAGGACGTGGCAGAGAAAGACGCCATGAGCATCATCTACGGGTACACCATCGTCAACGACCTCAGCATCAGAGACGGCCCCAGGAGACCAGGACCGGACGGCCTTTTCTACGCCAAGAACTTCGACGGCTGCGCCCCCATGGGCCCCTGCATCGTGACGGCCGACGAGATCGGCGACCCCTACAAGCTGCAGATAAAGCAGTGGGTCAATGGCGAGCTAAGGCAGGACGGCTCCATGGAGAACATCATCAGAGGCTACGACTGGTGGCTCAGCCACCTCACCAGAGACATGGTCTTCTACCCCGGAGACATTATCTGCGGAGGAACCTGCAGCGGCACAGCCATGGACCAGACCCCCATGGTGGACGGCAAGACAGACCCCAAGCTGTTCCTGAAGCCCGGCGACGAGGTCGAGGCCTGGATAGAGAAGATAGGCAGCCTCAAGACCAGTATCGTGGCCAAACAATAACCATTTATCTATCTCAACCCTTTTTCTTTGAACTGCCTTGTCCTACATAGCCGTGGACATCGGGGCCACCTTCATCCGCGTCGCGTGCGGCGATGAATCCGGGTTAAAAAGAAAGGTCTCAGAGGAAACCGATAAGGCCGGCGGCCCTGAGGGAGTATCTCACCAGATTATAGGAATGATCAGTGAACTGGAGGAGAACCCCGTGGCCATCGGCATAGGCTCCATAGGGCCCATCGACTACACAAGGGGTATGATCACCAACACCCCTAACTACCCCTTCAAGGAGATACCCATCACCGAGCCCCTGAAAACAGTATTCAACGTCCCCATTAAGATCGTCAACGACTGCAGCGCCGGGGTGCTGGGTGAACACGTGTTCGGCGCAGGTCAGGACACCGAGAACCTCTTCTACGTCACCATGAGCACAGGGTTAGGCGGCGGAGCCATAGTGGACGGCCACCTCCTCATGGGCAAGGACGGCAACGCCGTGGAGATAGGCCACCTCACCATCTACCCCCATAGCAGGATACTATGTGGCTGTGGCTGCCCGGGCCACTGGGAGGCCTTCAGTGGAGGAAAAAACATTCCCTACTACACCCGAACCCTCCTAAGGGGAACGAAGTGGAGGAGCAGCCTCCTCAGCGACCTCTGCGGAGGAAACTCCAAGGCTATCACGGTCAAGATGATATTTGACGCAGCCAAGCAGGGAGACGACCACGCCTTTATGGTGGTGGAGGAGATAGGTAAGGTCAACGCCATCGGCTTCGCGGACATCGTGAACGCTTATGACCCCGAGCTGATAACCGTCGGCGGAAGTATAGCCCTCAACAACCCGGAGTTCATCCTGATGCCCATAGAGCACTACATGGCTAGGCACGTCATCAACAGGCTGCCCAGGATCATGATAACCCCCCTGGGGGAGGACGTGGTTCTATACGGCGCAATGGCCCTTGCCATGGGTGCGTCTTAAACCATGCTTAAGGCTGCGCCTTAGGCTTCATGACACCTTATTCATGGCGACGCCTTGAGCCTCGTCCCTGTACTGGACCAGTTCGCCTTGGTGAACGTAGAAAGCTAGGCCCAGCTCAGAAGCCTTCACAACCATGCACTCCAGGGTCCTATCCTCCACCCGGACTTGCTCAAGGTCGTTCTCCACGAAAAGCGTCACCTGGAACACCCGGGCGGCCTGAGGTATGAACAGGTCAAGGGTGTATCGTCTCCCCCTCTCCAGGGACACTGACTGGAGCAGAATCTCCCAGTATCCGGGCATGGAGTTCTCAACCAGCAGGGTGCCTTCCCTGACCTCGGTCACCGCGTCAACCGTCTCCCCCTGGAACCTGATCGTAGTGGTAACCGCCCCAGGCTTGAAGTCGCACACAAAGTACGTGACCTCGTCACCCTCAGTGACGTTAAGCCCGTAACTTACGGGCCTGAAACCTGAGTTAAACCGGTACAAACCCTCAAGGATGAGGGACTTACCCTCAAACGCGATGGAGGTTCCGGAGCTCATGGCGAAGACTATGCCCTGGGCTCCGGTGACCTTGGCGACGCTGTAGGTGTAGGTGCCGACGAAGGAGGTGTCCTTGTAGAAGTTGTAGGTGTGGGTTCCGCTGAGTGTGTCAGGGACGCTGACGGCCCCCAGCTCCACGGACGGGTAGAGGAGCTGAGCAATGTAATCGATGAAGAGGACCCCCCCTAGGATTAAGGCGAGGCCTACCAGAGCCCACCTGTTCTTCAACACGGTTCGAAGAGATTAGGAGCCGGTAGGGTTTAAACCCCACCTCTAGGAGGTGTAGGTCTGGACAGCGTTCTTCAGGTTGTCGGCCGCTATCACCAGCTTGATCTTGAAGAACTCCAGCTCCTGCTGATACCGTTGCCTCAGCTCGCCGCGGCTCTCCACCAGCATGGCGGTCTCGGCAGGCTGGGGCCCACCCGGGCTCCTCAGGTTGTCCAGGGCCTTCAGGGGGTCGCTGATCTTCTCGGCGATGCTGCCACTCACCTTGATGTCCTTGCCGTAGAGCTCCTTGGCCACCCTCTTCACGTCCTCGGCATTCAGCTGCTCCAGAGTCCTGCCCTCCTTGACGAGGTTGTTCACCACGGTGGCTGTGACCTTATAGGCCTCCCGGAAGCTGAGACTCTCCAAGAGCACCTCGGCCAGCTGCACGCTGTATATGTAGCTGCCCTTGGTCTGAGCCAGCATGGCCTCCTTGTTCACCTTCAGGGTCTTGATGATGCCTGTGAAGACCTCGACGCTGGTTCTGGTTGTGTCGAAGGCCCTCCAGAGGGGTATCTTGGTCTGCTGGAGGTCCTGGTAGTAGCCTGTGGGCAGGCCCTTCACCATGGTCATGAGCTCCTGGAGGCAGCCGTAGACCTCCGCGGACTTGCCCCTCACCAGCTCCATGGTGCTTGGGTTCTTCTTCTGGGGCATGATGCTACTGCTACTGCTGTACTGGTCGCTGAGCTCCACGTAGCCGTACTCCCTGCCGCTCCACATGACTATGTCGGCGGCGGCCCTGCTCATGTTGGCCATGAGGATGCTGAGCACGGAGGCGGTCTCTACGGCCCAATCGCGACTGCTGGTGGCGTCGATGCTGTTCTCCTGGATGGCGTCGAAGCCCAGGAGCTCGCTGGTCCTGAGCCTGCTGATCCTCAGCGTGGTGCCGCCCACGGCGGCTGAGCCCAGGGGGTTCATGTTGACGCGCTCGTAGCACTGCTTTATCCTGAGGTAGTCGCGGAGGAACTGGTCGGCGTAGGCCAGCAGGTAGTGGGCGAAGGTGCCTATCTGGGCGTGCTGGCCGTGGGTGTAGAGCACCATGGGTGTCTCCAGGTGCTCGTTGGCCTGCTCCAGCAGGGCGTCCACCATCTTGAGGACGCCGTCGGCGATCTCGATGAGCTCCTTCCTGGTCACCATCTTGATGTCCAGGACCACCTGGTCGTTGCGGCTTCTGCCTGCGTGCATCATGCCGCCCACCTCGATTCCCACCTTCTCTATGACCTGGGCCTCGATGTACTCGTGGACGTCCTCGTACTCGGCCCCGATCTCCACCTGGCCCTGAGCCCAGGCTTCCTTCACCTCCTGGAGGGCTACGAGTATCTTCTTCAGGTCCTCCTTCTCCATGATGCCCTGCTCGTGCAGCATGATGTCGTGGGCCATGGTGCCGTCGACATCCTCCTGGAACATGCGGAGGTCCTCGACGACGCTGGTGTGGAACCTGGCTGTTCTGTCGTCAAACTCCTTGGCTAATCGTGTTCTGAATAGGCTTGACAATTTGTCTCACTGTTGCCTAGTTTCAAATGGTGAAGCGTTTAAATACGTTTTGAATCGGGCGGACCGTAATGGTGCCCCAGTGCCCCATCTAGGGCCTAGATATGCGCTCGTTCTGGTACGCGCCGCTGTACCCCTTCTCCACCCTGCCCGTGTAGAAGAATATAAGCTGGGCTATCCTGGCGTCTCTCTTGAGCCTAATGCCGTGGGGGTTATGGACCACCAAGAGGCTGCTGCTGCGCCCCTGGTACCCGGGGTCCCACACAGCTGTGCCCAGGGTTGCCCCGTTGCGGAGCAGCGTGGACCTGGTTCTGGCTAAGGCCGCGACGTTCAGGGGCATCCTCACCGTCTCATTATATACCACCTTGTAGCATCCCTGAGCCAGGTTGAACCAGCCCGCGTCGTCAGGCAGGAGAGGCTCGGTCTCGGCCAGCACCCTCTCCTTGTTGCTATAGTCCACGGCTCCGCCTCCTCTGAAGGCTTCCACGCTCTCGAGGCTGATGTCGAAGCCACTGGGCTGAAGCTGGGTGTCGAGGTCAATGTACCCCGTGACTAGCTGCTGTTCCTCTATGAGTCTCCTGATCTCCTGGTCGTTGAGCATACTGGCACCCTTTCAGAACAATGGTGCGTGGAGGTATAGAAAATTGTTGCTTCAGGTGGCCATGGGGACGTACTCGACGCCGGGTCTGCGCTGCTGACCCATCTTGTAGAGGTTCATCAGGGTGTACACCTCCAGGGGCAGTTCAGGGTAGGCGCACTGGCCGAGCAGACTACATACTGTCTCAGACGTTATAGGGAAGTCGTGGGTGTATTTTCCGGTTACGAGGTCGCTTATTATGGCCTCAACTCTGTCGGGGGGATACTTGTCGTCTATGAGCTGCCTCACGGTGTCCTTCATCTGCCCGATGGCCTTGCGGGCTTCCTCGGCCAGGTACATGGTTTCATCGTCCGTGTCCTTGGGCTCCTTTTTCTCCACCACCTTTAGTATACTTGAGGCTGCGAAGGAGCCGGTGCTTGTCCCTATCTGTGGGTCCACGGGGCCCAGGACGGCGTGGGCGTCCATGAGTATCTCGTCGGCTGCGAGGGCGATTAGGGTGCCGCCGCTCATGGCGTAGTGGGGGACCATGACGGTGGTCTTGCCCTTGTGAGCCTTTAGGGCGAAGGCTATCTGGGTGGCGGCTAGGGCTATGCCGCCCGGCGTGTGGATTATGAGGTCTATGGGCTGGTCGTCGGGTGTCAGCCTTATTGCTCGGAGTAGGTCCTCGCTGTCGTCTATATCTATGTACCTGCTGATGGGTAGCCCGAAGAGGCTGAGGGTCTCCTGCCGGTGGATGAGTGTAATGACGCTGGTTCCCCGTTTTTTTCCTAGTTTGCTGAGGGCGCTTGACCTTGCGCTCTGGATGAGTCCCTGCTGCAGGCGGGGGTATATGAGGGTGAAGAACAGGAAGACGACCCATATGTTGCTAAGCAGCGCGTCTATTATTGCCATAGAATCAGAAGGTGTTTAGGAACGGAGGAGTTTAAACATTATCCGCGAGGCCCACGATCCAGCTACTGGGAACTCCATGTTTTTAGGGAAGCTTCTCCTTGTAGGTGAAGACGTCCTCGATCCTGGTCTCGAAGTAGATGGCCATCTTGAAGGCCAGGTCCAGGCTAGGGTTATACTTGCCGGTCTCGATGGCGTGGATAGTCTGCCTGGTGACCCCCAGCTTCTTGGCCAGGTCCTCCTGGGTAATGTCCCTGGTGGCTCTAAGGACTCTCAGGTTGTTCTCCACCCGCTCAGCCCCCCATCTGGTTCCTGTAGTGCCAGTTCAGGAAGGCGTTCACACCCATTATTATGTTGGCCTGGAAGGCCAGGGCGTAGCCCAGCTGCTCAAAGTCGGCTAGGCCCTGCCTTGAAGCGAAGACAAGTAGGATTCCCACAGCGGCCATTAGGACGGTGGTCACCCCCATGGTGGTGGCTGCGGCCTTCTGCCTTACGAGGCTGGTCCTCTCATCTGCCCGTATCTCGGTCACCCTCTGCTTGCCGGCGTAGAGCACCACCATGCCGAGTGTGACTGCTGCAAGCAGCAGAGTGAAGCTGTTGTTTACGGCGCTTACAGCCGCCACTATTCCTACGGCGACGGCCACCGCCGCCTTAACCCGGTTATACTGTTCTGCGTTCATACATCATCATGTATAGTATACTTTACATTGTGTAATATAAACTTTACTAAATGTAAACTATACATTACATTAATGTTGCGCTTGGATGGGGTCACACGTTTTATAGCCCTTGCGCGGATCAGGTACCAGAGAGCTTGTCATGAGGCCGCCCTTCACAGAGGTCGACGGGGAGCTCCACATCGACCAGGCGTCGGCGGAGCAGATAGCCAGAGCCCACGGGACACCCCTCTACGTTTACAGCGAGAAGAGGATAGCGGACAACTACACGAGGCTGAGGGGCGCCCTAAGCAGAGCGTACCCCAGGTCCAGGATACTTTACGCGGCCAAGGCTAACACCAACCTGGCTATCCTCAGGCTGCTGAGGAGGCTGGGCTCAGAGATCGACGCCGTGAGCCCGGGCGAGGTGCACTTGGCCCTGAAGGCCGGATTCCATCCTGACCAGGTCCTATTCACGGGCACCAGCGTCTCAGACGAGGAGATGAGGTGGCTCGTGGAGCGAGGAGTCAGGCTTAACCTTGACTCCAGGTCTCAGCTGAGACGTTTGCTCACATATCATATGCCCGATACTCTGAGCTTCAGGGTGAACCCGGAGCTGGGGGCAGGCCACCACGAGCACGTCATCACCGCTGGGGCCCACGCCAAGTTCGGGGTGTGGGACGAGGACGCGGTCAAGGCCTACTCCGAGGCCGCGGAGGCTGGGGTGAAGAGGTTCGGCGTGCAGATGCATATTGGGTCAGGGATCAGTGACGCCCACCACTACATCAGGGCCACGGGCAGGATGCTGGAGATAGCAGCCAAGGTCAGTGAGAGGCTGGGCGTTGAGTTCGAGTTCATTGACCTGGGCGGAGGAATAGGGGTGCCCTACAAGCCCGGTGAGGAGGAAGTGGACCTGGACACCTTCCTGGGGGAGCTGGCCGGCTTCATCAAAGAGAAGGTTGAGGCCTACGGGCTGGGCGACCCCGAGCTGTGGCTGGAGCCTGGCAGGTACATAGTGGCAGACGCAGGGGCGCTGCTTACCAGGGTCACCACCCTCAAGGATAACCCTTTCAGGCGCTACGTGGGGGTGGACGCGGGCTTCAACACCCTGGTGAGGCCGACCATGTACGGGTCCTACCACGAGATTCTGAACGCCTCGAACCTCAACGGCGAGGAGGGCGTCTACGACGTTTACGGACCCCTGTGCGAGTCGGGGGACGTCTTCGCCCGGGACAGGCCTATACCTCACCCGAGGGAGGGGGACCTCCTGGCCATAATGAACGCGGGGGCCTACGGGTTCTCCATGAGCAGCCAGTATAACTCCAGACCTAGAGCCGCCGAGATCATGGTCCTGGGCGGCGAGGCCCGGCTGGTGAGGAGCAGGGAGAGCCTGGAGGACCTGGCCCGGGGTATGCCTTAGCTAGCCGCCCGTCTCCACAGGATGACCACTATTAGGCACGTGGGGACGAGCAGCCCCAAGGATAAGGGGAATATTACTCCGGTGCCCTGGTTCTCTATTAGCCAGCCCGTGAATGTGGTGGAAACCGCCCCGAAGAGGCTCACCATGGCGAAGTTGAAGCTGAACCCCAGGCTCCTGTTCTCCGTGGGGCAGTTGGCGGCCAGCATGCCGTTCAGGAGGGGCATGTAGGCGGCCTGGAAGAGGCGGCTCAGGCCGTAGACGGCCACCACCGCCCACAGGAGGTTGAGGTCGGGGAAGATGAATATCAGCAGCCCCGTGACGGCGATGACGGCTACCCCTACCCGGTACTTGCCGAACCTGTCACCGCTGAAGCCGCCCATGAAGCTGCCCGCCAGCCCCGTGAGGGGGCCCAGGCCGGTGATGATGCTGGTGAGGCTGTAGCTCATGCCCAGGTCCTTGGTGAAGTATACGGGGACGTAGGTGACCAGTATGTTGAAGGCGGCCTCGATGAGGGTGCTCATAGCCACTACCAGGATAAAGCTGAGGGTCAGTATGTTTCTCAGCCCCGTGAACAGGTTCAGGTCTCTGCCCTTCTCCGCTCCTTTCAGGTTCCTGCTGGTGTACCTGTGGGATGCGACGACGGTGACTGCTGTGAGGGTGGCCCAGATGTAGAAGCTGTATCTCCAACCCCACCCCTCAAGCATCAGGCCGAGGAGCAGGGGTCCGGCGGCGAAGCCGAGGCTGGAGCCTATGTTGTGGATGCCCATGGCCAGGGTCAGCCTCTTGGGGTCGTACTCGCTGGCCATCCGCAGGCTGGGGGGGTGGTACAGGGTTGACCCCAGGGATATGAGCGTGAAGCCCGCGAGAAGAGAGATGAAGCTATGGCTCAGAGGGATAACGACTGCGCCTAGGGCCGTCACTATGAAGCTCCAGGTGAGGACGGTGGAGGGGCGGCGGTCGGAGAATACGCCCGCGGGGATATAGACGAACACGTTGATGAGCCGAGGCAATGAGGCCAGGAGGCTGAGCTGCACAAGGCTGACGCCCAGCTCCTCCTGGAGGGGGAGGAGCAGCACCGGCAGCAGCATGGTGTAGACGTGGATCACGAAGTGGGTTGACGCTAGGAAGAAGAGGTAGTGGGCTCCTTTGCCCTCGGCGGCGGACATGGTTCCCCGTAGGTGTCCGACGCCCCCTTTTAACTGTAGTCTCGGCTAGACTGGGTCGAAGGGCCAGATGGGGCGCGGTATGTTGGTGTACTTGAACCAGCTCAGGTCGGGGGAGGTGAGGCCTGGAGCGTCCACCTCAATGATCTCCTTGCTGAAGGGCTCGTAGGCTGCCCTGAAGTGGCCGCGGCTTTTGAGCACCAGTATCTTCTTGTCGGTGGGTTCGATGCCGTTTCTGCGGTATATCTCTGGGTCGTTGGGTGCGTGGCTCTTCTCGGTGAGGATGATCTCTATGCCGTTAACGTCGATGACGGCTGTGCGGCCCACGTCGGCGGGGACGCCCACGGCCATGGCCTTGTGGATGAACTTGCCATCGGTGATGGTGCGCACTGTGCCCTCCACCTTAACGGGTTTGCCGTGGAAGGTGTCGGTCTTGGCCCCTATGGGCATCCGGAGGGTGCCCTTGACGCCCACTTTTATGGCCTCGGCTACCGCCTCGGGGTCCTTGATGATGGCGACGCCCACGTTCCTGGCCTTCACCCTTATGAGCTCCCTGAGTATCTCGGTTCCGTCACCTGGGGCTCCTCCTCCTGGGTTGTCCGCCACGTCCGCTAGCACTATGGGTCCTTCCTGTGCATCGACGGCTCGTTTCACCGCCTCCTTGATGGGTGTGAGAGGCTTCAGGAACTGCTGGCGCATGCCGTACATCTTCTCACCCAGCTGGTCGCAGAGGCTCTGAGCCAGACGCCTGTCGCCGTCGGTGACCGCCACCACAGCTGAGCCTACACGCTGCACATCGGCGTAGGGGAACGCGGGGAAGATGCATACGTTGAGGACGCCCAGCTTCTTCTCCATCTTCCATGCTTCTTTGAGGAGCTCCACCATGGGGCCCTCAGTGGTTCTCTGGTTGATCGTCGGGGGCAGCATGCGGAGCTTCTTGTGGGCGACGACGGGTTTTAGCTCGCCTCGGAGGGTCTTGACCATGGCTTCGGTGGCTTCGACTCCTCGCTCGTACATGTCTATGTGGGGGTTGGTGTCGTAGCCGTAGACTGCGTCGCAGTTGCCTATGATCTTGTCGGAGATGAGTCCGTGGAGGTCCAGGGTTATTATGATGGGCGTTTTGGATCCTACCTGTCCGCGTACTTCTTCCAGGAGGACGCCCTCCGCCTCCGGTACGTTCTCGGCGACCATGGCTCCGTGGAGGGCCAGGAGGACCCCGTCAACCTTCTCATCTTTAACGCCTTTGAGGATGGTGTCCACCATGCGCCTGTAGTCGGCGTGGTTGACTGGTCCGGCTGGGGTGGCGTTGGCCGATATGGTGAAGAGCATGTCTATGCCCTCCTTTTCGAGTACGTCTATGAAGCCGCCTATGCTGCTCCTGGTGCCTTTGTAGACTTTGCTTATTTCTTCCCCGTAGAGGGGGTTGAAGTCGGCTATGCTGGTCTTTACGGTGCTGAAGGTGTTGGTCTCGTGGGCCATCATGCCGATGACTACTCGGTTACCTGTCATGAGTTATTGGTGACTTGCAGGAATTAAAACATGAGGGGGGCTAGGTCTTCACTACTGTGCCGCTGTGGCCGCCCTCCACGGCTCGTCTCAGCTCCTCGGGGTCTCTGCCGTCTATGAAGATGAGGGGCATGTTGATCCTGGCGGCCAGCTTCACTGCTTTCAGGTCGAAGAGGCCGTACTCGCCGGGGGCCTGCCTGGTGCCCTCCTTGATGATTCTCTCCAGCTGGGCGTGGGTCACCCTGTCGAGCTTCCTGGCCTTCGGGTTGGTCCGGGGGTTGGAGTCGTAGATGCCCGGGACATCGGTGGCGTTGATTACAGCGTCTGAGCCGAGGGCGCGGGCGAGGAGAACTGCCCTGTAGTCGGTGCTGCTCTTGGGCCTGTAGCCTCCGCCCACCCATATCTTACCGGGCTGGCGATATCTTAGTTCCGTGGCCCTGGTGTAGACCCTGGTCTGGTCCGCCGCGTCGCCCAGGGCGGCTGTGAGAAGCAGGGCGTTTATGTGGGTGGCCTTGACGCCCAGCATGTCCTGGATGGATCGTGACGCGTCCAGGTTTTTGGCTACCTGGATGTAGTGACGGGCGGGTTTGCCTCCTCCGCAGACCACCATGAGCTGGTGGCCGAGGCCGTGGAGCTGTCGTAGGACGGTGGCGTAGGTTCGGTATGGTTCGGGGGTGAGGGTGAGTGTGGTGTCGTTTTTGTCGCCGGTGAGTAGGCTGCCGCCGAGGCTTATGGTGGCCTTCATCTGTGTATGGTTTGGTTGTTGTGGTATTTGGGTTTGTGGGGAACGGTTTTATTTGTGGGGGTGTTGTTTTGTGCTGGGCGGGGGTTCCCAAGTGGCCAAAGGGGTGGGACTCAAGATCCTATAGCTTAGGCTTTCGAGGGTTCGAATCCCTCCCCCCGCACCTA
>Ga0180009_10005953_pt1 | contig 12934 bp, 10 predicted proteins | sample OS_PC_MetaG_FD_123537 | JGI IMG/M metagenome (GOLD analysis project Ga0180009, IMG submission 123537) | Groundwater microbial communities from the Aspo Hard Rock Laboratory (HRL) deep subsurface site, Sweden - OS_PC_MetaG | ecosystem: Environmental > Aquatic > Deep subsurface > Groundwater...
CCGTAGCGCACGATGAAGTCCACCACCACCTTGCCCGTCGAATCGACACGGGTGTGCTCCAGCTCCAGAGCGCTCGTCCCGCCGTGGAACGCGTAGGGATCGCAGCGCACCTTCCCGTCCTGCACCGCGAGGATCTCGGTCCCCACCGGGGCGAACAGATCGCAGGCGGCATGGCTACGTCCGTCCCCGCGCTCCGCGCCGAACTGCCTGCCCCCGCCGAGCCACGATCTGGGCTGCGGTACGACCCGCAGCGGAAAGCGCCCCACCGCCTTCAGCTGGCGGCCTGCCTCGGCGGCCACCTCCACCCTGCCGGCCGACGGCGTCTGGCCCGGCCCACTCCTGGCCGGGGGCCTCGGGCCGCTCGTCTTCTTTTCGATTCCGTTCATGGCTTGGCCTTGACCGGGTCAGGGAAGACGATCTGGGGCGAGCCGTCATCGACCTTGACCTCTGCGGGTGGTATCACCTGCACCTGGGGCGGCGGCTGTTGCCCCGGCGGCTGTTGCCCGGGCTGCTGCTGCCCCTGCTGCTGTTGCCCCGGCTGGGGCCCAAACGGCATCTTGCCCAGGATGGTGCCGATCTGCCCGATCAGCTGCAGCGCCATCGCCGGCAGCGCGATCAGGGTGATGACCGGCGCCGCGCCCGGGCTGTCCCCGATGCGGACGACCCGGCTGCCGTTGGTCAGCTCCGAGCCGCAGCAGACCTGGTCCCCGTCGCGTGCGGCCGGCTGTCCCTCGATCTTCACCGTCGGCGATCCCTCAACGATCTCGCGCTGGCCCTTGACCGGACAGGAGACCGGATCGCCGACCTTGTTGGCGGGCGTCTTCTCGATGAAGGTCTTCTCTGCTCCCGGCAGAGTGTCGCCGCTGTGGCCTCAGGTGGAACAGTTGACGCGTGCAGCAGGCGGCATGGGTCACTCTCCTTCCAGATCGCTGTCAAACACCGGGCGGAAACCAAGCGCCGCCATCACAGCAGCCCCAGCTTGCGCCGAACCTCGGCCATCGTCTGTGACGCCAGGGCGACACACCGGTCCCGCCCGGCCTCGAGGTAGCCCCGGATCAGATCGGGGTTCGATCGCAGCTGGGCCCACCGCTGGCGGATCGGGGCCAGGTGCGACTCCATCGAGACGGCGAGGGTGCTCTTGCAGTCCTCGCAGGCCAGCCGGGCGCTCGAGCAGTCCCGGCGCAGCTCCTCGACCTTCCGCATCTGGCTGAAGAAGGTGTGGAGCGTGAAGATGTTGCAGGCCAGCGGATTGCCGGCGTCGGCGGGACGCCTGCGGTTGGGGTCCACGGCGGCCCCCGCCAGCTTTCGCGACAGCTCGGCGGGCTCCTCGTCGATTCGCAGCGTGTTGCCCTGGCTCTTGGACATCTTCGCCTGACCATCGAGCCCGCGGATACTGCCCGTCGCGGTCAGCATGGTGCGAGGCTCCGGAAAGGTCTCTCCGAACCGCTCGTTGAACCGCCGTGCGATCTCCCGCGACAGCTCCAGATGCTGCGCCTGGTCCTCGCCGACGGGCACCCGGGTGGCCTTGTACAGCAGGATGTCGGCCGCCTGCAAGACCGGGTAGCTGAACAGCCCGGCGTTGATGTCGTCCAGCTGTTGCAGGCTCCTGGACTTGAACTGCGTCTGTCGGTGCAGGTGACCGAGCGGCGTGAAGGCGCTCAGCATCCAGGCCAGCTCGGCGTGCTGAGGCACCTGGGACTGGATGAACAGGGTCGAACGCTGCAGATCGATGCCGCAGGCGAGCAGACCCGCCGCGAGGTCGAGCGTGGCGTCGACCATCCCCGACGGTTCGTAGGGGCTGGTGAGGGCGTGCAGGTCCACCACGCAGAAGATGCACTCGTGCTCCTGCTGCATCTGGACCCAGCTGCGCACCGCCCCCAGGTAGTTGCCGACATGGAGCTCGCCGGTGGGCTGAATGCCGCTGAATACGCGTTCCAATCTTGAACCTCCCTACCAGTTCCCCGACTGCTGCCGGCGCTGCTGGGGCCCGTCGAAGTCCACCCGGGTGCCCTGGATGTCGATCTGCGGGGCGAAGATGGTGATCGATCCCGGGGTCATCGTGATGCTCGAGGTGATCGCGTTGGCGATCAGGGTCACCAGACCCGTGATCCCGATCGACAGAGCGATGTGGCTGATCACCGCCCCGGCGTTGAGGAAGTGGCCGGCCGTCACCGTGGTGGTGGAGTTGCTGCCGACCGAGGTCTGGTCCGAGTTGGCGATCGTTGTGGTCCGGGAATCCTCGACCTTGACCTCCTCGTCCTTCTGCGCGTGGACGTAGATCTCCTCCGACCCCGCCCGGTCCTCGTAGCGGATCTCGTTCGACCCGTTCGCCCCGGGCGACGAGGCAGATCTCAGCGTGCTCTTGGTCTTGTGCGACGGCAGCTGGTACGGCACCACCTGCTGCCCGTCGTAGACACGGCCGGTGATCAGCGGCCGATCCGGGTCTCCCTCGATGAAGCTCACCAGAACCTCCTGGCCCACGCGCGGCAGGTAGACCCCACCCCACGACACCCCGCTCCAGTTCTGGGTCGTACGGATCCAGCAGGAGTGCTCCGGGTTGTCGGGACCGCCGCGGTCCCAGTTGAAGCAGACCCTGACCCGACCGTACTGGTCGACGTAGATCTCCTCGGGTCCGACGACGAAGGCGGTGTGGACGCCCCATGCGGTGGGCCTGGGTGTCATCCGCTGCGGACGGTAGTCCTCGCTCGCCGGGATGACGTCGATCGTGTTGCCGTAGCTGGCGGGACCCGCCTGCCCGGTGTCCAGCGCCTGCGGCTGGGAACCGACATGGCTCACCTGCGTCACCAGGTACTCCGCGTTCAGCTCTGGCTGGGGGTGCGATCCGCCCGGCCCGCCGAGCGAGAAGGTCCTGCCCGCCACCATGCGGTTGCAGTCGCTGCGTCCGACCCCCGACCGGCGGGGGGCCTGCAGCTCCTGGATCCGTGCCGCAGCCAGCCGGTCGCCCAGCTGGCTGTCGGTGAACTCGCCAGGGGCGTCGTAGACCTCGCGCTGCGCCGATCCCGACCCGGACGCGACGGTGACGTCCTGCACCTCCTTGAAGTTGTGGTCGCGCAGCGTCACCTTCTCCGACCGCATCCGCTGCTCGAAGGACAGGCTCTGCACCGACTCCTCGGGGTGCACCGCCCCCTGGGCGTCGTGGAAGATCACGGCCGGGTTGCCCTCGATCTTCTTGCGCTGTGCGGCGTCGGACAGGACCAGCGTCGCCTTCTCGCGCGCGTGGTCGAAGTGGTAGGCGATCCCCTCCTCCTCGAGCAGGCGCGAGACGAAGTCCAGGTCGGTCTCCCGGTACTGGACGCAGTAGTCCCGCGGCGTGTACGCGGCGGCGTCCTTCAACCTCCACTCGACATCGGTGATGCCGTGCTCCTGCAGCACCTGGGTCACGATCTGCTGCGTCTTCCTGGCCTGGAAGATGCGCAGGCCACGTTTCAGCGACAGCCGCACCAGCGGTGAGCTCAGCTGGAGCTGGTACAGGTGGACCCGCTCCTCGTCCGACACGAACTCCAGCTCCCAGACCAGCCCGTGGACGTATCTCGTGTCGGTCAGGCCGCAGATCGAGAGCCGCGCGATCTTGCCGACGATCGCGTCGAAGGAGAGCGTGACCTGCTTCGGCACCGCGAGGCCGACCTCGAACCGGTGGGGCCGCGACAGCTGCTCGGTGCCCGAGAAGCCGACAACCTGCACCCCGGCCGGAAGCCCGTCGCACGTCAGGCGGAAACGGGGCGCCTTGTTGACCTCCCAACCCATGCACTCTGCGTCGTTCATCTCTGCCGCTCCACTCTACCAGTTGCCCTGCTGCTGCTGCTGCTGCTCGTTGATCCGGATCTCCTGGCCCCTGATGTCGATCTGCGGGCTCACGATCGTGATCGAGGCCGGCGTGATCGTGATGACCGAGGCGCCGACGGTGATCACGATCACGACGCCGGCCTGCACGTGGACGGTCGTCGCGGTCTGCTGCGAGTGGCCGCCCACGGTCAGCGTCGAGGTGCTGCCGACCGTGGTGGTGGAGGTGGACCCGACGGCGGTGGTGTCGTCGTTGCCGATCGTGGTATTGCGGCTGTCCTCCACCACCTCGTTCATGTCCTTCTGGGCGTGGATGTAGATCTCCTCGGCCCCCGCCTGGTCCTCGAAGCGGATCTCGTTCGAGCCCCCGCCCCCCGGCGAGGTCTCGGACTTGAGCGTGCTCCGGGTCTTCTGCTGCGGCAGGGGGTAGGGCACCACCTGCTGGCCGTTGTAGACCCTGCCGGTGATCACCGGACGATCGGGATCTCCCTCGAGAAAGTTGACCAGAACCTCCTGACCGACACGCGGGATGTAGATGCTGCCGTACCCCGCGCCAGCCCACCCCTGGGAGACGCGGATCCAGCAGGAGTGCTCGGGGTTGTCGGCGCCACCGCGATCCCAGTGGAAGCGGACCTTCACCCGGCCGTACTGGTCGGTGTAGATCTCCTCGGGCCCGACCACCTCCGCGGTGTGGGTGCCCGTCGCGATCGGACGAGGGGTCCTGCGCGGCGGACGGTAGGGCACCGAGGCCGGGATCACCTCGAAGGTGTTGCTGTAGGACGCCGGACCGGCGGCGCCCAGCTCCAGCACCTGGGGCTGCGACCCCGAGTGGCTCAGTCGGGTGACCAGGTACTCCTGGTTGAACGCGCTCACCGGGTGGCTCCCTCCGCTGGCGCCGAGCTGGATCTTCCTTCCGGGCAGAAACCGGTTGCAGTCCCCGGTGCCCGAGCCGACCTGGCGCACCGACTGCAGCTCCTGCAGCCGCACGGTCGCCAGCCGGTCGCCGAGGGAGGTATCGGTGAACTCGCCCGGGTAGTCGTAGACCTCGTTCTGGGCGCCGGCCCCGGCCTGCGAGACGACGGCCCGCGTCTCCTTGAAGTTGTAGTCGCGCAGGACCACCTTGTCGGGCCGCATCTTCTGGCCGAAGGTGAAGCTGTCGACCGACTCGGCGTTGTGCACCGCCCCCTGCGAGCTGCGGCAGATCACCGCCGCGTCCCCGTCGATGGAGGTCAACGCGGCGCTGCTGTCGGTCAGCACCATGGTCGCCTTGTTCTCCTCGTGCACGAAGTGGTAGGCGATCCCCTCCTCCTCCAGCAGCCGGGAGATGAAGTCCAGATCGGTCTCGCGGTACTGGACGCAGTAGTCGCGAGGCTGGTATGCGCCCGGGTTCTGCAGCTTCCACTGCAGGTCGGTGACGCCGCCTTCCTTGAGCACCTTGGTGACGATGTCCTGCGTCTTCATGCTCTGGAAGATGCGCATGTTCTTGCGCAGCGTGAGCTTGAGCAGGTCGGAAGTGAGCACCAGCTGGTAGGACAGCACGCGCTCGAGCTCGGCCGACAGCTCGAAGTGCCAGATCGTGCCGTGGATGTACCGCGTTCGAGAGAGGCCGCAGATGGTGAGCGTCGCGCTCTTTCCCACCAGCGAGTCGAGCGGGACAGGCTTGTCCTTCGGCGCGACCAGGTTGAGCTGCAGCTGGTACGGGCGCGACATCTGCTCCACGCCCGTCACGTGCAGCACCTCCAGCCCGTCGACCGAGAACTTGAAGCGGGGGGTCTTGTTGACCTCCCAACCCATGCAATCCGCGCTGTTCATGACGCATCCTCACTCTGAAATTTGGGGCCGACCACACCCTGGTAGCCGGGAAAGTGCTCCAGGTACTCCTGCACCGACGAGCCGCGGCCGATGACCAGCTCGAAGCTCGGCGGCTGGAAGGTCTTCTGAAGCGCCGGGGGGATCTCGGCCACCCAGGACAGAACCTGCTCGTACACCTCGAGCGGGTTTGATCGATGACTGTAGGTGTACTCCAGCGAGCCACTAAACAGGTCGACGGCGAAGATGATCGTGCGCTGGAAGCTCCGGTCATGCTCGCAGATCCGGTCGCGGGCGGCGTGGGCGATCGGGTTCACCCTGGCCTTGAGGTTGGCCGGCAGCAGCAGCCAGGCCCGGCGTACGCCCTCGGCCATCTCCTCCACCGCACGTCTGCTGTCGTGGAACTTGCCCTGTACGACGGCCTGCATCACGGCGTCCAGATGCTCGAGGTACATGCCGTGGAGCTCCTCGTAGCCCGAGAGCAGACGCAGTGGCCGCTCCATCTTCATCTGCGCATCGAGGCCGCGGCACAGGATGCCCAGGTCGGCCGGCTCGTCGGGCCCGAGCATGAACCTGCGCTCGAGCGCCGACAGCACCGCCTTGCTGGTGATCTGCAGCACGTATGGATTGCCGAGCTCGGGATCGTGGAGGGTCACCTCGACCATTCCGCGGACCAGCTCTCGCGGACGGTCGAGGTTCAGACCACCTCCGACCTGGATCTCGTCGCCGAAGACGGTCCGCAGCCGCTCGACGAGGCTGTCCACCGCCGGCTGCGAGAGCCGGTCGAGGCACACCCGGCCAAGACCGACATCGAAGAACCTGTCACCAACGCGGGTGACCCCGCCGAAGACCTCCTGGTCGAGGACCTGACTGAGATGAACATGCATGTGCTCTGCCTCTACCCGTCGCCGCCGCTGGCGGGCTTGGCCTCGAACCGCGGCGGCTTCGGCCGTCCTGCAACCCAGATGGCGCCGAGCTTCAGCCCCGCGAGCGCCGTCTCGACCTTCCAGCCGGCCTCGGTTCGGACCACGATCACCGTCTGCTGGCCCAGGCGCCCCGTCGCCATCGGCATGGTGCCCCCCGCCACCGCGGTGACGCTGTCGACCGGAAGACGTTCCCGTGTCCACTCCCCATCCGCGTTGACCAATGCCTCCCCGGTCTGCTGCACCACTCCGACCTCGTCGCCCCAGCCACGCCACAGACCCTCGATCCAGTCCACGCGCGGCAGCCGCGTCTCGTTGTTCCAGCCAGCGCGGTCCAGGACGAACAGCTCGCCTCCGCGGCGCGACCCGCCCGTCGCCACCACCTTGCCGCCCATGACTCCGAAGGCCGAGACGGTCCCCTGGTCGGGCAGCGGCATCCGCTGCCAGGAGTAGCCGTCGTAGCGGAAGACAGCGGGCTCCTCCGTGGCGAGGCAGATGTTGTCCGGCCCGGTGCCCCAGATGCGGTGGATGCTGCCCCGCGAGGGAACCGCCCAGGGACGCCACTCGGAGCCGCTCAGGACCAGGACCGTTCCCCCCTCGCCCGCGACACAGACGGTGTCCGGGTTCATGGCCCACGCAGTGTTCAGGGACTCGGTCGTGGGCACCTCGAGCTTGGACCAGATGCCGCCCTTCATCTGCACCACCGTCCCGCCGCGACCCACCGCCCAGGCCGTGTGCTCCGCCCCGCAGACGGCGTGCAGGTCCTTGCTGCAGCTCGAGCTCATCAGCTTCCAGACGCCGCCAAAACGGCCCAGCGCGAGCCCCTGCTCGCCCACCGCGACCGCCTCCGGCTCGAGGTCGTCGGGCCCCTGGCCCAGCGAGACATACAGGGTCTCGTCGACGCCGCGAAACGCCTGGGCCTCGCCGTATCGCTCCGCGAGGCTTCCGACCAGGGTGTAGCAGATCATCTGCTGGTCGTCGCCGCCGAGCGCCTGGTCGATGTAGGCCTTGATATGCTCCAGCTGGCTCAGCGTCTCCTGCCAGGTCAGGTCCCCGCCACGCGTCCGTTCCCACAGCTCGCAGAGGTTGACCAGGTGCCGCAGGTAGTCGCGGCCGTCCGTCGGCCTCATCTGGCCGAACAGCTCCACCGGATAGAGCGCCACGAGGGGCCTGTTCGCACGCTCGACCGCCTTGCCCAGGATCTGCGTCGAGACGCGCAGCGCCTCGGGAGACGTGGGGAGCAGGTCGCGCAGCTTCCTCAAGCGGGCCGCGGCCTTGTCGGCGGGGGTCACGGCGGAGAAGACATCCGCGCCGTGGTGCTGACGCACCTCGACATCGTCGTACTCGAACAGGCCGAGCCACAGCAGCGGCACGGCTCCCTTGGCCTCGCCCAGCGGCTCCTCGAGAGGGTCCGCCTCGGCGAACCCCTCCGCCCGGGTCGCAACTGCTCGAAGCCGCACCTTCTCTTCGGCTGTGCCAGACACTGGCAGGGAGTCTACGCAGAGGCCCCACCCACCCGCAAGGCCCATGTCCGCGCTGTCGAGCGCGCGTGATCCCGTCGGAGCCCGCACCGCGAGGCTGGTCGCGAGCTGCGGTGATCAACCGTCCGAGGTACAGATGATCGACGGTGCTTGGTGTCGTCGTGCTTTCCTGCCAGGTGGTCACCACATCGGATCTGCTATCAACCTTGATGCCAGTTTGACGTCCTCGTGTTTCTAGGTGCTTGGCCCCGCGAGGTGGGGACTGTATGTGCTTGGGCGCGCGGAAGTGGGGATCTGAGACCCGGAGGCGGGTGAGTACACTCCCATGCGACATGTCGGTCGATGTCACCTCTGCCTTGCCCTGGGTCTCAGGAATCGTCAGTAATCACCAGGAATCGTGAAGGAGGATTTGCTCGAAAGTGGGGATAGAAGACCCCAGGCTGGTAGCCTTCTGCTGGGGGCACTCTGGGGTTCTTCGTCCAGTGGCGGGTGCCATGATATCATGTCGCCATGCTTGCCCGGAGCTTCCTACTGCTGGCGGTGCTCGTCGCCCCGACCGTCGCCCGGGCGGACCGGGATCCGCTCGAGGCCACGCGGCCCTTCGAGTTCGCCACCGTCAACCTCGGTGGATCCTTCGACGTTGGCATCGGGCAGGACACCTCGTTCAACTTCGGCAGTCTCTTCGGCGTCTTTGTCCTGCCGGGGCTGGAGATCGGCCTCGAGGTGGATCTAACCACCGGCACCTCCCGCCCCTTCATGGTCTCCCTGCTGCCGTACCTGCGCTTCATCGCCTGGCGCTCGTTCCTGGTCTCCCCCTTCATCACGCTCCAGGGCGGTCGGCGCTTCATCACCGGCGGCGAAACCGACGAGTCGGCGCTTGGCGGTGGAGGAGGCCTGATCATCTTCGCCACACGCAGGCTGGGGATCCAGTTCCACGGCTACGCCTACTGGCTGCTGCCCTCGTCGGCGTGCAGCCCGCACGGCTGCGTGGCGGCGCAGTTCGGTGTCGCCGTCAGCTACTACCTCGGCGGCTTCGCGCCGCGGATCGAGGACGACTAGCGCATCGGACCCAGGCTGAGGCCATTCAGAAACCCTGGTCGATCACCACGTAGGGCGAACGATAGCGCTTCCCCTGCCACCTGACCTCGAAAGAACCGCTGACCGCGTTCTCCGGGATGGAGACGGTCAGCACCCGGCGGGTCGGGTCCTGCATCACCGGCAGCCACTCCCCGTTGAGGTACAGCTTGACCGGCGAGCGCCCCGGGTCGATGTAGATCCGTACCTCGTCGCCACGGCGCACGTGGGTCTCGCGCAGCGTGACGATCATCGCTCCCTCGTTTTCGCCAAAGGTCGGGGGGGGCGCAGTGGACCCGCCTCCGCCCTGCCCCATCGCCGGCCCTGAGCCGCGCGGGAGGCCAGGCGCGGTCGAGACCGAGGGCTGCGGCACCGACGGGACCGAGGGCTGGGATACCGACGGAACCGAGGGCTGCGACACGGTGGGCGTCGACGGCGGGGCCGGGGCCGATGGCTTCTGGAGGCCCGGCGGCGCCGGAGGGGCCGGGGGACTGAGGCTCGGCAGGGGCGGAGCCGGCGGCGATGGCGGTGATGGCATCAGGTAGCTGCAGCTCGGCAGTGAGAGCACCAGTAGCAGCAGAGTTGGAGTGTTTCTCGCCATCATGGTCCCATTCAAACCATCCAACGACAACCTTGTCTCGTCAACCGTCATCGAGGTTGGTAATGTGCAAGGCTATGGAAACCTCAGACAAGGGAACGATGGGTGCCTCCTTGACCCCCGGCGGGGAGGCGAGCGAGCCGCGACTTCGCGTGCTGGTGCTGGGCGACTTCAGCGGCGCGGGAGGGCCGGAGCAGACAGCTGCGAGAGTGGACAGGAGCACCTTCCAGGAGCTGCTCGGCTCGCTCGGCCCGAGGCTGTCGTTCGAGGTCGAGGACCACCTGTCGGGCCGTTCGACGCCGCTTCGGGTCGAGTTCGCTATCTCCGAGCTGCGGGACTTCACGCCAGCCGCCATCGTGCAGCGGGTCCCGGCGCTGGCCCGAGCCACGGAGGTGGTGGCGAGCCTGTCCGAGGCGTCTGACCCGGAGGCGCGCCTCGCCCCCGTACAGGAGATGGAGGCCCTGTGCCACGCGGTCCGCACATCGCAGGCCCCGCCAGCCGCGCCGCCGACGGACGGCAGCCAGGACGGGGCGGTGGGTCGGATCCTCGACATGGTGGATCTGCCGGGGGAAGGCGAGCCTGTCCGAACAGCCGCCGTGGCCGCACTGGACAGCTTCGTCTCGAAGGTCGGCTCGCAGCGCAAGACAGCGACGCGGGAGCGGACGCCGACGCAGGCCGACCTGCTCCTGGGTCGCCAGCTCGACGCCATCCTGCACCACCCCGAGCTCCAGCGCGCCGAGGCCACCTGGCGCGGGCTGAAGCTCCTCGTCGACCGGACCGACTTCCGCAAGGGGATCCAGCTGGAGCTGCTGGACGCGCGCCGGGAGACGCTGGCCGACGCGTTTCACCAGGGGGTGTTCCTGCCCGAGGTCGAGGACTTCGGGCAGCTGCCCCTGGCGCTGGTCGTCCTCGACCACCCGCTGACGAACTCGCCGGGCGATCTCGGCCTGCTCGAGACCATCGGCCCCGAGGCCGAACAGATCCAGGCGCCGGTCCTGTTCTCGGTCGGCACCGACTTCTTCGGCGCGCAGCAGGGCGGCCGCCTGCCCTTCATCGACACGCTGCTGGAGCAAGCCGAGTACACCCGATGGAGCGCGCTGCGAGACAAGAGCTGGGCCCGCTGGCTCGCGGCTGCGACCAACCGCTTCCTGCTGCGGCTGCCCCACGAGGGCGAATCCCCCGACGCCCTGCTGTGGGGCAACCCGGTGTGGGCCGTGGCCAGCCTGGTCGCCGCCAGCTTCGCCCGTGTGGGCTGGCCGACGGAGCTCACCGGCCTGGAGGGCGGGCGAATCGAGGATCTGCCCCTGCCGTCGGGCCGACACTTCCCGCTCGAGACCCTGCTGTCGCAGGAGCTCGCGAACGACCTCACCGCGGCCGGGTTCATCCCGCTGTTCTCGCCGGCCCACAGCGACGCGGCCTTCGTCCTGCGCGCGCCGACCCTGCACCGCGCCCCGCGCGGCGGCCGCCTGTCGAGCTCGCTGCCCTACCAGCTGCTCGCCGCCCGTCTGGCCACGGCGGTCCTCGGCCAGCGAACAGGCCTCGCGGGCAAGTCGAGCCCCGAGATCCAGCAGACCCTCGAGCGCTTCGCCTCGGAGCTGCTGGCCGACACCGGCGGGGGCGCCAGGGCCGCCGTCGCGGTCAGCGAGGACCCGGACGATCCCTCGCGGCTCGTCGTCTCGCTGGACCTGCGCACGGGCCGGCGCGTCCTCGGCGGCGCCCGCGTCGAGCTGGGCTTCGGCGTCTCCTAGAGTAGACAGCAGGATCGAAGCTGGGGAGCATCGGCTCCTTCTCGTAGTTACGTCTTCTCCGGCCACACGAGACCTGCTAGGGTCCTTTCAGGAACAGCATCCAGGGTGCGTCATGGGCATTCAGCGGCTCGAGATTCAAGGATTTCGCTCCCTCAAGGCTGTCACGTGGGAACCCTCCGGACTCAATGTCGTCATCGGGCCAAACGGCACCGGGAAGTCGAACCTCCTTCGCGGACTCGCGATGCTCAGCCATTCCGCGTCCTCGAGTCTCGGCGACGAGATCGTCGCGGCGGGGGGCATCGTTCCTCTTCTTTGGGACCGTGAGGCGAAGAGCATTGTCTGGACCGTCAAGACCGATCCCGCCTTCCCGAACAGGGACCCTGTCAAGGAGGCACTCACCTACGAGCTGGAGCTTCGGCAGCTCGGGTCTACCAGCGCCTGTCGAATCGAGCACGAGTTGCTCGGCAACTACTACCTCCAAGATATCGGGTCCAAGCCGCACCCAATGAAGTTCCTGGAGCGATTGCCTGGCAGGGCTGTTCTGTTCGATTTTCAGGAACGCGAGCTCGTCGCCCATGAGGGCAGCGTCCCAGATGATCAGACACTTCTTTCGTTGGTCCCGGCTCCGTTCAGCAACCCGGTCGTCACTGCATTCAAGAAGAAGCTTGCTGGCTGGTCCATCTACCATGACATGCACGTCGATCAGCGCGCACCGATCCGCCAGGCAACGGTTGCCCGCACTGAGACAATGCTCGCTGCAGACGGCCAGAATCTGATCCCGGTGCTCCACACACTCTACACCGGCAGTCGCGACTTCAAGCGTACCGTCGACGCGGCCATGCACGCGGCCTTCGGCACGGACTACGAAGAGCTAGTGTTCCCGCCCGCCGCGGATCATCAGGTCCAGCTCCGGATACAGTGGAGATCATTGCGCACTCAGCAGTCCACCGCCGATCTTTCCGACGGTACGATTCGTTTTCTCCTACTTCTGGCGGTATTCGGCAATCCAGATCCAGGCGATCTCATTGCCATCGATGAGCCCGAGACCGGCTTGCACCCGAGCATGCTTCCAATCGTCGCAGAGCTAGCCACTCAGGCCGCCGAGCGAACACAGATCATCATGACCACGCACTCGCCAGAGTTCCTGGATGCGTTCCGAGGCGCAACACCGACGACCACCGTCGCAAGATGGATTGAGGGACGGACGGAGCTTCCGATCGTCGAGGGCGAAGAGCTCCAGCGCTGGCTCCAGGAATACTCACTCGGCGCTCTCGCTAGATCTGGTGAGTTGGAGGGCATGGCGTGAAGCTCGTCCTGTTCGTGGAAGGACTGACCGAGAGCAAGGCCGTCCCGCCTTTTCTCCGCCGCTGGCTCGATCTGGACAGTGAAACGTTCTCCCTCAGTCTGACGCCACCCAGTGGTTGACTACTTTTTCTGCTGCTTGGCGAGTCGCAACGCAAGCGCTACCCATTCATCAATGAGTTTCTTGAACCGAGCGTA
>Ga0180009_10005954_pt1 | contig 12931 bp, 9 predicted proteins | sample OS_PC_MetaG_FD_123537 | JGI IMG/M metagenome (GOLD analysis project Ga0180009, IMG submission 123537) | Groundwater microbial communities from the Aspo Hard Rock Laboratory (HRL) deep subsurface site, Sweden - OS_PC_MetaG | ecosystem: Environmental > Aquatic > Deep subsurface > Groundwater...
CCTGACCCCGCGCGTGTCGATCAGCTCCAGCTGCGGCGGCAGGTAGCCGCGGATGCGGGAGAGGCTGTCGAAGCGGGTGAAGACATCCTCGTCGTTGAAGTCGCCGCCGATGCGGGTCGGTCGTTTCAGGCGCTTGATCAACCCCCGCAGGCTGTGGGGGTTGTAGAACTCGAGCACCAGGTGTCCGCCGGAGCGAGTGACGCGGGATAGCTCGGTGAGCGCTTGCTCGATGCGGGGTACGTGCGCCAGGACCTTGAAGCTGACGACGGCGTCGAAACAGGCGTCGGGGAAGGGCAGGGTGTCCACCGAGGACTGCGCGACGCGCATGCCCCGGGAGCTGGCGTGCTTCAGCATTCCGGCCGACAGATCCACACCCACCGTCACGTCGGCGATCTGCTCGAGGCGGTGCAGGATCAGGCCAGTGCCGCAGCCTGCCTCGAGCACGAGGCCGCGGCAGTACTGTCGGGCAGCCGCCAGCTCCAGCTCGTCGATCAGCACGTGGTAGCCGTGGTGGCGATGCTGCTCGTAGGTCGCGCTGAACTCGTCGTAGTAGTGCTGCGCGAGATGTGCGTCGTTCGACATGGGCGCCACGTTACCCCCCGGTCATCTCTTGGTACAGATCCTCGTGCAGCTGCGACACTGACTTGATGTCGTGGTGCATGGCGGCCACCTCGCGTGCGCGCTGGCCCAGCTCGCGCAGCCGGTCGGGGTGATCGAGCAACTGACGGACCACGGAGGCCAGGGCCCAGGGGTCCTCGGCGGGAACCGTCAGGGCTCCACCGTCCCGCGCCAGCTCGTTCAGGGGCGGTCGGTCGGCCACCACGACGCCCACACCGCGCGCCATCGCCTCCAGGAGCACGAGCGGGAGGTCCATCTTGGCGTAGAGCGACTCGGCCGGCAGCAGACACAGATCGCAGGCCGTGAGAAGCCCGGGCATGTCGTCCACCTCCCGCAGCATCCGCACGCGTGGCAGCGCTCCGCCCCGGCCCAGCAGATCCCTGACCCGCCGCTCCACCTCGAGCGAGGCTGGTTGCTTGATGCGACAGGCCAGGACGAAGGTCGCGGCCGGCCGCTCGAGCTGCAGGATCGCGCGCGCCACGGTCCAGGCCGCGCTGGAGAACTGGTAGTCCCCCGGATAGATCACCACCGGGCGGTCCAGGGGAAGGCCGTGGCGGCGCCTGGCATCGCGGCGCGCCGCCGGATCCGGAACAGATGGGATCTGGATCCCCGGCAAAATGACCACCAGGCGGCGAGGATCGACACCGGCATCCAGGAACCGCTGTTGGCTGTGCCGGGAGAGCACCACGACGCGGTCCGCAAACAGCATCGATGCAGAGTGCCTGAAGCTGGCCGGCGTGGAGCAGACCGTCTGCACTGTGCGACGGGGCCTGAGGGCAAGGGCGATCCGGGCCACCATGGAGCTGCGCAGGTTGGGAGCGAAGAAGAAGTGCGTGACCACGGAGTCGTCTCTGCGCAGCAATCGCCCCATGACCCGGGCGTTCTGTACCAGCGCAGGGGTGTAGGCGCCGGAGTCGGAGTACACCGGCTCGCTGACCACTCCCGGCGCCGGAAGCTGGTAGCCTCGGGGGGCGAGCACGCGGTAGCTGTAGCGTCTGCCTGCCGACGCGAGGTCCTTGACCAGGTTCTTCGAGCTGTCGTTCCAGGGCGGTGCAATGGGCTTGGAGATCATGAGGATACTTCTGGGCAACGTGAGCTCCTGTGTTGGCCGGCGGCAGGGTGGCACATCCGGCGGCGAGCGCAAAGGCACCAGGACGATCATGCCCATTTCTCACAGGTTTTTCTTGACCCTCAAGACGTTGGCATGATACCAAAACTGGTCGGTCCGCTGCGATTGCTGGAGGCTTGGATGGCGAAGAAGATCCTGCTCGCCGAAGACAGCATCACCATGCAGAAGGTCGTGGAGATGACCTTCGCTGCTGAGGACTTCTCGGTCACCACAGTGTCCACTGGCGAGGGAGCCATCCAGCAGGCGAAGGAGGTCAAACCAGACATCGTCATCGCCGACCTCTCGATGGGTGGCAAGAACGGCTACGACATCAGCACGGCGTTGAAGTCCGATCCATCGCTGGCGTCGATACCCGTCCTCCTGATCCATGGCAGCGCCGTGCCGTACGATTCGGCCAAGGGCAAGGCGGCACAGGCAGACGACGAGATCGTCAAGCCCTTCGAGACCCAGGCGCTGATCGACAAGGTCAGGGCGCTGACCGAGGCGGCGCCTGCGGTGAGGAAGGAGCCCTTCGGGCCCATCGAGTCGCTGGCACCGCCCATGGGCGGTGGGAGCGACGATATCGTCATCGACACCGCATCTTTGGACAAGCCGGCCGCAGCGGCACCCAGGCCGGCAGCGCCCAGGCCGGCCGTCGCCCCTGCAAGGCCAGCTGCGCCGAGGTCCGCGGCGCCGTTGCCCAAGCCCGCAGCGCCGCCCAAGCCTCCAGCAATGGCCAGGCCCGCGGCGCCGCCCGTCCCCAAGCCGGCTCCACCCCCTCCCATGCCCGCGGCCCCCAAGCCCACCGTGGTTGGACGGCCTGCCGCGTCCAAGCCAGCACCCGAGGCGGTGGAGATAACGATCGAAGCCGAGCCTCCCCCCGCTGGGAGCGGTGTGGTCCAGTGGGACAAGTTCGATGTCCCAACGTTTGACCAGAAGCCGGCCGAGGGCCCGCTACGGTCGGACGCGACACTGCTCGGTGTGGGGGAGCCGACACCGGCCCCGGCGCCGATCCCCAAGATCGCGCCGCCGCCACCAGGGTTGCCACCGCCGCCGCCAGGAATGCCGCTGCCGCCCATGGGGGCCAAGCCGGCACCGGCGCCTCCGCTGCAGCCAGGCCAGCCCTACGAGCCAGCGGTATACGAGGCCATCACCAAGCTGAGCCGTGAGGTGATCGAGCGCATCGTCTGGGAGGTGGTGCCAGATCTGGCCGAGCAGATCATCCGCGAGGAGCTGGACCGCCTGGTGGAGAAACGACGGTCCGGCTGAGCTTCCGGGCGGTCGGATCACCAATCGGGGGGCTCGGAGATCCATGGCGCCAAAGCTGGAGCTGTTCACCGACAAGACCGGCCTGTGCATCGTCGATGTGCAGGAGAAGCTCTCCGCGGCGATGCCGGAGAAGGTGATCAAGGGCACACTGCGCAACTGCCTCAACCTGATCGAGGCCGCGCGGGTGTTCTCCTTGCCCATCCTGGTCACCGAGCAGCACTCCAAGGTGATGGGGCGTTCACTTCCCGTCGTGGCCGAGGCCGTGCTCCGGCTGCCGTCGGAGCAGGTCTTCTTCTTCGAGAAGACGCGCTTCGGCTGCACGGGCCACAAGACGTTCGACTCATGGGTGCGCAAGACCGGCCGTCCCCAGTGGATCCTCACCGGTATGGAGACCCATGTCGGCGTGTACCAGACAGCTCGCGGAATGGCCTCCGAGGGATACGAGGTGCACGTGCCGCGCGATGCCGTCGTCTCGCGCACGATGGCCAACTGGGAGACGGGGCTTCAGCTGATCAACCGCTGTGGGGCCGTGGTCAGTAGCACCGAGGCCGTGATCTTCGACCTGCTCAAGGAGGCGGGGAGCCCGGACTTCGCCCTGCTCTCCAAGCTGATCAGGTAGACAGGCAGCCCGGGCTACTCCTCGAACAGGACCTCGTTGGTCATGTCGGGCAGTGTCGCCTCGAGACGCGCTCCGGATAGATCGGCCGTCGTCTTGCGCAGCCGCTGGGTCAGCACCTGGACGAAGCTCCAGAGCAGCTTGGCCGACAGCTTGCTCTCGTTGCGGATGATGTTGTAGAAGTCGGTGCGCCGGATGGTCAGCACGCGCACCTTTCCCACCGCCGTGGCGCTCGCGCTGCGCGGAGCCCGATCGACCAGCGCCATCTCCCCCAGGTGGTCGCCGCGCTTGAGGGTCGTGATGAAGGCGTCTTCCTTGTGCAGCCGAACCTCGCCCTCGAGCAGGATGAACAGCTCGTCTCCCTCGGTGCCCTCTTCCAGCACGAGGTTTCCGTCGTCGTAGCTGCGGACGTCGGTGATGTTCATCACCCGCACCAGCTCCTTGTAGGACAGGTAGCGGAAGATCGGCATCCCCTTGAGGACCCTTATCTTGAGGCTCAGCTCCTTCGAGCGATGATCCTCCTTCTCGGCTTCAGCGACCCGCACCACGACGTTGGTGATGTTGTCGTGCCCCCCGCCCCGGTTGGCCAGATCGACGAACTGGGTCGTGACCTCCTTGATCTCCACCCTGGACAGGATTTGCGTGATGTTCTTGTCGTTGAGGTAGGCGTGCAGCCCGTCGGAGCAGAGCATGAACTGGTCGCCCGGCAAGATGTCGAAGTCGAGGGTGTCGACCTCGACCGACTCGTAGACGCCCACGGCCCGGGTCACCGCGTTCTTGTAGTCGCGGTAGGGCGAGGCGTCGATCTCCTCGGGGTTGAGCTTGCCGCGGCGGACCAGCTCGTTGACCAGGGAGTGGTCGTCGGACAGTTGGTGGATCTGCCCCTGCCGCATGAGGTAGACGCGGGTGTCGCCAACGTGCGCGATGAATCCCCGATCCCCGGCCAGAAGCAGCAGGCTGCAGGTGGTGCCCATGCCGCGCTTCTCGGGCTCGTGCTGGGCGCGCTCATAGATCGCCGAGCAGGCCGCCTGGACCGCGTGCTCCAGGATGCGCTGGATATCACTGCGGGCGATGCCCTTGTCTCCCTTGGCGAAGGTGTTGATCAGATCTGTGTTGTCAGCGACTGCGTCGCGGACCTTGCGCACGCAGAGGGAGGAGGCCACCTCGCCGGCGGCATGACCACCCATGCCGTCCGCGACGATGAACAGATTCAGCTTCTTGTCGACGAGGAAGTTGTCTTCGTTGTGGTCGCGCTGTTTGCCGTCATCGGTCGCGGCCCAGAAGTCCACTTGCACTTCGGCCTCCGTAATCCCGCGAGTTTATACGTCAAAGGATGGAGGGACAAGGCAATAGATGGTCCAGTGCCCTATTGACAGCCGGGGGAGTCTGATATATTCACCGCCTTGCATTCGGGGATCGTCTAACGGCAGGACGCAGGATTCTGGTTCCTGCTATCTAGGTTCGAATCCTAGTCCCCGAATCATGGCCCCATAGTCTAGCGGTTAGGACGTCGGCCTCTCACGCCGAAATCCCGGGTTCAAGTCCCGGTGGGGTCACTCACCAAACGCCCTGTGGCATGCGCCACGGGGCGTTTTCTCGTTTCGGGGGCGCACGCAACGTCCGATCGACTCGGCCTCTTGCTGCACCCCTTGACTCCGAAGTGGGATCGGCTAGCATCCGCGGCCATGGTTGGCGTGGTCTGTGCGGTGGAACCGCGCGACAGGAGGACGAAACGATGAATCCAGTGGACAGTTTCATAGACCAGGTGATCGCCAGAAACCCTGGGGAGCCGGAGTTCCACCAGGCCGTACGGGAGGTGGTGCAGTCCGTTCTGCCGATGGTCGAGAGGAACCCGGCCTACCGCACGCTGCGGATCCTGGAGCGCATCGTCGAGCCGGAACGGGTGATCATCTTCCGCGTGCCATGGATGGACGACCGGGGCGAGGTCCATGTCAACCGCGGGATCCGCGTCGAGATGAACAACGCGATCGGTCCCTTCAAGGGCGGACTGCGCTTCCACCCCAATGTGTCCCTCGGGGTGCTGAAGTTCCTGGCGTTCGAGCAGGTGTTCAAGAACGCCCTGACCACGCTCCCGCTGGGCGGCGGAAAGGGCGGCGCGGACTTCAACCCCAAGGGCAGGAGCGACAACGAGGTCATGCGCTTCTGCCAGTCGTTCATGAACGAGTTGTTCCGCCACCTGGGGCCGCAGTCCGACATCCCCGCCGGGGATATGGGGGTGGGCGCACGGGAGATCGGATTCCTGTTCGGGCAATACAAGAAGCTCACCAACGAGTTCACCGGCGTACTGACCGGCAAGGGCGTCAACTGGGGCGGATCGTTGATCCGCCCGGAGTCCACCGGCTACGGCTCGGTCTACTTCGCCCAGGAGATGCTCGCCACGCGTGGCGACAGCCTGGAGGGGAAGACGGTGACGGTCTCGGGCTCCGGCAATGTCGCCCAGTACACCGTCGAGAAGGCGACACAGCTTGGCGCCAAGGCCGTGACTCTCTCCGACACCGGCGGCACCATCGTCGATCCGGATGGTATCGACGCCGAGAAGCTCGCGTGGGTTCTTCAGCTGAAGAACGTCCGGCGGGGGCGGATCCGGGAGTACACCGAGAAGTTCAAGGGGGCCACCTACCTCGAGGGCAAGCGCCCGTGGGGGGTCAAGTGTGACGTCGCCTTTCCGAGCGCTGTCCAGAACGAGCTCGACGAGCAGGACGCCAGGGCGCTGATGGGCAACGGCTGCATCTGTGTCAGCGAGGGCGCGAACATGCCGAGCACCCCAAAGGCGATCGATCTCTTCCTGGCAGCAAAGGTCCTCTTTGGGCCGGGGAAGGCGGCGAACGCTGGCGGGGTGGCCACGTCGGGGCTGGAGATGGCGCAGAATGCGATGCTGTTGAGCTGGACCCGGGAGGAGGTGGACGCTCGACTGCGCGACATCATGAAGGAGATCCACGGGATCTGCCTGGAGTTCGGACGGGACGGAGACTTCGTCGACTACGTCAGGGGCGCGAACACGGCGGCCTTCGTCAAGGTCGCCGACGCGATGGTTGACCAGGGGATCGTGTAGCCCGCACCCGCGGCCGTTCGACCCCTCACCGCCAGGGCAAGGAAAGCCATGACGACCTCGCGGGCTTCCGGATCAGAGCCGTTGTGGCTCAGATCCCACGACCTGATGCCATTCCGCGTGCGGGAGATCCTGCTCGTCTCGTCGCCGTACGACTTCTTCATCCTCGAGGAGGACGGGCGCCTGACCGAGCGTATCTTCACCGCCTATTCCGAGCTCACGCTTTCCGCCACGCCGCGCATCAAGCATGCCCCCAACGGGGCGACGGCCCTCAAGCTCCTCGCCGAGCGCCGCTTTGACCTGGTGCTGACGATGGTCCGGCTTGAAGACATGGACGTGACCGCGTTCGGGCGCAGCGTCAAGGCCCTCGACTCACGCATGTCCGTCATCCTGCTCGCCCTCACGGAGGCCGACCTGAAGCGGTGGCCTCCCAGGTCGGATTCGACGGCCGTCGACCTCGTCTTTCTCTGGACCGGAGACTCCCACATCCTGCTCGCGATCATCAAGCAGGTGGAGGACCGCATGAACGCGGCCCACGATACTCGCATCGGGGACGTGCGAGTGATCATCGTCGTGGAGGATTCGGTCCGGCGCTACTCTCACCTCCTGAGCGTGCTCTACTCCGAGCTGATGGCGCAGTCGCAGTCTCTGACCGCGGAGGGGCTCAACGACCTTCAACGGCTGGTGCGGATGCGCGCCCGGCCGAAGCTGCTGCTCGCCCGCACCTACGAGGAGGCGGAGGACTTCTGTCGACAGTTCCGCGACCAGTTGCTGGCGGTCATCGCCGACCGGCGGCTCCCCAGGCGGGGCGCCGAGGACGCGTCCGCGGGGCTCGAGCTGGTGCGCATGATCCGGGACGGGGACAATGCGATTCCGATCCTGCTGCAGACCGCGGAGCCGGACGAGGGCCGTGGCCCAGCACCGCTGGACGTGCTCTACCTCGACAAGAACGACAGCGTGCTGCGGCAGATCCGCCGCTTCATGGTCACGAACCTCGGCTTCGGCGACTTCGTCTTCCGCATGCCCGATGGGTCGGAGGTGGCCCGTGCCGCCAACATGTTCGAGATGGAGCGGGTGCTGCAGACCGTGCCTTTGGAGTCGCTCGGGTACCACGCGTCGCGAAACCACATCTCGCTGTGGCTGATAGCGCGTTCGATGTTCGATCTCGCCCAGCAGGTCCGGGCCTGGAAGATCGAGGATCTCGGCGGTATCGAGGCCACGCGGCAGAAGCTTGTGTCAGCGCTCCGCGAGGCGCGCCGCCAGGAGCAGGACGGGGTGATTGCCGACTTCTCTGCCGGAAGGACCGACTCCGAGTCGCAGCTGATCCGCCTCGGCACCGGGTCGATTGGCGGCAAGGGGCGCGGAATTGGGTTTGTGCGGTTCATGCTGGCGCGCCAGGGCATCGCGGAGCGATTCCCGGGGATGGAGGTGGGTGTTCCGAGGACGGTGCTGCTCGCGACGGACTACTTCGACCAGTTCATCGAGGAGAACGCCCTCCAGGACGTGATCCCGCACCCACGCGACGATGCCGAGAGCATCGGCCGGTTCCTGAAGGCGCGCCTGCCGCGCGGGCTCGAGCGGGAGCTGGAGGAGATCCACCGGGACCTACAGGGGCCGCTGGCCGTCCGCTCCTCCAGCCTGCTGGAGGACGCGCACTCGCAGCCGTTCGCCGGCATCTACGCCACCTACATGCTGCCGAACAACCACCCCGACCCCGGTGTACGCTTCGCCGAGCTCTGCCGGGCAATCAAGGCGGTCTACGCCTCCACCTACTGCGCGGACGCCAGGTCGTACGTGGCCAGGACGCCCTATGCGCTCGAGGAGGAGAGGATGGGAGTCGTGATCCAGCAGATGGTGGGGCGGCGCCACGACGATCGCTACTACCCCTCCATCTCCGGGGTGGCCCTTTCCTACAACTACTACCCCATCGGCTCGCAGCGGGCGCAGGAGGGGCTCGCCGAGGTGGCCCTCGGCCTGGGCCAGATCATCGTCCAGGGCGGAGCGGTCCTGAAGTTCTCGCCCGGCGCCCCGACGGTCATGCCGCAGTTCCCGTCGCCGCAGGACTTCCTGCAGAGCTCGCAGTCGAGCTTTGTTGCGCTCGACCTGGGCCGGACGCAGGTCGATTTCCCTGCCGGACCGGAGTCCAGCCTCGGCCGATACGGGCTGGAGCAGGCGGAGAAGGACGGGACGCTCTGGCCGGTGGGCAGCGTGTACCTTGCCGGAGAGGACAGGATCCGCGACAGGCTCGATCTGGCGGGCCCCCGGGTTGTGACTTTCAACAACATCTTGAAGTGGAAGGCCATTCCCCTCGCCGCGGCGCTCGAGGAGCTCCTCCGGCTGTTTCGCACGGGCCTCGGTTGTGCCGTGGAGATCGAGTTCGCGATCGACATGGCAGACTACGGCAGGAACGTTCAGCGCGGGCAGGAACGAGCCCCGCCTCGGCTGTATGTGCTGCAGATCCGTCCGCAGGGCTACCGGCTGGCGCACGAGCCGATCGATCCCGGGGACTTCGCGGCGGAGGAGGTGCTGTGCCGGACGGACTGCTCGCTCGGCCACGGGATCATCGACGACATCGGCGACGTAGTCTACGTCAAACGAATGGACATCGGACACCTCGAGACGCCAAGCGTGGCAGACCGGATTGGCGCGATCAACGCAGACCTCGTCGAGGAGAAACGTCCATACCTGCTGGTCGGCCCCGGCCGGTGGGGGTCATCCGACCCGGCCCTCGGCATCCCGGTCGCGTGGTCCCAGATCTCGGGCGCGCGCGTGATCGTCGAGGCCGGCTTTCCCGGACGCGCCGTTGAGCCTTCGCAGGGCACACACTTCTTCCACAATGTCGTCTCGTTCGAGATCGGATACCTGACAGTGACCGCCACGAGTGGCGCCGTGGGCCAGGCGTTCTTCGACCTGGAGTGGCTCGGACGTCAGCCCGCACGGCGCGAGGCCGCTGATGTGCGTCACGTACGTCTGGCGCAGCCGCTCCGGGTCTTCCTCGACGGCCGGGAAGGAAAGGCCACAATCTTGAAGCCCACAGCGGGCTGAGCCTCGCCTGCCCCAACTGCTGCGCGCCGCTATCTTCAATCGCGACATATGGATCGACCCGCTGAGTGGGGGGCTGAAACATCGTGGGGCAAAGCTCATAAGAACGCGGGGGGCAAGACACCTGGACCGCCGACGACAAATGGGCATCAGGTGGACTTTCGACACGCAGTGCGGTTGGGGAACGAGAAGACCACCGCCGCTACAATAGGTCTGGGCAAATCGTCGAGTCGCCGCCGGACCGTAGACCACTGAGCCTGGTGTGCCTTGCGGTTGCTGTTCTCTGGCTCGGCCTGCTCTCCTGCGTCGCTGGGCTGCGGCCGGCTGGACCAAAGATCGCCGCGTCGATGAGGGATTGCTGTGCTGTCTTCGCCTCAGGCGATGCAATGTGCCGCGACGTAACGGACTTCGGTGGCTGGGGTCGTCTTGGAAAGGTCCCAGGGGTATCGGATGCCGCCGCCATCGCCGCAGGGGAAGGACACCGCTGCGTGCTCCTGCGTTCCGGAAGGGTCCTCTGCTGGGGCCAAAACAACCGTGGCCAGCTCGGCAACGGAGAGCAGAGCAAGGCTGCCTCGACCTTGAATGCCGAGCCGGTAAGGGGACTGACGAAGGTGGTCCGGATCGTCGCGGACAGCGACTACGCCTGTGCGCTTCTGTCTTCGGGTCGCGTCCTTTGCTGGGGCGAGAAGCACGAGGAGGGTCATCATGGCGGCACAACTATCGTACACTACGGCCCCCGACCGGTCCCTATCTGCGCCGGCGTTCACCGTCGGGCTCGCGTCGTGGACCTGCGGGTTCATCCGGCCCCCGGCATTCTCGGGGTGCTCTGCCACGGGTACCCACTCCTCGCCGAGGAACTCGCGACACTAGCTCGAATGGGGCTCAAAGCTCAAAGATCGGCAAAGCGAACACGCTGCCTGCGTGGTAGCATAAATGGACGAGCGTGGCAGGTTGGGCTGCAGCTCGCCAAGGACCGCATCTCTCAGTGACGCGCCATGGCTAGCAACGCAGATCCTCCCACAGCATGTGATTCCTCCCAGGAAAGCGTGAAGTTCCTGGCTGCCAGGAAACGCGCGGCGATGCGCGGGTTCTCGTGGGACCGCTCGCAGTCCCTGGAGCAGATGACTCGACTGGCCTTCTGGCTGCATCACTTCGGGCGCGACGAGGATGCCCTCGAGGTCGCGACCTTCCTGGCTCAGTACGAGTTCAGTGGAAACCACAACCTCTGGAGCTGGATCGAACTCGCGCTCGCCCTGCGCTGCCGTCTTCTGCGCCAGATCGGACGGCAGGACAAGGCCGGCGAGAGCGTCCAGCGAATACGCGATGCGGGGTTCGTGGCATCGCGGCTGAAGGGCGTGCTGCTCAAGGACCGTGAGATCGATCGTGCGGTCGCGCGGTCCGACCGGCGTGCCGAACGTGACTGGCGGGAGAATCAGGCGTTGGAGCTGTGCTGGCTGATCGAGATGGGTGGGAGCAGATCGCTGCCGGTTGAGTCCCTCGAGAGCCGCTACCTGGAAAACCAGCAGCGCCTGCAGGAGCTGCAGGACTGAGGCTGCTTTGTGAAGGCTCCTGATCTGTTTCGTGGCGTGGCAACAAGATACGGCGAGCCGTGGGAGAGGATGGCCCGAGCGGGGCTGCATTCCTACCACCCCAGCCGCGCGTTGCTTTGGCTCTCCTGCGCGATGGCTGCGTGTACCGGGGGCATTCGTCGCCCGCCGGGTTCCGCCGTGGCGACGCGGCCTCCCGTCGTCGTGACCATCGTTTTCGCCGCCGTCGATGCCTGGCTGGCCTGCGCGCAGCGGCAGTCACCAGCCAGGTGCCTGCAGGCCAGCGAAGCAACACCCGGTGGACAGATTGCGCTCCTGGCAGTCGAGACGTTCGGGACGCGCACCAAGCCCTCCGTGGCACCCTCCCGCGATGCCGTGGCCACCCTTGTCCACGGGATGAAGGCTTGGAAGGCTGCTGACCTGTGGGCCGACGCCGCGTCGTACCTCCCCCGAACGGTCTCTGGAACGATCCGCGTCTTCGTCGTCGGCAATGGGCATCCGCTCGGCGATGGTTACGTGCGCCGTGTGCGATTCCAGGGACCACAAGCCACTCTGGCCCCCGACGGGGAGCCAGTCATCATCCTCAACGCCCTCCTCCTGGCCAGAGTCCCGGCGCAGGCGCTCCTTGGCGGCATGAAGCACGAGATCTTCCACGTCCTCTCCGAGTGGTATCGCCGCGCTGATCCCGCTTGGCGACGAGCCCCCTTGCGGCCGACACCTGACCAAGAGTTGCTGCTCCTAGTTCTGGAAGAAGGCATCGCTCACTTCGTCGACCGCGGCCCCAGGCTCATGCGCGAGGGTTTTCCCCCGGGCGAGGCAAAGAAGGCCCTCGCCCAGCTGGCCGATGCTGTGCGGCAGCTGCGGCCGTCGTCCAACCGGACACCCGCCGCAAAGGCGCTTCTTTCGGCGGCAACCACGGGCACCTACTGGGACAAGTACGGTTCCATCAGCGGGATGTTCGTTGCCTACGGTGTCTACCGCGCCTTCGGAGTGGAGGGCTTGCGCGAGTCCATGCGCTGCGGGCCGGCGAGGCTGTTCCAGCTGTACGATGCAGCGATGGCATCTGTCCCTGGGCTGGTCGCGCTCCCGCCAGAGGTCTCCGGCTGGTCGGGGGGGATCAGTCTGTGCGCGCCCAAGCCACTCCTTCCACCGAGGGCATCGGGCAAATAGGCGTCCGCTGGGGCGTGAGCACTGCGCGCATCCAGGACTACACAGGGTTGATTTTGGTATCGTATTGGTCAACTCTCTAAAAAGCACCTGACAACCGAAGAGGAGGCCGCCATGTCCTGTCTCACGTTCACCAAGAACGGCGCCCTCGCCGCCCTGCTGTTGGGGGTCGGGCTGGGTGGCTTGGCCTGCGAGAGCGGAATCCTGGTTGGAGGCGCCGACACCGCCGCTCAGGACGCGGGTGCCCAGGATCAGGCGACTCGACAGGACCCGGACCAGGGGCTCCCACCAGACCAGGGGCTCCCACCAGACCAGGGGCTCCCGCCGGACCAGGGGCTCCCACCGGATCAGGGGCTCCCACCGGATCAGGGGCTCCCGCCAGACCAGGGGCTCCCGCCAGACCAGGGGCTCCCGCCAGACCAGGGGCTCCCGCCAGACCAGGGGCTCCCGCCAGACCAGGGGCTCCCCCCAGACCAGGGGCTCCCGCAGGACCA
>Ga0180009_10005955_pt1 | contig 12929 bp, 14 predicted proteins | sample OS_PC_MetaG_FD_123537 | JGI IMG/M metagenome (GOLD analysis project Ga0180009, IMG submission 123537) | Groundwater microbial communities from the Aspo Hard Rock Laboratory (HRL) deep subsurface site, Sweden - OS_PC_MetaG | ecosystem: Environmental > Aquatic > Deep subsurface > Groundwater...
AGATGGAAGCAGCGAAATCCAAATCCAAACCGGACAGGGACCAGACCGGCACCTCTCTGGAGGCTCCCATGCCGGGCATGATTGTCAGGTTTGAAAAGCAGGTTGGCGACGGCGTCAAGGAGGGTGAAACCGTGGTGGTGCTGGAGGCCATGAAGATGGAAAACGCCCTTACGGCGCCGGCAGCCGGCACCATCAAAAAGATTTATTTTGAGTCGGGCGACTCCGTAGCAAGGGGGGATGTGCTCTGTATCATCGAGTAGGTGTGGCTCTTACAGGCGATTAACCCGATATGAATAAGATCAAGATGATTCACCACAGAGTCACGGAGGACACAGAGAGGTGAATTGATTTATCTGAACCGGGAGATACCGGTTCAGATAAATCATATGCACTGTGATTATGTCTTAATAAAGCGGACGGCTTTTTTGTCCATCGCCGTCTCCCGATGGGCAAAAAGAAGGGCTTCTCCGTGATTTCTGTGTCTCGAATGAGCGGCTTGTCAGGTCGAAGCTCGCTGAGCGAAGCCTGAAGCGAATGGGTGGTGAGGCAAATTTTAAGAATAGCTGTACGAAGTCTCTCAAACCGTTACCCGAAAAAGGATCACACCGTGCACGAAATGGGAATCGCACTGCAGATCGTGGAGATCGCCAAGAGTTCGCTGCCGGCCGGAATCGAGGATATCCGGGTTGAAAAAGTGAACCTGAAAATCGGCAAACTGGCGGCAGTGGTTCCCGCCAGCCTGCGGTTCTGTTTCGAGGTGGTCACAAAGGACACGCCTTTTGCCAATTCAACCCTCGATATCAAAGAGGTCCCGGTGGTTGTAAAATGTCGCAGCTGTCACAGCGAGTGGACCGTTACCGGGCCGGATTTTACCTGTAAAACGTGTCAAGACGGCGAGGTGGATATTTTAACCGGACGGGAGATAGAGATCATATCGCTTGAAGTGGCGGAGTAGGCCGTTTTTAAGTATAAATTTAATATTACCGCAGAGGCACAGAGGACGCAGAGAATATATTTTTATGTTTTCCGGAAGGAAAAAGAAATAGGCTTGATCTTTTTTCATTTGCCGTCTCCTCAACGGCAAATGAAATAATATTTAACTCTGCGGCCTTTGCGTCTTGAGCGAAGCGGGCGGTGAAACAATATAAAAAATTTCACTGAACTTATGAATTAAAGCACCCATTCAAGGATTTGGAAAAATGGAAATTAAAGTCGTTCGCAAGGTGCTGGACGCCAATGACACCATGGCCCAACAGAACCGGAAGCTTTTTGCGGATAAAGGTATTTTTGTCCTGAACCTGATGAGCTCGCCGGGCTCGGGCAAAACCACCACCCTGGAAAAAACTCTGGTACGCATCCGGCCGGATGTCAAATGCGCCGTTATCGTTGGCGATATCTGCACTTCCAACGATGCCGACCGGCTGGCAAGGACCGGCGCACCGGTGGTCCAGATCAACACCGACGAGTTCGGCGGGGATTGTCACCTGGCTGCCCATGTGATTGGGAAAGCGGCCGAAGATTTAAACCTGGACGCTATTGACTGCCTGATTGTTGAGAATGTGGGGAACCTGGTCTGCCCGGCTGAATTTGATATCGGCGAAGACGCCCGGGCCGTGATTCTCAGCGTGACCGAAGGGGAAGACAAACCGGTTAAATATCCCCTGATGTTCCGCGTCTGCGACGTGGCCCTGCTGAACAAAATCGATTTACTCCCTTACCTCGACTATGACCGCGAAGCCGCTATCAACTATATCCGCATGATCCATCCGCAGATGCCAATTTTTGAGCTTTCCGCCAAAACCGAGGAGGGTTTCGACCCTTGGCTCGGCTGGTTGAAAGACCAGGTTCGTCAGAAATTGAAAAAAGATCGTTAAAAAGGGTTTTTTTTCGGCTCCCCGGAAGTCATCCGCAATAGCACTTAAAGCGATATTCCAAGTAGCAGATGGCATGTAATTATGTAGAAGCGCAAACTATTATTGATAGTTTGCACTTCTACATTTTATGATTTTATTTAGGAATGATAGCCGTTATCTACTATAACATTGGAAATCACCTGCTTCGCGCTGGCGCGAAGTCAGGTGGATTGACTTTTTATGATTTCTTTTTTAAATAATCTGAAAGCAATCCTAGTAAATCGGCTATAAGACCAATTAAGATTCCTATAACAACAGCCTTGTATGTAATAGACCAATTAAATTTTTGGAATATAGAGAGTATTACACCTATAACAAGACCTATAGTTGCTCCGCCCCATATTGTATTTTGCTTTCTAAAAAAGGATAAAATCATCGCGAGAGAAGCGATTATTGTTAGTATTGTCCACATGATTATTCCTTTTTCAATTATTTATTATAACGCTGCGGCTGAGCGGCGCGACGAAGGAGCGTCCGACTCCAGCCGCCTGCTATGTTCTATATTTTGAGTGTTTGAGTATATTTTCGCAATTCAATTCTATATGTTTGGAATGATGTTACGATATTATTCTGATATTTTCTAATTTATCTCGAAAAAGTCTTTCTTAGTGCATATGTGGTCGTAGCCATCATAAACTATTGTTTTATTGTTTATAAATTTATTGAAGCAGTCATAGCAAATACCATTTGTGACCTTGGCTTTTGGCTCTTCAAATGAAATAACGTATTCATAAAGGATGAAAACATCTGCTGTATTTTGACCAAAAAGGTCTATATCAACAAAATTTTCATAGTAGGCACCTATAAAATTATCTCCCTCTTTAAAGGTTACGCCACATTTAACACAACATTCTGTATAACCCTTCGAGATTGGCTTATCTCCAACCTTTAATATTTTTTTTCGAAACCACTTTTTGATTTTAGATAACATTCTAATCAATAATCCTAACGCTTCGGATAAACTGGACAAAAGCGAAGCCTTTTGGATCAGAGTTAATCCGCTGGTTTGGTCTTCCTAATAAATACTAAAAAGGCTTAAGCACTTTCACTACTGAAATGATAAAGAGTAAAACCCATGCAGCTACAGCATATCCATACAGAAAATAGGTGGCGTATGTAGCAGAGATGTTACCTCTTCGTTTTAGCTTTGGTGCAGAATTTTCTTTTGTTTGTTGACGCGAAGCCTCAACCCAGTCACGAGCTCTAATATTGATCACAAAAAAGGCTATAGTAACTACTATACCAGTCTGCGCAATCAGAATGCGAGGGAAGCCCGAATTGTCAAAAAATATCTTAATTAACCACCCTGAAGTGGCCAGAAACACGGTCAATTGTCCAAACATTAATCCTGAGAAAAATCTGACATCAGCACGGGCCTCTTTATATAGATCATTCATGACTAAATTTCTCTCTAATTTTTGTCAAAGATAAACAAGAACTACTTGCCAGAGTCCGAGCGCGAAGCTCACGCAAAATCAGTGCAGAATGAGAACGAGATTCCACAACAACTTGAATCTAAAAATGTCGTTGGTTCGTAATAACTGGTGGTGAGAATTCAAAAGGATTTTGTTTTTTCAATATCACACGAATGTCCGGCATTGCAATATATAATGGATATTTGGGACCAGGCCTTTCGGGATACTTACCAGCAATCCTATTTCAGCCTCCCAAGTACTGCGGATCGTTCGTCAAAATTTTAAGGGCCGGGTGATATGCTTTATCCAACCGCTGCCGGTTGTTTTTTGATGAAATCCTGCCAGAAGGGCGACAGTTGGCGCAGGCGCGCAATGATCGGCGGCATTTTTTCGATGATATAGTCGATCTCTTCCTCGGTATTGTAGATGCTCAGGCTGAAGCGGATCGAACCGTGCGCTGAGGTAAAGGGGACCCCCATGGCCCTTAAGACATGCGACGGTTCCAGGGAGCCTGAGGTGCAGGCGGAACCGGAGGAGGCGCAGATTCCCAGCGCATCCATCATCAGCAGGATGGCTTCGCCTTCAACATATTCAAAACCGATGCTGGTGGTATTCGGGAGGCGATGGTCCCTGTCGCCGTTGACGATGGCATGGGGTATCTGCTGTAAAATCTCAGCTTCAAGTTTATCTCTTAACCCCTTGACGCGGGTGTTTTCCGCTTCGATATGTCCGGCCGCCAGTTCACAGGCCTTTCCCAGGCCGATGATGGCAGGGACGTTTTCTGTTCCACCCCGGCGGCCGCTTTCCTGGTGGCCGCCGATCAGGAAAGGTGAAAACTTGGTGCCCTTGCGCACATAAAGCACCCCGATCCCCTTGGGGGCATGGATTTTATGGCCGGACAGGGACAGCATGTCAACGCCGGTCCTGCCGATATTGATTGGGATTTTGCCCACCGCCTGCACGGCATCGGTGTGAAAGACGATGTTTCTTTCCTTGACGGTTTGGGAAATTTCCTCGAGGGGGAAGATAACGCCGGACTCGTTGTTGGCCCACATGATGCTGACAACAGCCGTGTCGTCGGAAAGGTTTCTAACCAAAAAGTCAGTGTCAAGGCGTCCGTCGCAATCCACCGGCACTACGGTCAGGCGGTAGCCGTTTTTGGAAAGGTGCTCGCACAGGTTTTTAACGGCGGGATGTTCAACACGGGTGGTGATGATATGCCGCTTGCCGGGGTTGGAGTGGATGGCGGCCCTGATGGCGGTGCTGTCGCTTTCGGTGCCGCAACTGGTAAAAACAATTTCCTCGGGGTCAGCACCTATCAGACCGGCAACAGCCGTGCGGGCCTCTTTTATTTTCTTAGCGACATCGCCGCCGAAACTGTGCATGCTGGAGGGGTTTCCGTAGCATTCAGAAAAGTAAGGCTGCATAGCTTCCAGTACCTGGGGGGCGACCCGGGTGGTGGCGTTGTTGTCCACATATACCGTTTTCATCTTTCTATACCTCCTCAACAACGATTTCAGGGGTTACGAGCTCTTTTAGCTTTGATTCAACGTAGTGCTTGAGGGTAACCTGTGAGGCTTTGCAGGTGGCGCAAGTCCCGCGGAGTTTCACCAGGACATGATTGCCATCCACATCTATCAGTTCGATATCGCCGCCGTCTTTTTTCAGGGCCGGTCTTATTTCCCGCTCCAGCGTTTCTTCGATCAATTTGATTTTCTGAATATTGGTTAATCTGGCCGGCTGGGGTTTTTTCGGAAGGGCCTGTCCCTGGACGGAATCGATAATCTCCTGGATGTTATCGTGGCAGTTTCCGCATCCTCCACCGGCCTTCACATAGGCGGTGACATCTTCGATGGTCTTTAAATTGTTTTCCCGGATCGCCCGTTCAATTTCAAGATCCGTAACACCAAAGCATTCGCAGACGATCCGGCCTTCAGACTTTTGAATTTTCTGGCCGCGATAGTCGGCGATGGCATGTTCCAAAGCATCCCGCCCCATGACCGAGCAGTGCATTTTTTCCTTGGGCAGGCCCCCCAGATATGTGGCGATATCTTCATTGGTGATTTTGGCGGCTTCCTCCAAGGTAAGCCCTTTGACCATCTCGGTCAGGGCCGAGGAAGAGGCGATGGCGCTGGCACAGCCGAATGTCTGAAATTTAGCCTCGGAAATGCGCTTGTTTTCATCCAGCTTGAAATACAGCTTTAACGCATCCCCGCAGGCCAGAGAGCCGACCTCGCCCAAACCGTCGGGATTTTCAATCTCACCCACATTGCGCGGATTTAAAAAATGGTCTTTGACCTTATCGGTGTACTCCCACATAATGACCTCCCGTATCGCTTGTCTATTGATGCATATTTTACTAAAAAATAAAATTTTCTTGTAGCATCTCCCGTTAGTTGATGCACCTGAAAGGGTTCAAGGATTCAGGGATTTTAGGGTTCAAGTGAAATGAAAGGAAGCCATAAAGATGGGAGGCAGGGAAGCTTGAAAACTCAAAAAAACTCATAACATCATAGCATCCAAGCAAAATCCTGATACAACAACTCCTTGAACCCTTGGCCCCTCGAATCCTGGACCCCGTCCTCTTTTCTTTAACATCTGGGTATAAGCTAATCATTGTGTTGCAAAAGAAAAGTGGATGATAAAAACTTACATTTCCATCTTAAAATATTTGCCGGGGCTGCTTATCGTTGCTGAAAGGCCAGCAGTTTTTCTTTGAAATCAGGCGGAACCGGGACGGATTTGTTTAAGCTGTAGTCATAGCAGACCTGGATGGATTCTCCGGTTGCAAATACAAGGGAATCGTTCTTGCGGTCGGCCAGTTTGTAATTGAACGAAAAACTTTTATTTTTTATGACGCCGACGGATATATGCAGTTTTAATCGATCCGTCATTCGGATCGGTTTCAGATAATCGCAACTGATGTGGGCCAATATAAAGCCGAAGCCGGTGGGGCCGGAAAGCGTGAAGTGTTTTTCAAAGAAGTTTTTGCGTCCTTCTTCAAAGTAAGTAAAAAATACAGCATTGTTCACATGGCCGAGAGCATCCAGGTCACGAAAGCGGACATCGATATTTGTCGAAAGTGCAAGGGGCTGATTCATCTTAATCCTCTAACATTCATAGTGAACTCTTTAATAAAAATGTGTTGGACATAAGGATCTGCATATGGCAAATTATAGAAGATTCATAACATAGAAAAGCACGAGTTTTAAAGAGCTTTCAACATCAACCCGTCACTAAGAGGAGGTGAGCGTTATGAAAGCTAGAAAAGCCATGTTTGCCGGCAGCTGGTATCCGGACAGCGCGGATGCATGCGAGCGTGAAATAGCCTCGTTTATTAAAAATGCCAAGGGACCGGCTGCTGATGATAAAAGACTTGTGGGGGGTATTGTCCCCCATGCCGGTTGGTATTTTTCCGGAAGTATTGCCTGCAACGTCATCCATCGTCTCAAACAGGAACCGCTGCCGGATGTGATCGTGATTTTTGGCATGCATCTTCATCCGGCCTCCCCCCGCTACATGATGACCGAAGGTTCCTGGGAAACGCCTTTCGGTGATTTGCCGATTGCAACCGACCTGACCCGGGAACTTAGCAAACGCTTTAAATTTAAGATTGAAACAGCCGAGCATTTCAATAGGGACAACACCATTGAACTGCAACTCCCCTTTATCAGGTATTTTTTTGAAAACGCAACCATCGTACCCATGGGCGTGCCGCCGTCAAAAGAGTCCCTGGAAGTTGCCCGGGCGGTTGTTGAGATTGCCGCCGGGCTTGATCTGAAGCTGAAAATTCTGGGTTCCACCGATTTGACCCATTATGGTCTGAACTATGGATTTTCACCCAAAGGGGTGGGCGCTTCGGCGGTTAATTGGGTGCGGGACGAAAATGATAAACGCATCCTGGATGCCATGCTCGCCATGGATCCCGAGCGGCTCATCGGCGAGGCCCTGGAGAGCCAGAACGCCTGCTGTGCCGGGGCTGCGGGAGCGGCCATAGCGGCCGCAAAACAGCTGGGCGCCAAAGCGGCCGAAACCATCGCTTATGCTACCAGCTATGATAAAAGTCCCGGGGACAGCTTCGTCGGGTATGCCGGGGTGGTATTTTAAGGTTCTTATTTCTGTTTTTTTTCAATCTTCGCCCAGGTGTCGCGCAGGGAGACGGTCCGGTTGAATACCAGGCGGTTGTTGCCGGAGTCTATGGGGTCGACGCAAAAGTACCCCAGGCGTTCAAACTGATAACGGCTGCCCGGGGCGGCATCCACCAGGCCGGGCTCAACCCGGCAATCCGTAAGCACCTCAAGAGAGTTGGGATTCAGCGATGTTTTGAAATCCGGACTTTCTTTTTTGTCAGCCGGATTTTCATTCAAAAAAAGCCGGTCGTACAAGTGCACTTCAGCAGTGAGCGCATGGGCGGCCGACACCCAATGCAGGGTGGCTTTGACTTTGCGGCCATCGGGGGCATCGCCGCCTTTGGTTGCGGGGTCGTAGGTGCAATAGAGTTCGACAATCCGGCCGGTTTTTTCGTCTTTTACCACCCGGGTGCAGGTAATAAAATAGGCATACCGCAGCCGCACCTCCCGGCCGGGCGCCAGCCGAAAATATTTTTTGGGTGGATCTTCGCGAAAATCCTCCTGCTCGATGTATAGAACACGGGAAAATGGGAGCATGCGGGTGCCCATGCCGGCGTCTTCAGGATTGTTGACAGCTTCGAGCATTTCCTCCTGGCCATCCGGATAATTTTCAATGACAACTTTAAGGGGCTGCAAGACCGCCATGACCCGCGGCGCCCGTTTGTTCAAATCTTCGCGGACACTGTGCTCCAAAAGGGCCACATCCACCATGCTGTCGCGCTTGGCGACCCCGATGCGGTCGCAGAAGTTGCGGATGGACTCCGGTGTGTAGCCGCGCCGGCGCAGACCGGATAGGGTCGGCATGCGGGGATCGTCCCATCCGCTGACATGCCCCTCCTCCGCCAGTTGCACCAGCTTGCGTTTGCTCAAAACGGTGAAGCTGAGATTCAGCCGCGCGAATTCAATCTGCTGCGGGTGGCAGTCGACTTTCAATTCATCCAGCACCCAGTCATACAGGGGGCGGTTGTTTTCAAACTCCAATGTGCAGAGGGAATGGGTGATTCCTTCAATGGAATCTGAAAGGCAGTGGGTGTAGTCATACATCGGGTAGATGCACCAGGCGTTGCCGGTGCGGTAATGCGGGGTGTGCCGGATGCGATAAAGGGTCGGGTCCCGCATCAGTAAATTGGGCGAGGCCATGTCGATTTTTGCCCGCAATACATGGGCGCCATCCTTAAACTCGCCGGCCCGCATGCGCCCAAATAAATCCAGGTTTTCTTCCACGCTGCGGGACCGATAAGGGCTGTTTCGGCCCGGTTCGGTCAAAGTTCCCCGAAAGGCCCTGATTTCTTCGGCGCTTAAACTGTCGACGTAGGCTTTTCCCGCCCGGATGAGTTCGACGGCGTATTGATAGAGCTTTTCAAAATAGTCGGATGCAAAGAAGAGATTGTCGCCCCAGTCAAAACCCAGCCAGCGGAGATCGGCTTGGATGGATTCGACAAATTCCATGGACTCTTTGCTCGGATCGGTGTCGTCAAAGCGCAGGTGGCACCTGCCGTTATGCTCGGCCGCAAGTCCAAAGTTGAGACAGATGGATTTGGCATGACCGATATGCAGGTAGCCGTTGGGCTCCGGCGGGAAGCGGGTAACCACCCGGCCGTTGTTTTTATTTGCTTTGATATCCGCTTCGATGATGCTGCGGATAAAATTGGGTGTCGGGGTTGATTCTGCCGTACTCATTTAATAATTCCTCAATAGTAGAGGGTTCTAATCGGTTGTCTTAAAATCATCGGTACATTGTTTCAGGCAAATTTTACATTTTTCCGGGTCTATGGCTCCTGTGTTACAATAATTCGAAAAAGCGGCGATCCAGTCAGGGCCGGTGCGGGGGCAGTTGCTGAGATAGTCGATAAACTGCACCAGACGGTCGATGGCGACCCGATCGATGGCATGCTCGATGCGGCAGGCATTGGCTTCGGCATTTCCAGTTTCCAGCTGCAGTACATTAACAAGAAAATCCTTTATCACGGCATGGCGCCGTGTAACTTCCTGAGCTAATTTTTTCCCCTTGGGGGTCAGGGTTATAAAGCTGTAAGGTTCATAGTTGATTAAACCTTTTGCAGACAGGGTCTTTAACGCGCTTGTCACCGAACCCTGCAGAACACCCATGGCTTCAGCAATTTCTTTGACTCTGGCCACTTTATTGCTGTTTTCCAGGGCAAGAATTTTTTCTAGGTAATCCTGCAGACTTTCTGAAAGTTGCATCATATTTTCAGCCGGTTATCCTCCTTTAACAAACGTTTTTGTATATATAGCACCTTTACCCCGCGTGTCAACAGCATTAACAAACATTATATCGTAAAATAAAGTTCTTGACACAAATAAATGTTTGGCATATCAGACTTGTGCCGATAGTCATTCACCGGCATACTTTTAATCATAAGGAGGAAGTTATGTTGCCCAGTTTTATTATAACCTTTCGCGAAGCGCTTGAAGCGGCTTTGATAGTTGGAATCGTATTAAGTTATCTTGCCCGAATCCACCAGACCAAATACCACAATCTGGTCTATCTGGCGGTAGTTTCGGGAATTGCCGCCAGCATTATCGGTGCTTTGATGTTTACGCATATTGCAGGGGGCTTCAGCGGCAGGGCTGAAGAAATCTTTGAAGGGTTTGTCATGCTCATCGGAGCGGTTCTGCTGACCACCATGATCCTGTGGATGATGAAGCAGAAACATGTTGCCGGGGAGATTGAAGAGAAGGTCGCCGCCGAGGTGGGCAACGCCCATCGCTTCGGTCTGTTTTTCCTGGTATTTATTGCAATCTTAAGAGAGGGGATTGAAACAGTCATTTTCCTGGGTGCTTCCAGTTTCGCCTCAGGAAATAACACGCTCATGGGCGCAATCCTGGGAATCCTGTCGGCTGTTTTGCTCGGCTATGCCATGTTTGTGGGATCAATGAAGATCAATTTGAAACGATTTTTTAACGTAACGAGTATTCTTCTAATTCTGTTTGCAGCCGGACTGGTCGCTCACGGCATCCATGAACTTCAGGAAGCCGGGGTCGTCCCCGTTGTTATTGAACATATCTGGAATATGAATCCTGCCGTAAATCCAGATGGAAGTTATCCCCTGTTTCATGAAAAGGGATTTGTCGGCAGCATTCTGGTCGGCCTGTTCGGTTATAACGGGAATCCGTCGCTCTTGGAGGTTTTAAGTTATTTGGGTTATCTGCTTGTGGTTTTCGGTTTATGGCGAAATGTGGAACATCATTACGACATGAGGCGTGGTTCCAAATTTAAAACCGCGGCCTATTCAAACCGCTGATCGACTTTGCGTCGCAGCAGTGACGTATATCATAAAAAAAGGGTTGCAGATCGGTATCTGCAACCCTTAATAATTTGGCTGAGGGACTAGGATTCGAACCTAGGTTAACGGGGCCAGAACCCGTCGTCCTGCCGCTAGACGATCCCTCAAGATGAAACAAAGTTGATCGTTACATAAAAAAAAGAGTAAGAGGTGTCAAGCTAAAAGAGCGTAGAATCCATTTCAAAACAAAGGTTGAGCCGCATCTATTGCTGTTTTTCCTGGTCTGTAACAAATTGAACGGCTTTTTTTAAACGCGCAATAACCCGGTCTTTGCCCAGCACCTCAATAATTTCGAAAATGCCGGGGCTGGCGGTTTTGCCGGTCAGGGCCACCCGGACCGGCTGGGCGATTTTACCCAGTTTTAAGCCGGTTTTATCCATCACGGCCAGAAATGCCCCTTCAAGCGCTTTTTCGTCAAATGGCTCCAGCTGAGCCAGCCGGTCAATCAACAGATTCAAAGGCTCCAGGGCAGACGGCTTTAGAAATTTCTGGGCGGCCTTTTCTTCATATTGGATAGCGTCACTAAAATAAAAAAAGGCGTCGTCAGCCATATCCAGGAGTGTTTTGCTCCTCTCACGCAGGGTGTTGATGACACCTTCTAAAAAGGGTCCTTCCGGAATGGTATAGCCCTTCGCATTTAAAAACGGTGCCAGGTGCTGAACCAGTTTTCCGGGCGGAGTGGCCTTGATGTGGTCGGCATTCAGGGCCTGGAGCTTTTCAATATCAAACACGCCGGCAGAGCGGCCGATGTTTTCAAGGGTAAATTTTTCTATCAGCTCTTCCCGGGTAAAAAATTCCTGATCTCCAAAAGACCATCCCAGGCGGACAAGGTAATTGATGAATGCATCCGGGAGATATCCCATGTCCCGGTAGGCCGTCACCGACATGGCGCCGTGACGTTTGCTCAGGCGGCTTCTGTCACTTCCCAATACCATCGGTACGTGGCCGAAGGTCGGCAGCGGGCTTCCCAGGGCGCTGTAAAGCTGAATCTGTTTGGGCGTGTTCATCACATGGTCGTCACCGCGGATAACGGTGTTGATTCCCATGGTCAGGTCGTCGATCACCACGCAAAAATTATAAGTGGGGGTGCCGTCGCTGCGGGCAATGATAAAATCGTCCATTTCAGAGTTTTGAAACACAATGTTTCCCTTAATGACGTCTGAAAGTACGGTAGTGCCGGCCAGCGGGGCCTTAAACCGGACAACAGCAGCCGCTGTTTTTAGCAGACCTTTATCCCGGCAGGTGCCGTCATATTTTGGTTTGCCCCCGGCAGCCATCCCTTTCTGGCGCATGACTTCCAATTCCTGGGTCGAACAGGTGCAGTAATAGGCCGCTTCTTTATCCAGAAGCCGCTGAATATATTGTTGATAGATATCCAACCGTTTAGACTGGAAATAGGGGCCGTCATCCCAGTCGATCCTTAGCCATTCAAGACCTTCAAATATGGCCTCCACAGAGGCCTGGGTCGACCGCGCCGTGTCGGTATCTTCGATCCGGAGGACAAATTTACCCTTCATGTGGCGGGCATAAAGCCAGTTAAACAGGGCCGTACGGGCGCCGCCCACATGAAGATACCCGGTGGGACTGGGGGGAAAACGAGTTACGATGGGGTTCATTTTTTCCTGCCATTATCAGTAATAGTTAGAATGTAGCTTTTTATAACAATTTTAATTTATTACAGATAGTCAAGAATGCCCTTTAAAATGAGCATTTAGATTAGTAATATAAATTAAATCGCCGAGAAAAGATCAAAACCGGAAAACCCTGCGCAACGTGTACCTTTACGACAACAATAAGACAGCTGCAAAGGGCAAGCAAATCTCAGCATCGACAAGCCGGTTTTGTAAAATATGTTTTATAATCAAGATGATACCAGATTTTAAGCTAAATCCAGGGCAATTTTTAGAAGCCTCAATAGCATACTTGTCGATCGTGTACAAGCGGTCAAAAAAAAATATGAAAATTCTTGACATTCAAATTTATTTTGATTACTAGAAGGGCTCTTGAAAATTAATTAGTGATTATGGTTAAATATCAATTTAAATCATATAGTTAGGAGATTACTCATGGCAAATCCAAAACACAGAACATCTAAGTCAAAACGCGATATGCGTCGTTCACACGACAAATTAACCGCACCGAACGTTTCCACCTGCCCGCAAT
>Ga0180009_10005956_pt1 | contig 12929 bp, 15 predicted proteins | sample OS_PC_MetaG_FD_123537 | JGI IMG/M metagenome (GOLD analysis project Ga0180009, IMG submission 123537) | Groundwater microbial communities from the Aspo Hard Rock Laboratory (HRL) deep subsurface site, Sweden - OS_PC_MetaG | ecosystem: Environmental > Aquatic > Deep subsurface > Groundwater...
TGAATCTTTGTTGCTTTTTTCATTTAGCTACAATGTAGCTAAACTAATTAATAAGGATTTCGCTACTGTAGTATATAAATCATAGATACTCAAGAATACACTTTAGCTTAACAAGTACAAATAAACAATAGATTTATAAATTTCTTTTTTTCTTTTATTTCATGCCGAGTACAGCTTTAAGCTGCCGAGGTCGCATAACCTGGTAGTGCGCCAGATTTTATTAGAAATAATAAAAGGCGAACCTGGAAAGCTGGTTTCCGTATGGATATGGGGGTTCAAATCCCTCCCTCGGCGTTCTTTTAATCTTTAAACTTATACGGAATAATCTCTTTATCAAACATTTCACGCATTTCTTCAAAACTTTTATTATTTCCTTTTTCATTATGTTTACTCAAAAACAAATTCTTTTTATCCCCAGAAGGTTCAAAATTCAAATAAGTCCAGTCTCTAATACTATCAAAATTTTCATCTTCATGAAGTTCTCTCATTGTTAATATCTTCGGTTTCTTAACTTGATCTAAAGCTTCTCCTTGAAATACTTGAATAGTTCCTATTTTTCCTTTTTCATTAGAATAATGTTCTAATAAAACCAAATCATATTTTCCATCATTATTTCTATCAAACTTTGTATATTCCCAAATATTTCCTATTCTAATTTTACTCCCCTCTTCTAGACTTTTTATTAATACTCCTTTTACTGTAATCCCTTTGCTTTTATCATATTTTGGGATTTCAATATTATTCTCTTGCATTATATACTCTAAGCCATTTTCATGAACAATTTTTTTTGTTAAACTACAACTTGTTAATGCAACAGCTCCAGCTAAAACTACCAAACTTTTTTTCCAATTCATTTTTCCTCTAAATTATCTAAAAATAATTAAAATGGATATTTAAAACTTTTTATTAACAAAATAATGTCCTGTTTAGATATTTTTTATTAAAATAACTAATTAATAAAGCTTTTAAACATTCTATTTAACTGCAAATCATGGCTTTTTGGAAAAATACACTAGTTTCAATGGGAATGATAACAACCCTTTTTACTAGTTCTCCAGCTGTAAGCACTGAACCTAAAGAAAAGCAAAAGATAGAACAAACAATAGAAGATAAGCTCAAAGAAGATTTAAATAAGCCTCAAAAAAACATCTCACTAGGAATCCCTGGCTGGACAATACTAGACACAGGCATTAACTCGAACTTTTCAATTTATTTCAAGCTTCCAAACAATTTCCATTTAAATACAGACGGAACTTTAACTGGGCAAGGCTTTAAATGGAATGTAACAGAAGAAGATTTTTCATTTAATAATATGCCCATTATGGGATATTTCAAAAGTTTAGAAGATATTGAAAAGACCTATATGAAAGAAATTATGATTGGCAATACAACTCTTGAATCATTCATAAATTTATTCAATTCAGAAAAGGGCGTGATTGGAGATTCCTTATTGGATAATATTTATGGTTTTAAAAAAGAAATATTGCATATTTACAAAGACCTATATTCTGAAGAATTCGTATATGGATTAATTTCAAGCATGATTACAGGAAATATAGATGAATATCTTGATGAACAGAAAGTAAGTGAAAAACAAAAAAAAGAAACAAAAGAAGCCTTTAATGATTTTTTAAATGATATGGATTATGTATTTAATGAAACACAAATAGATGATATAATCAAAGGAATACTAGACAATGATCCTTTTGACAGCATTACTCTCAAAAAAAGATCTTTAAGAAATATTCTTGATTTAGCAGAAGGTTTTGGAAACTTAATGGATGTAGAAAAAACAGATAATTCTATTAGCGCTAAACTAAAACTTAAAGGTAAGGGAAAAGCCGAAGGGAACTTATCTTTTTCATATAAGGTTAAATTAGGAGACAAAATTAAAACCTTTGACCACATTTTATCTTCAGAATATAGATGTTTTGGTCAGGCATCATTTGATCTTAATTTGAAATTCAAGGATGGTTCAAAAATTTCTGAAGTTTTTGATATTGATCCAATGTTAATATTTCTTTATGATTTATATGATATAGATATTCATCTTAAAGATATTTATCTTAATGCAAACTTAAAAGTTAAATCAGAATTATTTGAAAAATTATCTGAAGCATTTGAATTATCTGATAAATCTAAGTTTGGAAAGAAAGGATTTGGAATTATTTATGAAAAAAGGAATATCTTCCACGAAAAGGGTGATATTTCATTAGATCTTATATTAAATACAGGCAATATAGAATTGACTGGGGATTATAAGGAATTATGGAAAAGCATGATGGAAAATAGAAATAGAAATTTAATTTATGCTTTTTCTCAAGAAAACAAAGATTTATTTTGGTACTTAATAAGTGCCGGCATTGAATTAAACAATGAAAAATATACCTGGCAAACAAGAGAGATTAATAATGGTATAGTGAATTATAAAGGGAATGAAATTAATGAAACTTTAAGCATTATTCCTAGATTGAATTTTGTAGCAGGATTGAAAGGAAATGTAATAAGTCCTTTTGTTTCATTTAGAAGTTTTCCAGAATCTTCATTCAAGGTAGGAACTTTTTTGAATTTTCCACATATCGCTGCAAGAGTTTCAATAGAACAGTTAATTCAAGATACTAATTACCAAAGACTGCTAATTCATCCTTTTAATCCACCAACAACATTTACTTTAGAAGCTTATTCAGCTTTATTTGATAAACATGGAAATAATAAATTAGAAAATTATTTTATCCAATCAGAACAAATTGATGCTTCTCCTTTACCTAGTAAAATTACTGCCCAAGACCAAATTTCAAGAAGATTATTTTCAGACTTAAATGGAATTTTATTAAATGTAAGCTATTCAGGTCATGAAGTTTTAGCAAGGTCTATATATTGTGCAGATTCCAGCTTCTTTGTAGGCGGAGGTTATTTTAGTGATGTATTAGAGAATTTACATGGTGTTGATTTTGCTATAGGATATGAAGATTTTTTATTAAAAGCAAGATATGGTTATGCAAATGCTAAAGGCCATTACTCTCATTTAGTTAATTTTTCTGCTGGCGGAAATATAAATGATTTGTTAATTATTAATTTAGATTTAAGGGCTTTTTTCTTAAAAGATACTGAAGCAAAATATCAAGGTGTAGAATATAATGAAAATGATGTTCAAGCCACTATTAATTTAATGGGTTATTTTTAAGATTATTTCAAAACTTTTCCTGTTTCTAAATACCATAAATAAAGATCTAACTCATCTAGGTTTAAATTTAATTTAGCGGCTAACTTTGAAAGCAAAGATTCTATTTCTAAATATTTATTTTTGTTTAAAGTCTTGGGTCTTTCAATCAATTTATTCTTGACTAATAAATCAACAATATGAAAGTCAATTATGGCAAAGTCCGAATAACCAATATTTCTCAAGAAATGGCTAGCCTCTTTAAAACCTAAACCTTTAACATTATTAACTAAATATTCTCTTTTATCTTCTAAAAAAGGAATAACTCCTAAATCATGTTTTCTAGCTTCAACAATATATTTTGCTCTGGCATTAGGAAATCTATGCCCTAATTCTTTCAATTTTTTACTTAATTGTTTTTCACTTAAATTATTAAATCCATCCTTGATTGAATCTTGAATATTAATGGCTCTTTTAGCATTAAAGTTAGCAGTCATCAAACAAAAGCTTAACTCTTGGAATAATTTATCATTAGGATATGATTTAAACTCTTTAATCCGGTTACTAATTACTTTACTTATAGGACTATTCTGTAATCTTTTTACTTCTTTCAATAACATAAGAAAGGTAAAGAAAAATTAGAATTTATAATACTTTTTATCAATTTACGTTTTATGACAAACATATCAAAAATCTTATAAAAAAGCAAAATACTCTAATTTTTATGAATATAGAAAAAATAGCATTTTGTGATTTTGATGGAACTCTGAGTCAAGGCTATATTTCTATGGACTTTATGGATTATCTTTTTAAGGAAAACCTTTATGCAAAAGAAAGCTATGAAAAACAAATGCAATATTTTAAAGAAACCAAAACTGGAAAACTTTCCTATGATGCGTGGTGTGAAAAATGGGGGCAAGAATGGGCAAACGGCTTAAAAGGACAAGACTCTAATTTAATACAAATTAAATCTTCTGAATTTTTTCATAATTTTAAGCAGAACATATATGATTCATCTTATGGTCTAATGAATTATTTAAAACAAAAAGGATATACTTTATTGCTTATATCAGCAGGAGCTTATGAAGTAGTTAGTCTTGCCGCATTAGAGCTTGGGATGTATAAAGCTTATTCAACAAAAAATCATATTGAAAATAATATTTATACTGGAAAATTAAAAACTAATATCCATTTACTTGGAGGTAAGAGAAAAAAGATAAAAAATATTTCAGATACAAAGAAAATCCCTCTAGAAAATTGTATTGCAATGGGAGATTCTATTAGTGACATAGAAATGTTAGAACTTGTTGGTATTCCCATAGTATTAAATCCTTCTTTAGATTTATTTGATTTTACAAAAGAAAAAAAATGGACTATTTTCAAACATAATAACATTTTAGAAGAGATTAAAAAATTATTAAATTAAATTTTATCAGTCTAAAATTATTCTTAAAAATTTTCTAGTTAAAAAATTAGAATTTATAATAATTTTTGTCTACTTTCGCTTTATCAATGTTTCTTTCCATAACTTTCTTTTCCACCATAAATGTATTCACAAACTTTGCTATATTTTGCCATCATGTCACCTAAAAATAATGGATTTTTCCTTTATTAAGTTGTACGAAAAGTTAATTAAGAACTTATTATTTATTTATTATATGTCTAGTAAAATTAAGTTTGTATGTGAAAATTGCCGATTTAAGTTTGAAAGACCTAATACTTGGCGCGAAAGGATTTGTCCTTTTTGCGGAAGAAATAACAGTATTCACGAAGAACTTTCAGTAGCAGATTTAGTAAAAGACTTAGACAATTTACTTTAGTAAAGATTCTTATTAATAAAAGAAGCCATTTCTATGTTTCCTGAGGCCTTATAAGCTTCTAAAGCTAATTTATATTCCCCTTCTTTTGCACAGATAGCAGCTACTTTATCTAACCTTTTCTTGTCTTTTGTTGGGATATAGGCTAATGCCGCTTCTCTAAACCTATTAATTTCCATCAACTCATCACCTAGTTCACAAAGAACTTCTTTATTTCCAGCTATTTGTAAACAACTTATAGCATCCCGATAATTATTTTGTCTAAAGAAAAGCAATCCAGCTGAAGTAAACACCTCTTTTCTCATTTGTTCAGATAGCATAGAGGCATCAAAACTATTAACACCCTCTTTTACTATCCATCGTGCCAAAGTACTATCAAGCTGAGACATTTTAACCTAATCTTTCATCAATACTTTTTTCTTGTTTTTGTTGATTTTTCATAGCTGTTTGAGCTTTCTTCATTTCAGCTTCAATATCTACTCCTAAATCCTTAAGAGCTTTGATATGGGCTTGCATGAACTGTTGTACCAAAGAAAGCATTTGCATAAAAGCTTCTTGCTCTTTTGCTAATACTGCTAAAGAACCTTTATGAAAACCAATTTGTTCATCTTTACTCTGCATTTTTTAACCCCCTTAATGATTAGAAAACACAATTCCTTAATAAATTATTCTGTAACAAAAAGCTTATAAAAGGGTTAATTACAATTATTTTAAGCCTATGGCGGCTGTGGTATAGTGGTTAGAATACAAGGTTGTGGTCCTTGTGACGGGAGTTCGATTCTCCCCTGCCGCCCTTTTATAATTCAGAAATATTAACTTTTTTCTCTTTACCTGTTTTCATATCCCCACCGAAGAACTTTCATAAGAATAATACTCGCTTCTAATCTTAAATAGTTTTTGATTAAACACAATTTTCGCCACAACAACAAAAGAAGTTTGTAGGATTAACTCCTAATTTCCCTTTTAACTCATTCCAAACCTTTTCAGTTTCCAAACATAAAGCCAATTTAACATTTTTATCATACTTTCTTATTTCATCTATAAAAAAACCATAAACTTCTATCTTTTCCTCGTCAGAGAATAATCCATACTCTGTAATATTTTCATTCAAAGGCAATTCTAAATCAGGAAATAAAGAATTACACTGTTCTTTATTCATATGACAAAGCATTTCTAAACAAATAACTTCTGGCATAGTTTTATCAAATATTTTTTTAATCATTTCTCTATTCTTTTTTTTCCAATCTTTAATAGGAATTATTGGAGAAAATCTAAACCTTATTTTATAACCTTTATCTTGACATTTTTTAGCAGCTTCAACTCTTTCATCTAAAGAGCTAGCATTAATTTCATAATTTTTAGCTACATCATCACAAGAGATAGTCCAACAAACCAGAGTATTGCCTTTATGTTGATCAAAAGAAGGCAAATAATCTAAGTTATTGCTTTTTGTATAAAGCATAAGATACTTGTCAGTTTTAGAAAAGAATTCGATTATTTTATTAATAGCCCCATACTCTGGCTCTAAATCAGGAATATCACATTGATTGTCATATTTGTAAAGATTTTGTTGAGGATTATTTTTCATTAATATTTCTAAATTATCAATAAACTTTTCAATATCCAGCATAATAGTATAAGTTTTTCCGACATGACAATACTTACAAGAATTAAAACAACCAAAAGCAGTATGGATTTCAAAACCAGAGTTACAATAAACTCCTTTTTCACTTAACAACTGATTTTTATCTCTAAAATCAGCAAAATTAAATTGGCCTTCCCTATATGGAATAAAAACTTTCCCTTTTCGAGGATTATTTATTTCTTCTTGCCAATTAAAACCTGAAAAAATAATTATTGGATTTTCATGCTTAATTAAACCAGTCCTATTTTCTCTTTTGAACAAACCTTCTTGTAATAATTTGTGATAAATAAGGTTAGAAGGCATTTCAATAATATTATCTGAATTAATTTTTGTTAATAATCTCTTTAATCTTTCTTTTTCATCTTTTGTTTTAATTTTATCAGATGCAATATAAATTGCCGGAACATTAATTAACTTCATTAATAATAATACTAAAAATTTAATTTATAAATGTTATTAAAGAAAGAATTTTTCCATAAAGTTTATTAATTAACTTAAATTATTAGCCATATGGCGTATAAAATAGAAGATTTAGGAAAACAATTTGAAGATACCTGTAATAAATATGAAGCATTTAGGGACAATCCTAATGATAAATCTGAAGAGGCATATAGGCTTTCATTGGATACACTTGAATCTATGATCCCTATATATGAAACTGGTTCTGGTAAAAAAGCTAATCCTACTAAACAAGAACAGGTATTTTTAGATACAATTAAAGATAAAAGTTTACTTGAAAGATTATTAAAAGGAGGTTATGATTTTCAACATGATTTAATAGATAATTATGTTGATTTAAAGAAAGTTTTAGAAATTAAAAAAGCATTAAAAGATAAACTATTTGATTTAGATGATGTTTTAAAAGAATTGGGGATTGATATTAATGAAAAATAATCTAGAAGAAGTTTTAGAATTAAACAAATTAGAAGATTTTGATAAACTATTTAAAGAACCTTTTAAAAAAGGAAAATTTGAAATAATTAAAAAAAGATGGCTTAGAGGCCACAAATTAATTAAAGAAGTTGGTGAAGATAAATATTTTATAATTGCTAGCTTAACTTATTCTGATATAAATTCTTTAATAAATACTTTTGGAACTGATTTTTCAAGCAATTTAGAAGATTATAATAAAAAAGTCCATAAGAATTACACCTTATGGGAAAGTAAAAATGGAACTTTAGAAGAAGCTTTAGAAATTTGGAAAAGAAAAGAATATCTAAAATGATAAAAAAACATATGCCTCTGGATGAAGCAATTGAAAAACTTAGTCAAGAACTAAAAAATTTAAGAAATGGAGAAGACATTGCTTGGGATATAGGAAGACTTTTCAGGGACGGAGACCATATACAACTAATTGAAGGTCCTTTTGAAATTATTAAACATTCAAAAAATTATAAATTTCAACTTCTAAAAGCAGGAGAGCAACATTTTATTTGTGAGGGACATCATCCATTAAAGGGTTACTCTGTTCACTTTTCACATTCAGATTTTAAAAAAGCTAAAAAAGAATGGAAAAAATATAGATAACTAAAATAACTTACCCCATTTAGAATGTCCCCATTGTACTAACAAATCTACATCTAATTTTGGAACATCACAACTACCAAAGCAGGAAGAAGCCCAAATTAAAACTTTAGCTTTGGTCTCTTTTTCTAAAAAGCTAGCAATTTCAGTAGCTTTCGGTTTCAAACCATCAGGCAATTGAATACAAACAGTTTTGGCATTCTGTTTCTTAATTTCTTTAACTACCTTTTCTAGCTCTAAATCATAGTCTTCCATATGTAAAAATTGGTACAAATAGGTTAAAAAGCTTACTATATGAGGTTATATGATTTTTCATAAGATTTATAATCTAAATATAATTAAAAAGTTAATATGAGCAAATTAAAGGCTATTAGCAAAGATTTGGGGCATTTCTTCATGTATGCTAGTAATTTTGTCTCAGGTGTTGCCCATCAATGGAAAAAAACTTTTGGATTAAATAAACATAGAACTTTAGATGATATTGTTAAAGAAGCAAAAGAAACTACCGGTAAAGACAAAATTAACCTTATTGGACACAGTTTAGGCGGATTAAAAGCATTTGTTTATACATTAGAAAATCCAACAATTGTAGAAAACTGTATGATGTTAGGAGCTCCACTAAATGGCACAAGATTAGCATATTTAGGAGTTCTTTTCTTTCCTTTAGGCATTATTCCAAAATCGGTCTTGCAAATAATCCCAGACAATCAATTTCTTACAGCAGTACAAAGTTATTTCAAAGCTAATAAAAAAGAATTCAAAAATATTAATATTGAAAATTTTGTTTCTAAAAATGATGAATTAGTTTCTCTTGAAAGAACTTGTATTAAATATAGAGATATTGAAGATGAAAATATTAAAGAATATATTCTTGAAGGCGAAGGGCATGTTTCTATGACTTACCATCCCTTAGTTCAAAATAAATTAAAAGAATTAATAGTCGATTCAGAATATCCGACAATTTTTTTACACGGTTTTGCAATGGAAAAAACATTTTTCAGAAAAGTCTTGAAAAAATTAAAAAAGACTCATCCAGAAATTGGGGAAGAAAGATACAAGGAAAAAAGATTCCATTTCTCTTATGATTATACTGAAAAAATTAAAGCAGAAAAAATTCTAGGTTGGTATGAATATCAATTTAATCCTAATATTTCTGGCAAGGAATTACTTTCTTAAAGAGCATTATACAAATCAGTTAAATTCAGTTCAAAAGCAGCAACCGGAACTTGTAATCCAAAGTTATCCAAAACTTGAGGATGAATTTCTCCAATATAAGCAACAGATTTATCATTGACATAAACCCTACCAACTCTTCCCTTAATAAAACTAGAATGTTCTGCTTCCTTAATTTCATACTTAACATTCAAACTATTCATAATATAGTCCAAAACTTGTTTAACTTCAGTAAAATCAGATTTAGTGTGAGCAGTTAATACAGCTAACCTATCATAATCCTTTAAAGTTTTTTTAGAACTAACTAAACCTTCTTCAAAAATTCTTTGAGGATACTCTTCTTTTTTGTTTTTAGACAACAGCTCTAACAACTGTGGAATAATCCAGCTTCTAACAGCAGAATAATTTTCACTCATAAAATTAGAAATTTCAATAGTGCCAAAATCTTTACTTTCAGTCATATCATAAAGTAGATTCTTATTAGTTAAAATAGGACTCATCACTTCTTGATAACCCATTCCAACAACTAGTTCCCTAATTTTATCAATGAATTTAGTAATAGCTAAACTGTCCCCAGTAGAATAATATTCTAACTTATTATCTTTGATATTATCATAACCTAGAGCAATCCCAACATCTTCAGCAATATCTACTTGATGCATTATATCTAAACGATAATCAGGAACCAAAACTTTCCCCTTGTCAAAACCATAACGCATCTTTTTCAACAAAGCAACTATTTGTTTCTCACTTAAAGACGTTCCTAACACTTTATTGACATAATCAGCATCTAACTTTATAGAATCTTTAAACTCTTGAGGATAAGTTTCTTTTTTAGCGCCATACTTTACATCAACTGAATGTATCTTAAAACCTCTAACAGCAAAAGCATGCGCAAAAATGTTAGTGGCCAAAGTTACAGCTTCTTTATTTGTACCAGTTGCTTCAAAAAATAATCTGGAATTACCAGGATCAACTTTACCTGAATAATTTGAATTAATTATTGGTGGGAAACTTAAAACATTATTATCATAATCCATCAATAAAGGATATTTATCAAATCCTTTTAAAATATCTTTAAATTCAATACCTTTTGGATGTACTTCTAAGATTTCACCCAAAGTCATTTCTCGTTTAAATTCTAATGGAACAAAATGTACAGATTCAGGATCTACAGCCTTATAATTTATAGGAAATTTAATCTTATCATAATTATAAACTCCAATTGCAACCTTTTTCCTCCTTACACCATAAGTATGACAAAACTTTTCTTGCAATTGTATTAACTGTTTCAATAAATCTTCATCTACCTTAGCACCGGAAACTGAGAAAGCAGATATATACGGTCTTATAGACTTTAATTTATCATCAACAATAATAGAATCCTTAGATTTAACAAATTTTAATTGTTCCAAACCAGTTTTAACACCTAAAATTCCTTTTAACAAAATTGCAATTCCTTCTACACTCCAAAGATATGGTAAATTAGTATCACCTATACTTGCAAAAACTTCATCACCATTAACTTCATCTAACTCTGCCTTTGCATATTCTAATAAAGGACTCAAATCTTTCTTAACAATTTTCTTTCCTACTAACTTATTCAATTCATTTAATGAAAAACTTATTGTAGGCATTTACCACACCACCTTTGCATTTCTTAAAAATTTTAAATCATGACTAAACAACTGCCTTATATCTTTAATGCCCATAGCAAACATTCCTAACCTGTCAATTCCTAATCCCCAAGCGATTACAGGAACATCAACACCTAACGGCTTTGTTAATTCCGGCCTAAAAACACCAGCACCGCCTAACTCTATCCAACCCAAATCAGGATGCTTAGCAAACAGTTCAGCAGAAGGCTCTGTGAACGGAAAATAAGCAGGCCTTATTTTTATGCTGTCAGACTGTGCAAACTCTTCAGCAAACATTTTTAATAAACCTTTCAAATGGCTAAAGTTTAAACCTTCACCTAAAACTATTCCCTCAGTCTGATAAAAGTCACTATTATGTGTTGCATCAACAACATCAGACCTAAAACACCTTGTAATGCCAAAATATTTTCCAGGCACTTGCAAATCTTTAGAAGCCAACATTCTAGCACTGCAAGCAGTACCCTGAGTTCTTAACATCAAACGTTTAGTTCTTTCAGTATCAAACTTGTATTGCCAGCCTTTGCTTCCAGTATTAAAACCATTCTCATGAGCAGCCTTAACCTTTAACATAACCTTTTCATCTACTTCTCCATATTCTGGATCTTTAACATAATAAGCATCATGTATGTCTCTAGCTGAATGAAACTGTGGCATAAACAAAGCATCCATATTCCAAAATTCTGTTTCAACTACTGGCCCAGTCATTTCTGTAAAGCCTAACGACATAAACTTTCTGCGAACAGTATCCAAGAAAGCCCTGTAATGCTGTTTCCTACCTGCATAAACTTTAGGAACATTAATTTTAATATCATAATTTCTTAACTCTTTTCCTTTCCAACCACCTTCTCTAAGAATTTGCGAAGTTAACTTGTCAATCATTTCTTTAAAGTCCAATTTCTCTTTTAACAAACTTTTACCTAAATCAGTCAAAGCAACTGTCCTTAATTTAACTAAATCAGTTTTAATCAAATCTTTTCTTGATTTCAAATTATCATAAGCAAATTTTTGTTCAGGTTCTAATTTAGGCAATTCAATAGGCAACTGTTTTAAGAAACTTTCTTCAAAACTATCTTTTTCAATTAATTTTTTTCCAGCATCTGTAATAGAAACTAAAAGATTATTACCTTCTTTCCTTAAATTAATAGCAACTTTTTTCTTTAAAACTCCTAAAGAAACATTTAACTCTTCTTTAGAAACATCTAATTCAGAAACTTTCATTTCTTTTTTTAACTGCTTTAACAATCTTCTTTCAGGTAACCCATTATCACGATATTTGACACCATTTTTATCTAAATTAATGACTTCTTTTAATTCCTGATTAATTTTAATAACCGCTTTATTTTCAAGCCATTGTAAAGCCCTCATTACTTCTATTTCTTTCAACTTAGAAACTTTTACTAATTCATCCAAACTAATGCCTTCTTTCAAATGAGGTACTACTTTCCGTTCTAAAGGATGTAATGTTGCTATTAGCTGCTTTATTCCCTGCATGACGTGAAAGAAAGCGTAAATGTTTTTAAAACTTACTAAATGATAAAAGAACAATTTCTAGGAAAATCTTATAAATAAACCATTATTTACTGGATTAAATGGAAATTGTAGAAAACTTAACCAGAGAAAACTTGTTATCCATAGTTAAAACAGGAAAATTAGTATATACTCCTCTTGAAGAAGAATTTCTTACTGAATATGCTCCTTATAGTTTTTATAAAAAAACATTACCATCTTTAGATGAAATAATGAAAGATGAAATGATAATGCTAGAGATTAATCAAAGAATTTTTACAGGCACTGTTGCTTTAGATATTCCAGTAGCTAGAACTAAAGATGAAACTCCTCAAGATTTAGCTAGTTTAGTAAAATCAAAATCAAGAATTGTAAATCCTTATTTTGAAGCTTTAGAGATTGGTAAAGTTGATTGTAATCAAGATCCTCTCTCTGCTTTGGCTGAA
>Ga0180009_10005957_pt1 | contig 12927 bp, 15 predicted proteins | sample OS_PC_MetaG_FD_123537 | JGI IMG/M metagenome (GOLD analysis project Ga0180009, IMG submission 123537) | Groundwater microbial communities from the Aspo Hard Rock Laboratory (HRL) deep subsurface site, Sweden - OS_PC_MetaG | ecosystem: Environmental > Aquatic > Deep subsurface > Groundwater...
AAGATAGTAACGTTCCCGAACAGGGAAAAGGGAAGACCAGGAAAAAAAAGCAAACCCGGGCTTCAAAAGAAAAGGGCGGTTTCATTACCTTTTTGAAAAGCGATAGTCTCAAAAGGGTAACGGGATTCTCCCTTTTCCTGGCTTCCCTATATCTTCTGTTGGGTTTTACATCCTATCTGATTGCATGGTTTGGGCATAACGCCAATGATCTTTTCGGTCAAACCCCTTTTACAAACATTGTCCTCGATGGAACATTAAGAACGGATAACTGGGGAGGCAGACTCGGAGCCTATTTGTCGCATCTCTTTATCAAGGAATGGTTCGGCATTGCTTCCTACCTGATTCTGCTTGTCCTTTTCAATACAGGATTCAGGATGTTGTTTGGCATTACGTTGCTCAAACCGGGTAAAACATTCCGGCTTTCTTTCATCGGACTGATTTTTTTCTCTGTTGCTTTCGGATACATTTTTTACAGTAACTCATTCCTGGGGGTTCTTGGAGGTATTTTTGGACACCAGTCAACCACCTGGCTTAACGGTTTCATCGGCAGGGTAGGAACAGCATTCCTGTTGCTATTTGTTTTATTTGCAGTTCTGGTATTTTCTTTCAGGATAAGGTTTAAACCCTGGAAGAAAAAAACCCGGCCAGAAACCCTGCCGGAAGAAGAGGAAGAAGATAATACTACCAACGGAAACAAGTTTAAAGAAGATAAGTACAATACCGTAGAGTTCTCTGTTACTGAAGATGAAGACTTTCCGGCATCAAACAACCATACGGAAGCCCCACCACCTCCTGAAGATCCTGATCCTGAAGCCGAGGAAGATATCGAACTGACTATAGAACCTACAAAAGAAGAAAAGGTCACCCTTTCAGACCATCAGACCATCGACACCCTATATGACCCGACCCTTGACCTTTCGAGTTACGTTTATCCTACCCTCGACTTACTCGATGCCTATCAGGATGACAATGTAAGGGTCAGCAAAGAAGAACTGGAACGAAATAAGAACAGGATCGTGGAAACCCTCCAGAATTATTCCATCCAGATTGAAAAGATCAAAGCCACCATAGGGCCTTCAGTAACTTTATATGAAATTATTCCTGCACCAGGGGTCAGGATATCCAAGATAAAAAACCTGGAAGACGATATCGCCTTAAGCCTGAGCGCATTAGGCATCAGAATCATCGCTCCGATCCCCGGTAAGGGTACCATTGGTATTGAAGTCCCTAACCAGGTAAAGGAAACTGTCCCTATGAAGTCCATCCTGGGATCTGAGCGATTTCAGTCATCGCGCTATGAATTACCTTTTGGGCTTGGGAAAACCATATCCAATGAGAGTTTTGTTGCCGATCTGGCCAAGATGCCACATATTTTAATGGCCGGGGCAACAGGTCAGGGAAAATCCGTAGGATTGAATGCCATCATCACTTCCCTGCTCTACAAGAAGCATCCTTCGCAATTAAAATTCATCATGGTGGATCCCAAAAAGGTCGAGTTAACACTCTTCTCAAAGATTGAAAGACATTTCCTGGCAAAACTGCCCGACAGCGAGGAGGCAATCATTACCGACACACGCAAGGTAGTCAGGACACTGAATTCGCTTGGGATAGAAATGGACAACCGCTACGAGTTGCTAAAGGATGCCCAGGTCAGGAATATTAAGGAATACAACGAGAAGTTCGTTAGCCGCAAGCTTAATCCGAACGAAGGCCACCGTTACCTTCCATACCTGGTAGTTGTGGTTGATGAGTTTGCCGATCTGATCATGACGGCGGGAAAAGAAATTGAGAATCCCCTGACCAGGCTGGCCCAGTTGGCCCGTGCAGTTGGCATACATCTGATCATTGCCACGCAGCGGCCTTCGGTGAACATCATCACCGGAACCATAAAGGCTAATTTCCCCGCACGAATTGCCTACCGTGTAATCTCAAAGATCGATTCGCGAACCATACTCGATTCGGGCGGCGCAGAACAACTGATTGGCAGGGGAGATATGCTGCTGGCAACGGGAAGTGATATCATTCGCCTGCAATGCGCCTTTGTGGATACTCATGAGGTTGAACGTGTCACCGATTTCATTGGCTCCCAGCGTGGTTATCCCGATGCCTTCCATCTGCCCGAATTTGCTGATGAAGAAAGTGAAGCCGTTGGAGAATTTGATCCCAATGAGCGTGATGAGCTCTTCGATGATGCAGCCAGGATTATTGTGCAAAATCAGCAGGGATCAACATCACTGCTGCAACGAAGACTCAAACTGGGTTATAACCGGGCCGGCCGTATCATCGACCAACTTGAGGCTGCAGGTATAGTAGGCCCCTTCGAAGGCAGTAAAGCAAGAGAAGTCAAAGTTAAAGATGAGTATATTTTGGAACAGATTTTGAGAGATTTGGATAAATAGTTATCATTATGCTGAAACATTTCCTTTTTATCATTTTCCTTGTCGCAGGAACAGCCCTGACAGGGCAAAATAAAAAAGCCGACGCCATCCTGGAAGATCTTACCAAAAAACTCGACAGTCATAAATCGGTGGATGTGCATTTTTCTTATATTCTGAAAGATGCCAACCAGTTAACAACGGATGAAGGCAAAGGAACCCTGCTGATCAGCGACGATAGGTACCGTCTTAAGATCATCGGTCAGCAAGTGTTCTGTGATGGAGAAACAATCTGGACTTACATCGAAGATGCCGAAGAAGTGCAGATTAATACCGCAACAGAAGATGAAGGTATGATTACCCCATCTAACCTGCTTACCTTTTACAACGACCATTACAAAGCCAAAGCGGTTAAGGAAGAAGATTTTAAAGGAAAAACCGCATATATCATCGAACTGAAACCCAATGAGGATAAAAATCACGCCTCAGTTGATTTTTATATAGATAAGGAGAATAATGAAATCCTTAAGATCGTCCTTTTCGACAAAAATGGCGGAACCACAGAATACAACCTGGATAAAATGGACTGGGATATTCCCGTGAAACCAGGTGATTTTTCGTTTAATGCAGATGATTATCCCGATATTGAAATCATCGACATGAGGTGATTTGACTCCATCCAAAAAAAAAGTCAAGCGTGCCCGATACTTCCGACCAGGAAATATTATTATTGATCCGGAACGAAAGTACCCGAAACAGGGGCTTTGAAATTCTGGTAAGGAAATACCAGCAAAAAGTTTACTACCTGATCCGGCGAATGGTTTTATCACATGATGATGCAGATGACATCTCCCAGGATGTTTTTGTCAAGGTTTGGGAAAATATTCACAACTTCAGAGAAGAATCGAAATTGTTTACATGGATCTACCGGATTGCAACCAACGAAGCCCTGAATTTTTTAAAACAAAGCGAAAGAAAAAGGATAATGTCGGAAGGAGCAGGATTGCCATCTACCTCAGTTTCGCAGGATCCCTACTTCAGCGGCGACGAGATACAGGCTAAATTTTATGATGCTATCCGCCTTTTACCCCCCAGACAGCAACTGGTCTTTAACCTAAAGTATTTCGAAGAACTCAAATATGAAGAAATATCGGATATCTTAAATGTTTCAACCGGCGCTTTAAAAGCTTCCTATCATCATGCAGTCAAAAAAATCATGAACTTTCTCGACCCGGGTTAAACCTTTCGGTAATGATCCGGTCAAAACAATACATTTATGAATAATAAAACAGGAAATAGTATTAATAAAGAGAATGACCTACCGGTTGTTTTAAAAGAACTGAAGGATGCTGAAGTCTTCAAAACACCGGAGGGATACTTCGGAAATTTTGCCGAACGCGTATCAGCCAGGATAAACGAAACTCCGGTAAGAAAAGTTTGGTGGGGATTTCGCATATCCCGTGTTGCCGCCCTTATCGTGATCATGATCATGATCGGAGGAGGGATAGCAGGTTTATGGTATGGATCATCACAAAGGCAGCTTTCAGAAGACTCTTATTACCATCATTATATAGAATTATCGGATATCCAGGAAAGCGATCTTTTGTATGAATTCATGGATTATGAGGACCTCGACTACACCAATCTCATTACTGAAGAAGATCAGGATGCTATCCTGGACCAGATACTTGCTGACAATCATATTGAAAAGCTATTCCTGGATGACAAATAAACCTTAAATATGAAAACACACTTGATCAACAAAGTATGGTTTGCTGTTCTTGCTCTATGTATCACAGCAACCGCAGTACAGGGACAAACGGAAGAAGAACCCCGGCCCAGGCCTGACAGGGAATCAATTGGCAGATCCTGGGAGGTGATGCAAGCCATAAAAATCTCGTATCTCGAGAAAAACCTCAATTTAACGGATGAAGAAGCCGACACTTTCTGGCCTTTGTACCATGAGTATGAAAGGAAAAAGAAAAACGTATTTAAAGATATGCTGAGCGAAAAGCCCGACACGGAAAGCATTGCCAAAATGAGTGATGAGGAAATAAAGACCCTGGTTATGAAAAAAATTGCCTATGACCAGGAATTGCTCGACATGGAAAAAGCCTTTTATGAAAATCTATTCAAGGTTTTACCTGCTCAAAAAATCGCCAGGTATTATCATGCAGAAAAAAATTATAAAAGACACCTGATCGACAAGATGCCTCATGGTCCGCGTCCCGGGCCTGATAAGCCGCCCAGGGACTAATTACCTTCCTGCCATTTCTGGAACTGGGGCAACAGGCTAACCGTTGATTCATCCGGTTGCATGATGGAAGTCACCAGCCTGAGAACAGATTCCTTCTCCGGCCAAAAGACAACCGGCATGACTTCACCGCCATACTCCCCGTTCGATGCAAGATATTCCTCGCCATCGAAGGTGCTTTTTATACAAAACATATACGGCCCCATGTCTTTATGACGATATAAGCGTGCACCTTCAAGGCTGGAAAACTCAACCACAACTTCAGCGCAAAGAACACCGTCTTCCTCAAAAAGCCTCTTTTCTATATTTGTAGCCATGGGATAATCCTGTTCCAACTGCTCTCCGACATAATATGTCTTGATCATTTCGGCAAAATCGGTTTCCGACATATCCTGCCCGTCTTCCATGCTCGACATAATGTTGAAATACTTGATGGTCAGCTTCCCTGAATTTGCCCCGGTGAACTCAAAGGTATATTCTTTCTTTTCAACCGTAAGGCAACTGCTCAAAATAACCGACATCAGCAGTATAATACCAAGAAACGACATAATCTTTTTCATAGGGAAGGATTTAGGTTACCGAAGATATTTAATTGTAATTTTGACATAAAAATAACACATATTTAACCATCTGATCATAATTGCTTAAAATAATTTATCCGTATGAAAATTTCCGTTGAGATTAGCTTCTATCCACTAAACCGTGAGTACGTCCCCCCTATCCGGTCATTTATCGACAGAATCAGGAAAAACAAGGCGCTGACCGCCAGAACCAACGGCATGAGTACACAGATATTCGGTGAATATGATGAAGTGATGGATACTCTGAAGCAGGAGATCAGGGAATCATTCCTGGAACCGCATTGCGTATTCGTAATGAAAGTAGTCAATGCTGATTTGGATGTGGCAACGGAAAATCGCTGATGAACGAAACGATATCCTGGATTTCAGGAAACTATATTGAATTAATAGCAGCGGCGCTGGGACTGGTGGCCATCATCCTTCAGATCAGACAGCATATCCTGTACTGGCCTGTTAGTATAGTTTTGGTAAGCCTTTATATTTATGTTTACATCCATGCCAAATTGTATGCCGACATGTCACTGCAGGTATATTATCTTGGAATAAGCTTTTATGGATGGTATCATTGGGCTTTTGGAAAAAGAAATGGCACGGGAGAGAAGTTACCTGTCAGCTTTGCCTCCCTGAAAGTCATGATGGTTTCATTGGTGGTCGCTGTAGTATTGTTTTGGACAATCTCGGCAATACTCATTCACTATACCGATTCCGACCTTCCCTATTGGGATGCCTTTACAACAGCCCTCAGTTTCGTTGCAACCTGGATGCTTGCCCGGAAGATTATCGAAAACTGGCTGGTTTGGATTGTAGTTGATGCAGTATCGGTTGGAATCTATATTTACAAGGGCCTCTACCCTACTGCCATATTATTCACCGTGCTAACCATACTGGCCATAGCCGGTTATATTTCCTGGAGGAAAGATGCAGCGAGACAAGGATAAAACAATCAGGATAGCCATTACAGGACCAGAGTCGACCGGAAAATCTGAGTTGGCCAAAACACTTGCACAACATTACAGTACCCTGTGGGTGCCTGAATATGCCCGGGAATACCTGGAAAATATCCATCGCCCCTATAATGAAGATGATATTCTGCTCATTGCAAAAGAACAGAAGATAAGGGAAGACAAAACCCTTAGAATGGCTAAAAGATTCCTTTTCTGTGACACAGAAGCTTTGGTCACAAAAATCTGGAGCATAGTCAAATACGGTCATTGTGATCCCTGGATCCTGGATCAGATAAATTCAAATCCACACGATCTGTATTTACTATGCAACATCGACCTTCCCTGGGAAGAAGACCCGCTCAGGGAGCACCCAGATAAACGGGAATACCTCTTTAACCTTTACGTGAATGAACTGAAGGTAAACAAGCTCCCTTACGGATTGGTTTCAGGTTTTGGTGTTAACAGGCTGCAAAACGCAATTAATATTATTGAGCAAGCGTTTTAGTTTTTTATTTTTGCAGGTATATCACTTAAAAATAAGCATGGATCAACGCACAACCGCCCCTAAGCCACATGTTTTATATTTGCCGAGATGGTACCCCCACCGTTACGATCCAATGCCCGGACTTTTCATCGAACGTCATGGTATCTCCGTTTCCACTTACTTCAGAGTAAGCGTTTTATATATCCATCAGGATGAAATGATCAGCAACGGTAAAGCTGAGATCATCGAAAGTTCGGATGAAATGTTAAACGTGGTAAAGATATATTATCCTAAATCGAAAACAGGCATCGGCGTTCTGGACAAATTACTGAATATCTGCAATTTTCATAAATATCACAGAAAAGGCATAAACCTCATTTCCAAACGGCACGGAAAACCCAACCTCATACATGTTCATGTACTTACCCGGCACGGGATCATTGCCTTATTGCAAAAATGGAGACAGGGTATACCTTATGTGATTACAGAACATTGGACCCGTTATCTTCCCCTTACCAATTCGTACAGGGGCTTTCTCAGGAAAATAGCAACCCGGATGGTGGCCGCGAATGCCTCTGCTATCATGCCCGTTTCTGAAAATCTTCGTGATGCCATGATTGATTGCGGCATCAAAAACAGAAACTACATTGTGATTCCAAATGTAGTGGACATGAAAATGTTCAGAATCCAAAAAAAGGAAAAAGACAGAATGATCAAGAGGATAATCCATGTTTCCTGTTTCGACGACCGCCAGAAGAATATCAGCGGGATATTGCGGGTGTTAAAACGCATGCTTGAAGAGAGGGACGACTTCGCATGCGACATGGTGGGTGATGGCATTGATTATCAAAATCTCCTGGAATATGCTTCAGAACTGAAATTGCCTAAGGAAAGGGTTGTCTTTTATGGATTGAAAGAAAATGCAGAACTTGCTGGTTTAATGGCTCAGGCGGATTTTATGGTTATGTTCAGCAACTACGAAAACCTGCCTGTGGTGATCCTGGAAAGCTATGCATGCGGTGTTCCTGTGCTGTCGTCCGATGTTGGCGGAATTAAGGAACATCTCAACACCGATCTTGGAATACTTATTCGTGCCCGTGACGAAGAAGCATTATACCGGGAAATGAATTACATGCTCAACAACCTTGAAAAATACGATCCCGATAAACTCCGGAAATACGCAATTAATCATTTCAGTAACGAAGTTATCGGAGATCATCTCCGGAGAGTATATGAGTCAGCCATAAAATAAAAATTCATCCATTGTTCGGAAAGATCTTAAACACTTTCGGCACACGATCGCTTGCAGCAGTCCTTAACCTGCTGATTGCTATAATTTTATCCCAGTATATCGGACCTGAAGGCAAAGGACAGCAAGGACTGCTTATCACTACCATCGCCTTGATCCTTGTTTTTTCAAACCTGGTTGGGGGAGCAACACTGGTATACCTGGTTCCCCGGTTCAAAACATCCCAGCTTTTTCTTCCTTCATATTTCTGGAGTGTTATGATAAGCCTGGCAGCGTACGGCATTGTATATGCTTTTCCGGTGATAAGTTCAGAATTCACCCTGCACATTGCCATACTGTCGGCCATTAACTCTTTTGCAAGCATCAACACTACCATCCTGATCGGGAAGGAGCAGATCCGGCAAGCCAATTTCATTTCCCTTCTTCAGCCTCTGCTTATTGTTGTCCTGCTTTTGATTTTCTTTTCCCTTCCTGCTTTTATCAATATTTACGCTTATATTATTGCCTTATATTTTTCCTTTGGGATAAGCTGGCTGACAGGATTATTTTTGCTCAGAAAACTCCCCTTATTGCGTGACTTTCGCTTTCGCGACAGCATACAGGCGATACGTGACCTCTTCCGTTACGGATTCCTGAACCAACTGGCCCATATCACACAGCTTCTCAGCTTCCGTTTAAGCTATTACATACTCAATTCGTTTCATGGGGAAGGAAGTGTAGGGATTTATTCCAACGGCATTGCACTTATGGAGTCGGTATGGCTCATCAGTAAAAGCATTTCGTTGGTCCAATATGCCCGCATTGCGAATCTGGATGATAAAAGCTACTCCCAAAGCCTCACCGTCAGGCTGCTCCAGGTCAGTCTTGTTTTCAGCCTGCTGATCATCCTGCCGTTACTTATCCTTCCTGCATCGGCGTATGTTTACATATTTGGCGAAGGGTTTTCAGGAATAAAAACAGCTATGTGGGCTTTGGCTCCCGGTGTGCTGATCTACAACATTAACATTATTGTGGGCCATTATTTTTCAGGAACCGGCAAGTACCAGTTTAACACTCTTGCCTCAGGCATCGGTCTTGCTGTTTCATTGATCTCATTTTACCTGTTGATACCTGCCTTTGATGTAGCAGGAGCCGGATGGGCTACCAGTATTTCCTATTTCGCAACATCCCTGGTCATCCTGTATTTTTTCAGGAAAGACTATTCTCTATTGAAGAGTGACTGGATATTCGGGAAACAAGGATTCCGACAGATAAGGCAGGAATTAAGGAAAGTGATACACCGCGAAAAATAATACCGTTTCAAGGTTCAAAAGGTATAGAGCGCAAATGCACATTAAAGACTTTATTAATATTCGCAGGGCTGGAAAATGTGCGGGAGGGCCATTCTTTTTTTGAAAACACCGCACAAAGGGTATTGGATACAAAATACAGGTTATTATGATACTGCCGCGGCGTCCCGTCAAGGATACCGGCCATCACCTCATAACGAATTGTTTCCGGATTGCGGGCATAATCATGCCAGACTACAATGCTATCTTCATGTACAAGATGCGTAAAAACTTTTATACTATCGTTTTTAACCATCTCATAATGATGATCCCCGTCGATGAAGATCAGGTCGAATTTGCGGTTTAGTCCCGGATAATCATAATCTACCGAATTCCCCCTGAGATGTACGATATTATCAAACTGACGCGATAATACCCCGTACTGACGGATATATTCTTCGGAGTAACCGGCTTCCCTGATCTCCAGTTGGGATAGGTTCAATGTATAACATTCTTCGGCAATCATGGCAACATTGGCTACACTTTCACCTCTCCAGGTTCCGATCTCAAAATACCTGCAGTTTTCTATCCCTTTTGCTAATCCGCGCAATAAGGCCAGATCGGTAGGCAGGGAACCTCCATCAAGAAATGAGTAGGGAGAAATCAGGTCATCCATTTCACCCCCCAGAACATCACAGATGTCCACCTCAGGAAACCCTTTATCCATACCATATTTTTTACCGATATACTTTTCCCATTCACCACTGTCGTTCAAGACATTGTTAAGCAACCATGGCCGCGTTGCAATTAGTGACAAGGCTTTCAGAAGTTTGGCAAGCTTATTCATCTCCACGTTTCTTTTGGGGCGGCAATTTACCTATTTTTCACATATAAAAGGAAACCCTGATTTGACCATTGAAGGAAGTATTCCTGTTCGAACCTACCCATATAATTCCGTATTGCAGGATCGGAATAAGCCTGATGGATAAGAATGTACTCAGCATCATTTTCTTCAAACCTCGCTTTCATGGAATCAGCATCCTGGTTTTTGGCATTTGCCAGGCTTTTCCTGCCGGTATACAAGGAGAGCACCCTGGGCTTAAAAAATACGATCACAGAGTTTTGGGGAATATTTTGACGGATATACTGCCAACACTCTTCAGAATCGTATTCCTGGGGCCCAGGCATCACATAATCATTCCTTAAAACCGCTTTTTCTGTACCGGAGAAAAATACCACCACCAGGATCATCCCCCCGGCCAGCATCCTATACCGGTAATTCAACCGGATGGCCAGGCGGAAGTCATGTATTCCTTCCAGGAAATAGTACAAAATAAATGGCAACAGCGGCAGGAGAAAACGGAATCCTGAATGACGATAGGGATATACCATAATAACACCAAGGTAACAAAGCACCAATAATTCGACAAAACCGGTCCGCCTCGCTATTCGGTTTACCAGTCCAAGCAATGCAAACACCACCACAAACGACCGGAGCAACAAGGAAAGAAACTGCCATCGCCCGTTTTCAGGATTGAAAAAATGTTCCAATACTCCTATATAATATGTGATATTTTCCAGGATGGTGATCCCCATGGGTTCGGCAGACCATATCCCTGTATACGCGGCCCCTTGCACAAGCGGGATAGGGAAAATGACTCTGTTCAGAAAAAAGTAGGTAACCCAGCTTAATCCTGCAACCGCAAAAGCTTTTGCAAGACAAGGAATCGTTCTGAAAACAGGATTTTTCCGGTTTCGCAACACCAGCACCAGTGACCATAGTGCGAAAGCCATCGGAAACACCCATCCTGCAACCCTTATGGAGATGAGAAAACCGCCCAGTAGCCCCACGATTATAATTCTTTTCCAGGAAGGGTTTTCCTGGCGGAAGACCAATAAAGAAAGACCCAGCAGCAAGGTTGCAAATGGCAGGTCCGACATGATCTCTGTTCTAAACGACAACATCCAGGGATTGTATGCCATCACTAAAACCATGAAAAAAACGATTAGCCCCGGGAAAGCCTGCCTGAGGAAAAGCGCCGACAAAACTGCAAACAGGAACAGAAAAAAAGTGATATAAAGGGTCAGCATATGAATATCGGCTCCCCAAATCGCCAAAACCGGGGAAAGCAGGATAGGAAAGCCTACAGGATAAGCGGGCGGACCCAACACAGGATTGTCGGGATTATAGATATACGGGGTTTCCGACATAGACTTCCCTTCCATTATATTCTGCCCCTGCATGATGTACATGGCAAAATCTCCGCCCCAGTCGTGAGTTTTGAGGATATTGATAAAAAACAATGGTGTTAGCACCAGAATGATCAGAATAATAAATGAATGACGGCGGAAGAAGAAGATAAAGTTTTTCATCCCGGCTGCTAATGTTCATTGGATTTATCAGGACGAATCATGGAATAAAGACTCAGTCCACGGTGCTTATAGCCATTCCAGAAAAGAATAAATCCCGGAACAAGCAAGAGCACTGACAGGAACAGGAGTTCCTGGTTAGCAAAAATGAGAAACCCTGTAAGGGCAATCCCTTCCAGCATAATGATGGCACCGGAGCACATAAAACACCTCCAGGGAAGCATAATGTTTATAAGCAACAGAACCATCACAACTGCAAGCAAACCCATGCCTGCGAAGGAAGCATCATGGTTTTGAATATCTGATAAAAAATGTGCTGCCACGAACCATGCGATAAATCCTATGGTCAGGAGAGAAACAAGATATGATATGACCAATATAGCTTTCATAATTACTGATAATTAATCTCCAACAGAATTGCATTTTCAAAAATAAGGAGAATATTTTTCAGTATCAAGGTAAAAATTACACGCTTAGTTGTTTGATCTCAATTTTATTCCAAAAATATCAGGAATAAGCATGGGAACATCTTTTTTGTATTGGATATATGCTTCACCAAATTCTTTGGTCAGTACTTTTTCCTCATACCGGGATATAATAATATAAAAGATCACAATAAAGACCCAGCAAACAAGTGAAGCAATCGATAGCGTAAAAACTACAAGGCCAAGATATAGCAGGATGGCACCCAGGTAAATGGGATGTCGGACTAATTTAAAAACTCCTTTATTGATAAGTTCCGGCTTTTCGCGTTTCTCACCAAATACGATTTTCATGCCTTGCCTGGCGAAGGCCCATGCAATGGATAATATAACCAGAGCAACCAATCCCCGCAACCATATATGCACGTACTCTGCCGGAAAAGTTGAATACCGCAGGAAAAATGAATCGCTAACCCAGATGAACCCGAATATAAACAATAAGATCAACTGTCCGAGGTCTCCCCAACGGTGTTCGCCGGGAAGATCCGGCCGGCCGTGGTGCTTTTTGGGTTGAAGAGTTTGTGAGGTTGCCATTTAAAATTCATTTATCGAGATTGAATGCAAATATAAAATTAAAATCTATGTGTAACTCATGCTTATTCTGATTGCAAGAAATATTTCACAGATGACCACCGGGGAGTCACAGAATTCAGAGAGTTTCTCATCTATTGGAACCAAAAAAGCAAAGATCAAAGCACATCTCCTGGCCCACATTAGTAATTGACAGTGTATTAAATATCTCGTGGCTCTGTGTAATTTTTTCATAGAGTTACTGAGAAAATACCTGTTAATTACTATTTAACAGTTCAGATTTTCAATTGCCATTAAAGATTTCAACACCTTTTGTTTGATAAGTTTTCCGGGGCATACCGAAGATTATCATTGGGAATACTTATTTTTGCCGCATCATGGGAGAAATG
>Ga0180009_10005958_pt1 | contig 12923 bp, 11 predicted proteins | sample OS_PC_MetaG_FD_123537 | JGI IMG/M metagenome (GOLD analysis project Ga0180009, IMG submission 123537) | Groundwater microbial communities from the Aspo Hard Rock Laboratory (HRL) deep subsurface site, Sweden - OS_PC_MetaG | ecosystem: Environmental > Aquatic > Deep subsurface > Groundwater...
CGGTTCATGTAAAAATGTAAACCAAGTTGACTCAAAAAGTGTTTTACGTGCAAAATTCAGGTAATAATTAAGATGCGACCCCAATTGTTATTAAAAACTGCTGTGAATTGAGTGCGTTTAAAAAAGTAAGGGAACGAGCATGGTCAGAAATGGCTCTGCCTTTTTCGTGGACTGCGGCTATTAGTCCCCTCAGAATTTTAACATCAACCATTCAAGCATATCGAAATTATTCTGCACGGCTTTGTCAGCGTCAATTTTTAGTCCACTAATTTTGAAGCCTGAAAATTATCCTGAGCACCTTGCTTTTAAAGCTTGTCGATGTAATCCGGAAACCGCCAATCATTTTTGTTGAGCCCACATGGGGACCGATACAGGGGCAGGCGTCATAATCACCCACCTTGACGATCCGGATGGTGTCCCCTGCGTTTTCAGGCACCCGTGCGATATTGTAGCTTCCCAATGCTTCTTCTCTGCCGACATACGATTCCGTTACCGGAACGTCGGCATCGATCACGGCATTCACGCGTTTTTCAATTTCTTTAATTTCATCATCGGTTAAATTTCTTTGAAAACGGTAGTCGCATTTTGATTTTTTCTTTTCAATATGAGCGCTAAAGCACCGGCCGCAACCAAACATCTGATCCATGGTCTGGTTCAGAATATGCTCGGCTGAATGCATCCGGGGATCATAAACTTTATCCATTAGCGTCCTTTTCAGTATTCTAAATTGTTTTGAAGATGTCGATTTTAAAGCAAAATTTATAACAATCAATTCGATAAATCAACAAGTTCTAGAGGCGGAACCCTGCTTAAACTTTTTTTTATTCCACTCACTGTCCTAAATCAAACCTGTCGCGTCTGCTTCGTCAAGGTCAAAATGTTGATGATGAAAACATACTGAGCGTCCGTTTTCCGATTAATATCCTGAATGCCTCAAGATATCTAGTTGACTATACATTTAAAGTATGTAATTTAACTGCTGAGGAAGATGCGACTATCAAAATCAAGCGTCCAAAAAAATCAGAAACGATACAACATCATCTACATAAGAATCGCGTTTTCGGCAGAACATTATTTTAGGAGATGCTATGAATCAAGAAAACACAACAGATTATGACGTCCTGGTGATTGGTGGGGGAAATGCGGCACTCAGTGCGGCGATTACCGCACGGGAGCAGGGGGCCAGCGTTTTGCTGCTGGAATGCGCTCCGAAGCACTTCCGGGGGGGAAACAGCCGGCACACACGTAACATGCGCCTGGCGCATGAGACCCAATTTGAGCCATACACCGGGGCCTATCCGGCAGAGGAAATGTGGAATAACTATATCAAGGCAACGGGTGGTGCGGCCAATCTGGATTTGGCAAAAATGGTCATCTACGACTCGGCCTCCGTCCTGGACTGGATGAAGGACCACGGCGTCCGGTTCCAGCCTGCCATAACGGGAACGCTTCATTTAAGCCGAACCAACGCGTGGTTCATGGGCGGCGGCAAAGCGATGATAAACGCATTATATCGCAGCGCTGAAAAATTGGGCGTTCATATCCGCTATAATGCCGAAGTGGTCGGTCTGGATGTTCAGGACGGCCATTTCCGCAGCGCGTCGGTTCTGATGGACGGCCGGACAACCGAAAAGATTGCCGCCAAGGCTGTCGTGGTTGCGGCCGGTGGATTTCAATCGAATCCGGAATGGCTGAGAAAAGCCTGGGGACCTGTGGCCGACAATTTTCTGATACGGGGGACTCCCTATGATACCGGCACCCTGCTGAAAATCCTGCTGGATCTCGGCGCGGAGCCCATCGGCGACCCCACCCAGGCGCACATGGTTCCCATTGATGCCCGCTCACCAAAATTCGATGGCGGGATCGTCACCCGTCTTGATTGCGTAACCCTCGGAATTGTGGTGAACAAATATGGCGAGCGCTTTTACGATGAAGGTGAAGATTTTTGGCCCATGCGATATGCCATCTGGGGGCGCCTGGTTGCCCAGCAGGAAGACCAGATCTCGTATGTGTTTATCGATTCCAAAACACTTGATAAATTCATGCCGTCGGTCTTTCCGCCGATCGAGGGCCATTCAATAGCGGAAGTGGCGGAGCAGTTCGGTTTGCCGGTCGACAAGGTAAAAGCGACGGTGGCTGCATATAATCAGGCGGTTCAGCCCGGAAAATTTGATCACACCATCCAGGATGACTGCAAAACCAGCGGACTGACACCGCCCAAGACGCATTGGGCCTTGCGAATCGACGAACCCCCTTTCTATGGCTATCCGCTTCGGCCGGGACTCACATTCACCTATTTTGGCCTTACGGTGGACAAGCGGGGGACCGTGATGATGAAAGGGGGTAAACCGGCCGGAAACATTTATGCAGCTGGAGAAATTATGGCGGGCAACATATTGCCGAAAGGATATATCGGTGGGGTTGGTCTGGTAATCGGAAACATCTTTGGACGAGCTGCCGGGGCCGAAGCGGCGGGCTTTGCGAAAAATGGCGGCGCGCAGCATCGAAATTCAATTGTAAAGGAGGGGCGGAACAATGGCGGTGAATAATCTGATAAGCGACGGTCAAGACATGATGAGGATATGCAATTCCTGCCGCTATTGCGAAGGCTTTTGTGCCGTCTGGCGCGCGATGGAATACCGCCGTGACTTTCCTGCGGGCGACCTCAACTATCTTGCAAATTTATGTCACGACTGCAGCGAGTGCTACTATGCCTGTCAATATGCCCCGCCGCACGAGTGGGCGATCAACGCGCCGCTGACGTTTGCCAAGATTCGCGGCCGGTCTTATGAACAATACGCCTGGCCCGGCGCATTGGCTTCCGCTTTCCGGGCCAATGGCCTGGTGGTTTCGCTGATTTCAGCTCTGGCGCTCATTGTTTTCATGTTCGCTGTCGTTCAGATAAAGGGAAGCAGCGCGCTGAAGACATCGGTTTCCGGCGGCAATTTTTACCAGGTCGCTTCCCACGAGACCCTGATCGTTATTTTCGGGATAGTGGGTCTTTTCAGCGCACTGGCCGTGGGGATCGGCCTGCTGCGCTTCTGCCGCGACATCGGTGAGCAGGTGTCGGATCTGTTGAAACCCTCCGTGCTGACGACGGCTCTCAAAGAAGTGCTGCGGCTTGAGTACCTGGACGGCGGCGGCTGGGGATGTACATACCCGGGCGATGAGAGCTCTCAATGGCGGCGCTGGTTCCATCATTTTACCTTCTACGGGTTTCTGCTTTGCTTTGCGGCCACAACCCTCGGCGCTATCTACCACTACGTGTTTGGGTGGCATGCCCCTCATGGGTTTACGAGCCTGCCGGTAGTGCTTGGCACACTGGGCGGGTTGGGCCTGTTGATTGGACCGGTGGGTCTGTTGGCCCTGAAGTTGCGCCGCAACCGCGACATCACCGATGAGTCGCAATGGGGAATGGACACCGCATTTCTCGTACTCTTATTTCTGGCCAGCGCTACGGGCCTGCTGCTGCTTGTGTTGCGTGAAACGACGGCAATGGGAATGCTGATGGTCATTCACCTGGGCATTGTGATGGCGTTGTTTCTCACGTTGCCGTACGGCAAGTTCGTGCATGGCATCTACCGGACGACCGCGATAGTGAAATATGCGCTGGAGCGCAAGCGCAAGCAAACCATTGGTGTCTGAGAGACGCGCGTCCATGTACCGGTTCTGCGGCTGATCCGGGTCGAATGTAGTTTACAAATAGTTTGCATTAGCGAAAGCTAAGGGAGGGTAAAAATGGTTAAGATTGGATTCATAGGATTTGGTGAAGCCGCCTTCAATATTGCTAATGGTCTTAAGGGCGAAGGGCTCGCCGGAATCATCGCATACGACAAGTACTGGAAAACCGAAAAGCGTTCGGAGCTGATTTGCAAGCGTGCAGGCGAAGCGGAAGTTGAACTGCTTCCGAGCCTCCAGTCGCTGGTTGAGAAGAGTGATATCATCATATCGGCCGTGAGCGCCGACATGGCCGTCTCTCTGGCGCAGTCCGCAAAACCCTTCCTGAAGCAAGGCAAGGTTTACGCGGATATAAACGCAACCTCTCCCATGACAAAGGAAGAAGTTGATGCCATTATTTCTCCGGCCGCCTTATTTGTGGATTGTGCGGTGATGGGACCGGTTCCGACCTATAAACACAAAGTGCCCGTTTCAATTTCAGGAAAAGGCGCCGGGATTTTTTTTGAGAAGATGTCGCCCTATGGGATGAACATCACCTTAATGGATGCGCCGGCAGGGAGCGCATCGGCCTCTAAGATGTTCCGGAGCATTTTTATGAAAGGGTTTGTAACCCTTTTGCTGGAAATGCTGGTGGCAGCGCAAAAATATCAGGTGGCAGATGACGTCCTGATGTCCGTAAATGAAACGCTGATGGGCGGTCCGCTTCAGGAGGTGATCAACGGTCTGGTTTGCCGAGGTGTCATTCATTCCGAACGGCGCGAACACGAAATGGACGAGGTGATTGCCACTTTGGATACGATCCTTGTCGACGCGACAATGTCAAAGGCTACCAAGGCCAAATTGCGATGGTGCACGAACCTGGGTCTGAAAGAATATTTTAAAGGAGTCCCGCCCAAGGATTTTCACGAAATTTTTTCCGCTCTCGACAAAAAGGAAGCATGAGTATGGGCCGGAATTTAGTAGAAAAACTGATCGCTTCCCATCTTGTCTGCGGCGAGATGAAACCCGGAAGTGAAATAAGCATCAGGATCGACCAGACACTGACGCAGGATGCGCTCGGGACCATGGCATATCTTCAGTTTGAATCCATGGGCGTGGCGAAGGTCAAAACAAAGCTTTCCGTGTCGTATGTGGACCACCTGACGTTGCAGGAAGGATTTGAAAACGCAGATGACCATAAGTACCTTCGGACGGTTGCGGCAAAATACGGCATTCTGTTTTCAAAGCCAGGCAATGGGATTTGCCACCAGCTCCACCTGGAAAGATTGGCCCGTCCGGGATGGACATTGCTTGGCGGCGACAGCCATACGCCCACCGCCGGCGCCGTGGGAATGCTGGCGATCGGCGGGGGGGGTCTGGATGTTGCGGTGGCCATGGCAGGTGGGGCGTTCTATCTTATTTATCCCAAGATCATACGGGTAAACCTGCAGGGTGAGCTGCAACCCTGGGTGACGGCGAAAGACATCATACTTGAGTTGCTGAAAATCCTGACCACAAAAGGAAATGTCGGAACCGTCATCGAATACGGCGGCGCAGGAATTCTGAATCTGTCAGTTCCCGAAAGAGCGACGATTACGAACATGGGAGCCGAGTTGGGGGTAACGACTTCGCTGTTTCCCAGCGACGGGGTAACCCGCGATTTCTTTCAGAGCCAGGGACGCGAAGATGAATGGGAGGAACTTTTTCCCGAAGCGGACGCCCGCTATGACCGAACGATCGATCTGGACCTTGGCAGCATTGAACCCAATATCGCCCTGCCGCATTCGCCGGATAATGTGAAAAAGATAAGAGAGACGGATGAAATACCGGTGGATCAGGTTCTGATCGGCAGCTGCACAAACTCCTCGTTTAAGGATCTGATGAAAGTTGCAACGCTCCTGAAAGGCAGGAAAGTTCAACCCGATATAAGTTTCGGCGTTGCTCCCGGTACGCGCCAGGTCCTGAGGATGATCACTGCAAATGCAGCCCTGACGGATATCGTTGACGCTGGCGCGCGCATATTGGAGACCGCCTGCGGCTTTTGTGTCGGATACGGTCAATCGCCCCATAGCGGTGCGGTTTCGGTTCGCACCAGCAACCGAAATTTTGAAGGCAGAAGCGGAACCAAGGATGCCGGGGTTTATCTCGTAAGCCCTGAAAGCGCGGTTGCCGCCGCACTGACGGGAAAAATTACCGATCCGCGCAATCTGGGAATTGATTATCCGAGCATTCAAGATCCGCAGCAGTTTTTCATTGATGACAGCATGTTCATTCATCCGTCCGGTTCAGGCGAAGTGTTTCGCGGACCGAATATCGGCGATCCGCCCCGAAATACGGCGATGCCGCGGCGCCTTAGAGCGGTTGTGACCATCAAACTGGGGGATAAAATTTCAACCGACCATATCATTCCGGCCGGTTCGGTCAGTCGATACCGTTCCAATATTCAGAAATCGAGCGAGTTTGTCTTTAAAAACATGGATGCCGATTTTGCCCGAACCTGTGAAAGCGTGAAGTCACGCGGGTTATCGGCAGTCATCGTCGCGGGTTTAAGCTACGGTCAGGGGTCCTCTCGCGAGCATGCCGCCGTATGCCCCATGTATTTAGGCGTCCGCGCAGTAATTGCCAAGAGCATTGAGCGCATCCACATGGCCAACCTGATCAACTTTGGAATCGTTCCGCTGATATTTAAACACACGGACGATTATGACCGTATTGAAAATGGGGATGAGCTTGAGATTGCGGACCCCCATAACGAATTACGGGGATCCGAGCTTGTCGTCGTCAACAAGACAAAACAAAAAAAGTTTGCGGTCTGTCATACCCTTACACCGAGGCAGGTTGAAATTGTGTTGGACGGCGGATTGCTCAATTATACCGGTAAAAATCAATAAGGAGGAAACTTAATTGGAGATTCTTGATTGTACGTTAAGGGATGGGAGCCATGGGCAATCGAATCCTGATGCGGCTACCTTTAAAAAAGCGGCGCTTGCATTAAAAAAATAAATGTCAAGTTGGCATGGTTACGCTCAAGCAAAACCTGTCCGCTTCAATACCGAAATTTACCACATACCAAGGAGATTTTATGCCGGCATCTTATGCGATTCACCGCGCCCAGATTGAGGCGATCCTATGCAGTTGGGGCATGGACAAGGCCAATGCCGAGCTTACGGCAGAGGTGATGGCCTGGGCCGATCTACACGGTATCGACAGCCACGGCATCTCAATGATTACAGTCTATCACGAACGCTGGCAGCGGGGACGGCTGGATATCACCGCACAGCCCACGATAATCAAAGAAACCCCGGTCTCCGCGTTGATCAACGGCAATGCCGGATTGGGGCATCCGACCTCGCGCTTTGCCATGAACACCGCGATTGTCAAGGCAAAAGAGGTAGGCATGGCGATTTCATCCGTGCGCAACTCAGCGCATTTCGGTGCCTGCGGCTTCTACGCGAAGATGGCTGCCGATGCCGGATTGATCGGCATGGTGACGACCAGCGCGTCTAATAGGCAGGTAGCCCCGGCGGGAGGCAAGGAGGCGCGTTTCGGCACTGATCCGCTGGCGTTTGGTGCACCGGGGCGTGACGGCGCACCGTTCCTGCTGGACATGGCAACCACGACAACGGCAGCGGGTAGGATTCGCAACAAAGACAACGAGGGGCTGCCCACCCCACCCGGCTGGCTGGTGACCAAGGAAGGTCTGCCCAGCACAGACCCACTGGAAGCGAGAGAAAAAGGCGGATTCTTGACATCGTTAGGCGCTACTCTGGAAGGCGGTAGCTACAAGGGCTACGGTCTGGCAGCCATGGTGAACATTTTGAGCGCCTGTCTGTCGGGGTCGACCCCCATCACCTCACCGATGCACTTGAAGCAACCCTTTGGCATGGATATCGGGCATTTCTTCATGGCGATCGATCCCGGGTTAATCCGCGATCCTGTAGAATTCCGCGCAGAGGTAATCAGTTTCTGTGACGCGTTACGTTCGGCAAAGCCGGTGGATCCGACCAAACCCGTGATGGTTGCGGGTGATCCGGAGTGGCACTGCGCCGCCCAGCGGTCGGTTTCCGGCATTCCCATCGGCAAAGGCCTGCTCGAAAAACTTCGTGCGATTGCAGCCGAGCACAACGCACCCTGGATGCTGGACTGAGGAACATGAAATTCCATTATCAAAGGATATAGGTAGCTTTACAGTGATCCTGATAAATGAGGAGTTGGGGTTCTAACCTGCCCCCGACCTTTTGTGCCACTTGTCAAATTAGAATGTGAGGCATTGATCCTATTGCATCAGTGTGATATCATAGTGAACAAAGTTTGAGATACTCTTCATAACCCACTGTTGAGGGAGGATTCAAATGGCAAAAGCAAGAGACACTAAAAAAGACACTAAAAAGAAACCGGCCAAATCCTTGAAGGAAAAACGCAAAGAAAAACAGGAGAAAAAGAAGGACTAATAGGGCAATTCTCAACCCTTAGAATGTTCTTTAGATTGGTGAATACCTGGCGGGCCTGGGCTCCAAAATCCCCTTGACCGACAAGTTTCCCGTCTCTGTCCTTGGCAACCTGCCCGGCGATATACAGGGTTTTCCCTGCCTTGGCGGCGTGGGAGTAGCCTTCGGCAGTATGCACGCTTTTGGGCTTTAAAATTTCATGTGCCATTGCTGTCTCCTCCCATAAAAACCACTTTTTAAATTGACTTGCAATAAGGTTCTTCTTATGATTTTATTTATTTAAATTATATTCTTTTCCCCGCGATTTCGGTCAAACGACCGCCGATTGCGGCAGAAGCACTGGAGAAGTAAAACCTCTTTTTATATAGCAGGCAAATAGCAGACAGGCTGCCGAAAATCTGCCTGTTAAGCTTAGTCCATCGACGCATAAATTCGATGACGAATTTATTTGCTCAGGACTTAGTGCTGCCCTCGGCCATGAGCTACATTCGGCCTGAGCTCATGTCGAAGGCGGGCCGAATGGAGCAAGCAATTTTATTGATCGGGTGTGTAAGAATACGTCACAGTAATTGCGCGTCGAAGCACTTAGGGGAAATTATGTCGGTTATTACAATATCCAGAGGATCATTCAGCCACGGCCAGCAAGTAGCAGAGCGAACAGCCAAAAGATTAGGCTATGATTGCATCTCGCGTGAGATTCTTATCGCGGCATCCCAAGATTTTAATATTCCCGAAATAAAGCTTTTTCAAGCCATTCATGATGCCCCCACCTTCATGGACCGTATTCTTTTAAGAAAAGAAAAATATATCGCTTATATCCAGGCTGCCGTTCTGAAAAACCTGCAAAAAGACAATGTGGTCTATCACGGATTTGCCGGTCATTTTTTTGTTAAAGACATATCGCATGTTCTCAAGGTTCGCATTATTGCGGATATGGAAGAACGCATACGTATCGTGATGGAAAGAAACGGCCTCTCCCGTGACGCGGCCACCGCCTACATTCACAAACTGGACGAACAACGCCGCAAATGGAGTCAGCAACTGTATGGCATTGAAACCGCCGATCCCAGCCTGTATGACCTGGTCATCCACATCGATAGGATCACGGTGGCCGATGCCGTGGATATCATCTGCCATAAAATCGGTTTGCACCATTTCCAAACAACACCGGAATCCCGGCAGCAGATAGAAGATCTCAGTCTGGCCGCTGAAGTGAAGGCCGCCCTGATCAATCTGAAACCGGATATCGAAATTACGGCCCGAAAGGGAACGGTGCGGGTAACGGCAAGTGCTTCGTCGGCGCAAAAACCGAAACTGGAAAAGGAGATGCGTAAAGTCGCCGAAACGATACCCGGAATAAAAAATCTTGACATTGACCTGCTGTCCGTCGCACCTTACAACATTGATTAATCGATTTAATCAATCCTTTTTTCACATCTAACTGCCGCAGAGGCCCGATGAAAATACTAATCGCCGAAGATGATGCCATAACCCTAAAAATGCTGGAACGGAAATTAGGCAGTTGGGGCTATGAGATTGTTTCCTTCACCGATGGCAAAGCCGCCTGGGAAAAGTTGCAACAGGACGATGCACTGAATCTGCTCCTGCTGGACTGGATGATGCCGGGAATGGACGGTATTGAAATTTGCCGCAAGTTAAAACGGCAGCCAAAAGATACCCCCACCTATATCATCCTCCTGACCGCGCGGGATCAAGAGGATGATATCGTTGCCGGACTCGATGCCGGCGCAGACGACTATATTACCAAACCGTTTGGAAACAACGAATTACGCTCTAGAGTCAATGTGGGTCGCCGGATGATCGCTTTACAAAACGAACTGCTGGAAAAAGAAAAACTTCAAGCCGTCTTAGAAACGGCCGGCGCCGTCTGCCATGAAATGAACCAGCCCCTGCAGGTGGTGTCGGGGGTTGCTGAATTGCTGCTGCTGGATGTGAAAAACACCGATCCACACTATGAAAAATTGATGACCCTCATGGAACAAACCGAACGAATGGGTGAAATAACCAACAAGCTCATGAAGATTACCAAGTATGAAACCAAGAAATATCTTAAAAGCAAGATCGTAGATATCGACAAAGCATCCAAAGAAACAACTTAGATCGTCGCCCTGCGTGCACACAAAACTGTGCACCTGCACACAAAACTGTGCATAAACTTCTAGGTTCTCATTCTTAATGCTTACGGTTACGACACTTCTTTCCTCTGGCTGACAACTTATATTCTAATGATATCTGTATGTTGTTTTATCTGCACCCTCGTCTAATTTTTTTCTAATCGTTTTCAGTCATTGGCATAATTTTTGTATAATTTCATGCAAGGGGCGTTCGCGATTTGATTATGACCATGCATGCTTATGTTTTATTGAGTCTTGCGGCGCATTTTTTCCGGATAAATCTTCATGGAGGTTAAGGCAATCGCATGAAAGCTTACAACAACAGTAAAATTATGACGCCAGATGATCAGGCAGAAACAATGTTGGAAAATCAGGAAACCGTTTACGATGACCCGCCGGAATCCCGGGAAACGATTATTGATGATCTTACGGACACCCCCGTCAAAGAGCCCGTAAAGAGCATCCTGTTTGTTGACGATGAGGAACCGGTTCGCCGGTTGTTCAAGGAAGCCCTGGAAAAGTTCGGATATCAGGTCCGGCTTGCGACAAATGGGAATGAAGCGATAGCGCTATTTCGTGAGGAACCTGCCGATTTAATCATTACGGATATATTCATGCCGGAAAAAGACGGACACACGTTGATTCTGGAAGTTAAGCAGGATTTTCCGTATGTTCATATCTTTGCCATCACCGGAAAGAAATTTTTTGACCCCCAGATGGAATTGGATATTGCCAAAACACTTGGCGCCATTAAGGTGTTTACCAAACCGTGCAAATTAAGCCAGCTTTTGGCAGCCATCAAAGAGCTCTCAGTATAACCCCATTGCGCCTAAACAAAAGGGCGAACCGTATTAACAATTTCGGTTCTCCTTTTTTTTACTTATCCCTGCCGATATTTCAGTCGCGACCTTGACATGATAATGTTAAAAGGTAATAAGATCCCATCTGCACGCCCACAAACAATTTCAGAGAGGACAATTTTGACTGCCGGCAACAACAAAGCGGAAATCAAAGCATACGGACTCCGGCTGCTGCTTTCACGCCATCCCGAAATCGCAAAACTGAAAAAAACACATACACCCTCCGTTCATGGCAATAAGTCATGGAGCACGAGTTGGGTGTTGATCGACCACATTAGAAAAACCCGGCTGGAACCCGGTTCTAAAATCCTTGAAATCGGCTGCGGATGGGGAATGACCGGCATCTTTTGCGCAAAAAAATTCGATGCTGCAGTAACGGCGGCGGATATCGATCCGGACATCTACCCCTATTTGGATCTTCATGCCAAGATCAACAAGGTCAAAGTGGAATTTCTGAATAAAGGGTTCGATAAGATAAGCAGCCGCCGCCTGCAGGATGTCGACATGATCATCGGTTCGGACATCTGCTTCTGGGACGACCTGATCGATCCGCTGCGCCGGCTTATTCAACGGGCCCGACGGGCTTCGGTCGGCCGGATACTCATTGCAGACCCCGGGCGTCCGACATTCGACAGCCTGGTTGAATCCCTCGCGCCGAAAAGAGGGGTGGAAGTCCTCGATCACGAAATAAAGAAACCCCGCCGTATGAGCGGAAAAATATTAGATATTACGAATCACCTCCTGGGCGGTAGGTTTTAAACGCCAGATGGAAGATAAAGACATTCCTGTCTATGCGGAGCTCTTAAAAGAGATCGTCAAGAAGATCGAGACGCGTTTCTCTCTTTAATGCGTCCGGCCCCATTTGAATTTTTTTCAAGTCAATGAGGTGAGCTTACTACAATGGAAAAACAGAACTCTCTTTTTTGGAATCCCCTTCTGGAAACCCTGCCCCGCGAAAAACTTGTCGCAATCGAATTGAAAAATTTTCGCATATACCTCCGGTACGCCAAAGCGCATTCCGCCTTTTACATGAAACGGTTTAAAAACGTTGAACCCGAAGATATCAAAACCCTGCAGGATTTAAAGGGGCTTCCGCTGACTGAAAAAGAAGATCTTCGTGTCGCCCAGGCGAGTGAGGAGCCGACGATTTACGGTCATATCCTGGGGGTTGACCCAAGGGATGTGACCACTTTTCGTCAGACATCCGGCACGACCGGGAAACCGGTCTATGTTCCGGAAAGCGCCGAGAGCTGGCAGTGGCGGGTGGAGGTCTGGTGCCATATCCTCTGGATGGCCGGCTTTCGAGAGACGGATCGGGTGTTCGTTCCCTTTGGCTACAATGTCTATGTAGCATTCTGGGAGGGTCACTATGCCGCGGAAAAACTGGGCTGCGAGGTCGTACCGGGCGGCGCCCTGGACACCAAGGCCCGCATCAGCAAAATGCTGGAGGTGAAGCCCACGGCGCTGTTGAACACCCCCACCTATGGCCTTCATATGGCGGAAGTAGCCGGTGAAATGGGGTTAAACCCCAAGGAAATCGGCATCAAAAGGATGCTGTGTGCCGGAGAGCCGCTGCCCCAGGCAACCCGGAAAAGGCTCGAAGCTGTTTGGAACGCCGAAGTCTATGATCACATCGGGGGAACAGAACCCTGCGCCTGGGCTGCCATGTGCAGCAACCGCAGCGGCCTTCATATTATGGAACCGTTTTTTCTGGTGGAGATTCTTGACCAGGAAACGTTGAGCCGGGATGTCGCCCAAGGGGAACTCGGCGTAGCGGTTGTGACCCCGTTGGGGAGACGTTCGTTTCCCCTGGTCCGGTTCAA
>Ga0180009_10005959_pt1 | contig 12922 bp, 11 predicted proteins | sample OS_PC_MetaG_FD_123537 | JGI IMG/M metagenome (GOLD analysis project Ga0180009, IMG submission 123537) | Groundwater microbial communities from the Aspo Hard Rock Laboratory (HRL) deep subsurface site, Sweden - OS_PC_MetaG | ecosystem: Environmental > Aquatic > Deep subsurface > Groundwater...
GGAGCTTCCTTTTCCGACCGCTTTGTAAAAAGCATCAGCGGCTGCAACAGCATGTACCGCAAGAGCGACCTTTTAAGGGCGGGCGGCTTTGACCCGAATTTGTCCGGCGCTGATGAGACGGAGCTGAACGCCAGGCTGCTGAAGTCTGGTAGGCTGCGTTACGTCAGCGATGCCGCTGTCCTTCACGACCACAGCCGGGGTCTGAAGGAGTTTGCCAAGAATATGTATCGCTACGGAGGCTGGAGGAAAGAATGCGGGGTGTGGGACTGGCCGGTGATTCCTCCACTGCTGGCCCCTCTGCTTTTGCTGACACTGCTCGCCAGCCGCTGGATTCTGACGACCATCATCGGCTTCTATCTGGTCATAGTAGGGCTGCATGGGCTGTATTTTACTATTAAAAAGAAAGATTTAAAATATCTGGTTACCATTCCGGTCGTCTTTATTCTTGAGCATCTCTGCTATACCATCGGTTTCTGGAAAGAGGTATTTATACCGCGAAAAATGCCGAAGCCGGCAGGGGAACCGCCGAAATGAATGTCCTGATGATGAATCCTCCTTTCAAGGGAAGATTCTCCAGAACGTCACGGAGCCCTGCGGTTACCCTGGGCGGGACCATATATTACCCATTCTGGCTCGCCTATGCCACCGGAGTCCTTGAGCAAAATGGCTTTCAGGTCCAACTCATTGACGCGCCGGCGCGGGGACTCGACGTTAATGATGTTATTGGGCAGGCAAAAAAGCAACCGCCGCAGCTTATTGTGGTCGATACCAGTACGCCGAGTATTTACAGCGATGTAAAAGTAGCGGAACAGCTCAAGGAAAACTTTCCCACCTCGTTCGTTATCCTCGTGGGCACGCACCCCTCAGCACTGCCCGAGGAGACGCTGAAGCTGAGTGAAAAGGTGAATGCCGTCGCCGTTGGTGAGTATGACTATACCATACGCGACCTTGCTCTCTGTCTGGAGAGAGGGGAGGACTTGAGAACTGTAGACGGTCTTGTCTTCAGGGAAGGCAATCAGCTCATTCAAAACAAGCCGCGAACACTCATTGAGAACGTGGACGAGCTTCCCTTTGTCAGCGAGATCTACAAACGACACCTGAATGTTCGCGACTATTATTTCGCGGCGGCCAACTACCCGATGGTCATGCTCATCACCGGCCGCGGTTGCCCTTACAAGTGCTTTTTCTGCGTCTATCCACAGACTTTTCACAGCCGTAAGTACCGACCGCGCAGCGCCGCCAGTGTGGTCGATGAGTTTCAGTGGATCGCGGAAAACCTACCCGAGGTACGGGAAATCGGCATTGAAGACGACACATTCACCGTCGACCAGGAAAGGGCGAAGGAGATATGCCGTCTCATCATTGAACGAGAGATAAAGATAAAGTGGTACTGCAACGTGCGGGTCAACCTGAAGCTGGAGACGATGCGGTGGATGAAGAAAGCTGGCTGCCGACTGGTCACCGTCGGCTTTGAAAGCGCCGACCAGGAATCCCTGAACCGGATGCAGAAAGGGATAACGGTGGCGCAGATTAAGCAATTCGTGCACGATACCAGGAAAGCCGGCCTGCTGGTTCACGGCTGCTTCATCATCGGCAATCCTGGAGAGACAGCCGAGACGATGGAGAAGAGCCTGGAACTGGCCGAGGAGTTGAACTGCGATACGATGCAGTTTTTCCCGCTGCTCGTCTATCCGGGAACGGAAGCCTACCGGTGGGCAAAAGAAAATGGCTACCTTACTTCCGATAATTTTTCCGACTGGGCAGATGAAGGCGGTATGTACCGCAGCGTGCTCAATATGCCCGGACTTCCAGCAGAAAAGGTAGAGGCGTTCTGCTTGCGGGCTAACCGTGAGTACTACCTGCGGCCCCGATATATGCTGATGAAGCTGAGGCAACTGATTTTCGGACCGAGAGAAGTAAGGCGAACTTTAAAGGGAGCATTCACTTATTTCAAGAGACTGCCCAAGAGCTATCGCTCACGGTATCGGTAATTTATATCGACCAGCGGTTGCCTAACCGCTTGTTATTAAGCTATCTCTCCCGTAATCTCCCTGACGCTCTGCCTGACGTTTTCGATTTTCAGTATCTTTTTCCAGTCGGGCTGGAAAATCTGCCCCCTGGCTTTGGTGGCCGCCAGTTTGGCCCCGTCGGAAACCGGCGCGCCGGCAAAATCCCAGACGATGGCCACCGTGGTGCGGATATGACCGAGCAGAAAGTCCAGGACCGCCTGCTGGGGAAGGCCCATTTTGATTACCTCTTCCATAGCTTCCCGGATAACCATGAAGCAGGTCAAAGCTAAAGTTTCCACCAGCGCCGGTTCCAGAACTGCCATCTGCTCGGTGGTGACTCGATGCGCTCTCAGAACCGGGGCGAAGATGGTTCGGGCGATGGCTTCTCCCTTGGCGTAGCCTTCATCCGGGCCGTGGTGCAGTGAACAGACGATGTTCTGTTGCGCTTTGACGCCGCCAAACCAGTCGCGCTGTGCCTCGATATCTGTTTCCTCGCCAAACATCGGTGGGTGGCAGGGATGGCTGATGAAATAGGATATGTCTTCTCGCTCCGGCAGTACGCCGGCATATCCCGCCGCCGGGTCCAGCCCCATGACCATGGTGCCGCTTCTGAGTTTGGGGACGATATCACTGCATATCCTGCCGATGAGCTTATCCGGCAGGGCCAGGATAACGACGTCGGCCTGCTGGAGTGCCTCGTCCTGCGGCGTGGCCGAAAGGCCGAGTTCCGCCAGGCTGGCTTTGCCGGCATCGCTTATCTCAACGTACAGTGTTTTATGGTCTGCATTATCTTTTAAGTTCCTGACGATGCGCAGACCCATCTTACCGCCCGCACCCATCAATGCAATTGTGCTCATACTGCTACTCCTTTGCTATTTTTCGATGTGCCAAATGTAATGGTAATTTCTTTACCCATGCTTGTCAAACCTGCTTATCAGTTGACAAATAAGTATCTGTTCAATAAATTATAGACGTTGAATCGTCGAAATGGAAAGGAGGATGTGAAATGGAGTGGGGAATGGCAAACCGTTTGGCACAGTTAATTCAGCCGGATGGTCATGCGCTTTTCTTGCCCGTTGACCACGGATACTTTCAGGGTCCGACCAGGAAGCTGGAGGAACCGCGCAGGACTATTGAACCGCTGCTACCGTATGTGGATGCGCTCTTTATCACCAGAGGCGTCCTGCGCGCATCAGTGGACCCGGACAACAGCAAACCGGTCATCCTGCGGGTATCCGGGGGCACCAGTGTGGTGGGGAAAGACCTGGCCAATGAAGGGATTACGACGTCGCTGGAAGAAGCCATCCGCCTCAATGCTTCCGCCGTGGGCATTTCCGTATTCGTTGGCTCCGATTATGAGAAGGAATCGTTGTTGAACCTGGCCAAGCTCGTTGATGACGGGGAGCGATACGGCATTCCGGTGATGGCGGTTACCGCGGTGGGAAAAGAGCTGGAAAAGCGGGACGCTCGCTATCTCGCTCTCGCCTGCCGCATTGCGGCTGAGCTGGGCGCACGCGTGGTGAAAACCTACTGGTGCGAGGACTTCGCCAAGGTAACCGGGGGCTGTCCGGTGCCGGTAGTCATGGCCGGTGGGCCACAGGTTGATACCGAGCTGGAGATATTTGAGTTTGTCCACGACGGTATGCAGAATGGCTCCATCGGGGTGAATCTGGGGCGGAATGTATGGCAGAACGATTTCCCGGTAGCCATGATAAAGGCCATACGTGCCATTATTCATCAAAATGCGACTCCAAAAGAAGCTCAGGAAATATACGATAGCGAGAAGAACAGCCAGGCGAAGAAGTCATGACCGACAAAGGTAGAAGGAACATGCACGTGGCCATGTGGTATAACAACCGTGATGTGCGCGTTGAGGAAATGCCCGTCCCGCAGATAGGCCCCGGTGAATTGCTCGTAAGGGTGGAAGCCAGCGGCATCTGCGGCAGCGATGTCATGGAGTGGTATCGGCGGGATAAAGCGCCGCTGGTGCTTGGCCATGAAATCGGTGGGCAGGTTGTGGAGGTGGGGAAAGGGGTAGAGAACTATAGGGAAGGGGACCGTGTATCGGCCGCCCACCACGTCCCCTGCAATACCTGTTATTACTGCCTCAGGGGCCACCACACCATGTGTGATACCCTGCGGAAAACGAACTTTGAGCCTGGAGGCTTTGCGGAATACGTACGCCTGCCGGCTATTAATGTTGACCGCGGTGTCTTTCCGTTGCCCGAACAGATGTCTTATGAAGAGGCGACCTTTATTGAGCCGTTAGCCTGTATACTTCGTGGGCAGAGGGTGGCAAACATGCAGCCGGGCGATAGCGTGCTCATTATCGGCAGCGGCATTGCCGGGTTGCTTCACTTGCAGTTAGCCCGGACTCTGGGTGCAAGGCGGGTAATAGCAACGGACATTAACCAGTTCCGGCTGGACGCAGCCAAGCGATTCGGGGCTGATGTCGCCCTGCATGCTCAGAAATACTCACCTGCCCGACTGCGTGAGGTCAACGATGGCTGTCTGGCCGATTTGGTGATAGTCTGCGCTGGAGCCACGACGGCCATTTCCCAGGCATTACAGTCGGTGGAGCGTGGGGGAAGGGTTCTGCTCTTTGCACCCACAGACCCCGGCGTTTCCATTCCAATCTCATTGAATGAGGTTTTCTGGCGTACCGATGTCACGCTGACCACCAGCTATGGTGCCAGCCCTCATGACTACCAGACAGCCCTGGATATAATTCGAGCCGGTACTATCCCGGTACGGCAGATGATTACCCATCGGCTGGCTTTAGCGGAGGCAGTTCGGGGTTTCCAGCTTGTTGCCGAAGCCGGCGCTTCTATCAAAGTTATCATCGAGCCCCAGAAATAGTATAGAATACATAGACATTATAGTGATGAAAGGGGAGAGAGATGAAAGACCTTTTCGACTTAAAGGGCAGGGTGGCCATTGTCACCGGCGGAAACGGGGGCATCGGTCTGGGGATAGCGCGCGGGCTGGCCTCAGCAGGCGCCAATCTGGCTATCGCCGCCCGCAATGAAGCCAAAACGGCCGATGCGGTGAAAGGGCTCCAGGATGAATTCGGCGTGAAGGCGATTGGTGTGAAGGTGGACGTCAAGGAAGAAAAACAGGTTAAAGACATGGCGAAAAAGGTACTGGATGCCTTTGGGAGAATCGATATTCTGGTCAACAATGCCGGCACCAATATCCGCAAGCTCCCGCAGGACTATGTGGTGGATGAGTGGGAAGAGGTGCTGGATGTCAATCTGCGCAGCGCTTTTCTCTGTTCGCAGGCCGTCTACCCGGCGATGAAAGCCGCCGGCGGCGGCAAGATTATCAACATCGGCTCCATGACCTCCATCTTCGGCGCGGCAAAGGTAACGCTCTATGCGACCAGCAAGGGGGGCATAGTGCAGCTGGGACGCTGTCTGGCAAACGCCTGGGCACGGGACAACATCCAGGTAAACGCTATCCTTCCCGGTTTCATCGATACTGACCTGACCAGGCTGGCAAGAAAGGACATACCGGAACTGGAAGAGCGAGTTACCACACGCACGCCGGCGGATCGCTGGGGTAAACCGGATGACCTTGCTGGTACGGCCGTTTTCCTGGCCAGCCGGGCATCTGGCTTCGTAACCGGTGTGGCGCTTCCCGTGGACGGCGGCTTTTCCATCGCCATGTTCTAAGCGGTTGACGGATTAAAGGTACAGATTTAGAACTGGCTTCCCGTTGCTGATTGCCTTGAATTGACAGCCAGCCGCGATAATTATTAAGATAGCCACGGTACTGAGTTCGAAAATCCCTTGAAAAGAGAGGAGAAACTCACTATGTCCAAACCAATGTATTCAGGAATAACGGGCAAGGTAGCGCTGGTTACCGGCGGCGGTCGTGGGCTGGGCAAAGCCATTTGTCTGGCACTGGCCAAGGAAGGGGCTGACGTCGCCCTGACCGACTTGCAGTCGGCTGACGAGACGGCTAAGGAGGTGGAAGCACTGGGACAGAAGGCGATGGCCTTCAGCGCAGACGTGACGAAGGAAGCCGAGGTCAAGGAAATGGTCGACCGCATCGTTGCGGCGTTGGGCGGAATCGACATTCTGGTGAACAACGTTGGCGGCGACCACGCCTTTTTACTGGAGGATATGCCGGTATCGGAGTGGGACTGGATGATGGATATCAATATGAAGGGGCTTTTCCACTGCACCAAAATCGTGGCCGAGGTCATGAAAAAGAGAGGCGGGGGGAAAATCGTCAACATCTCCTCTCTCGCCGGCCTGCGGATGACCCTTTACGGAAGCATCGCCTACAGCGCCGCCAAAGCCGGCGTCATCGGCTTCACCCGCCACTGCGCTTTTGAGCTTGGCCCCTCCAAGATAAACGTCAACGTCGTCTGTCCCGGCCCCACCATGACCGAGGTGGTCTTGAACCGGATATCACCGGAAGTAAAACAGAGGACGCTCCAGTCAACGCCCATGCAGGACTTCACCTATCCTGAGGACCAGGCGGATGCGGTGGTCTTTCTGGCATCAGAGCGGGCCCGGATGGTCACCGGCACCACCTTGCTGGTTGATGGCGGCATCAGTCTGCCCGTTGGCTATGTGGAGTGGGAAAACTTCTACTCGGACCGGAAACAATGGCTCAAGGAGAGGAAGTGGGAAGGCAAACGGACTTCAATGTAAGCAGAAGGGAGAACTGAAATATGACAGCAAAAGGCAACCTGAGCACTGAGGACCTGTGCTTTACGCCGGCGGTGGAGCTGAGGGAGATGCTCCGGAAAAAGGCCATTTCTCCGGTGGAATTGATGCAGGCATTTCTGGCGCGAATCGATAAAGTTAACCCGGTTATTAACGCCTACTGCACGCTCGTGCCGGAAATGGCGCTGGAGGCGGCCAGAAAGGCGGAATCGGCCATCATGCAGGGCGGTGAGGTCGGGTTACTGACCGGGCTTCCGGTGTCGATAAAAGACGTTGTCCCGACCGCCGGCATCCGGACCACATATGGCTCAAAGCTATATGAGAACCTGGTGCCTTCGGAGGATGCGCTGGTTGTGGAGCGACTCAAGGAGGCCGGGGGTATCATTGTGGGCAAAACAAATACGCCTGAATTCGCCGCCGGCGGCTCCACCTTCAATCAGGTGTTTGGCATAACGCGCAATCCCTGGAATACCGATTTCACGGTCGGGGGTTCCAGTGGGGGCGCGGCTGCAGCGGTTGCTGCAGGAATCGGCCCGCTGGCCCAGGGCAGTGACCTCGGCGGCTCGCTGCGACAACCGGCCAGTTTCTGTGGCGTGGTCGGGTTGCGACCTTCGCCAGGGCGGGTGCCCAAGTATCCCAATGAACTCAACTGGGATAACCAATCGGTGCAGGGGCCGATTGCCCGCACCATACCGGATACCGCTTTGTTTCTGGACGCGATGTCCGGGCCGGACGGTAGAAGCCCGGTGTCCCTGCCCAAAGAAACAATCCCGTTTCTTCAGGCGGCGCAAAAACCCGAAGCCAGGAACCTCAAAATCGCCTGGAGCGATAACCTGAACCTGATGCCGGTCGACCCGGTGGTGTTGAAAGAAGCCCGTAAGGCGATTGACGTATTCCGCAATCTGGGCTGTGAGGTGGTGGAGGACTGCCCTGATTTAAGCGGGGCCAAGGAAACAGCGTTGACCCTGCGTGGCGTGCGCTTCGTCGCCCTGTACGGAGAGAAGTACCGGAACGACCCGGAATTCAGGCGCTGGGTAAACCCGCTGGTAACGGGCAATATCGAGCAGGGGCTGAAATTATCGGTTCAGGAGATAGCCTGGGCACACCGGCAGCGTTCCGAGATATGGGTGAAGGCGAAAGAGTTCTTTGACAGGTATGATTTACTGCTGACGCCGACGGCGCCCATCCCGCCTTTCAATGCCGAGATGAAGTTCCCCACCGAAATTGCCGGCAAACCGATGGAACACTACCTGGACTGGGCGATGCTGACCTATTCCATCACCATGACCGGCCATCCGGCGATATCCGTACCCTGCGGCTGGACGGAAAAGGGGCTGCCCATCGGGGTGCAAATCGTTGGCCGATACCACGGCGAAGCCGCCCTCCTCAGGGCAGCGGCGGCATTTGAACAGGCGGCGCCGTGGGCAGAGAAGAGGCCCGCGCTTGCATAAGCAAGGGGGGGGACTCTTTGCCTTGCGTCACTAACGCCGGTCGTCCACGCCGACACCCCAGAAATCCGGTCTGGTTTTCACCTCTTCAATGAAATCGGCGACCACTTTATCAATGTCGGTGAACTCCGGTTTCCACCCCAACTCTTCACGGGCCCGGGCGTCATCGATGGTATTCACTCCCCGGGTGCGGTAATACTCCATGACCAGCGGGTCAGGATTATAGGTGATACCGGCATCTGGAATGAATTTCTTGATTGTTTTCTCCAGCTCACCAGCCGTAGGTGTCGGTGAGATACCGGCCAGGTTATAACAGACCGTTTTTATCTGTTCTTCCGGTGCATCGTAGAGCATCATCGTTGCCCGGACAGCATCTTTGTAATAGAGAACAGGTACGGCGACATCCTCGGCGGCGAAGCATTCGAACGGTTCATCCAGCGCAGCATTCTCGACCATCCAGAGCATGAACACCGGTAGGGCGCGTATCTTAACGCCGGGACGCATCACCATGCAGTAACGGACAGCGCGGAAGTCCAGTCCGAATTTGCGACGATAAAACCTGCCCAGGAGCTCGATGTATAATTTTCCGGCGCCGTACATGGTAATCGGTCGCTGCAGCGTCTCATCATCAATCACGGCACCGGTGCCGAGTCCATAGGTCGCGTCCGTGCTGGCGAAAACAAATCGCCTGACGCCGAACAGTCTGGCTGCTTCCAGCACGTGCATCGAGCCCATGATGTTTACCTGGAACGCACTCCATGGATTTAGGTCGGACGGTATGCTCAGCATCGAGCCGTGGTGAAAAATGTCCTCAACGTTGTTATCTTTTACGGCGTTTAAAACTTCCGGCCATACCTTGATGTCGCCCTGGACTACCTTCACCCTGTCTTTGATATCGGCTAGGCGCTGCACCTGCGGGGCGATGTCAAAAAGAACAACGTCCTTGCCTCTGGCAATCAGTTCATGAGCCAGACCGACGCCGATTCCGCCGGTGCCGCCGGTAATGAGTACGGACATCCGTTTTCCTCCTCTGACTGCGGCGGTGAGATTGAAACACGTGGTGCTAGGTTTTTTCTCCAGCCAGTTGCTGAATGATTTTGGCTACCACGGACCAGTCCTTGTTACCAAAGCCCGCGGCTCGGGCTGCCTCAACCAGCTGACGGGTAAGGCTGCCGGCCAGCAGCGGAATTTTAGTTGCCTCGGCGGCGGATAGGATAAGGCCGAGGTCTTTGGCCATCAGGTCGGCGGTGAAGCCGGGGGCAAAGTCGTTGTTGGCCGGGCTCTGGGGGATAACATTGGGGTAGGGCACCCTCGTCTGCAGTACCCAGCTGTTTCCGGAACTGGCGCTCATCACCTCATAGAGGACCCTGGGGTCGGCGCCAAGCTTGACGCCAAACAGAAAACCCTCAAAGACACCGATGCCGGCGATGGCCGCTGCCAGGTTGTTGGCCAGCTTGACCACCTCACCCATGCCAACCTCGCCAACGTGAATGATTTTCTCCCCCATGACCTCCAGTACTGGTTTACACTGGTCAAAGATTTCTTTTTTCCCACCCACCATTATGGAAAGGGTGCCGTCGGCGGCTTTGGGGGGAGCACCGCTCACCGGTGCATCCATCATATCGATTCCCTTTTCCGCAGCCGCGGCCGCTACCTTGCGGGTAACAATCGGGTCGATGGTGCTCATATCTATAATGATGTTGCCCTTTTTCAGCCCGGCGAGGACGCCGTCAGGGCCAAACATTATCTGTTCCACGTGTGGTGATGAGGTCACCATGGTGATAACTATCTCTGAATTCTCGGCCACCTCGCGCGGGGAACCGGCCGCTTTGGCCCCGGCCTGCACCAGTTCCTGAACTGGCTCGGGCCTGATGTCATGGACAGTCAGCGGATAACCTGCCCTGGCCAGGTTCAAAGCCATCCCTTTGCCCATATTGCCCAAACCGATAAAACCGAGCTTTTTCATCGCGCCTCCTTTACCAATTGGAATGGACGGGACTTCAGCCTACTTCTTTTTCACCGATTCTCTGACCGCCTGGACGATATGCCGGGCGGTTAATTCGTATTCCTCTTTCAGTTCTGGCACGGTGCCTGATTGGCCGAACCGGTCTTTAATGCCGACACGTTTCACGGGGACCGGCGCGTTCTCTGCCGTGACCTCGGCTACCGCCCCACCGAGGCCACCGAGGATACTACTGTCTTCCACGGTGACGATGGCACCGGTCTCTTTGGCGGCCTTGATAATGGCCGCTTCGTCAATCGGCTTAAGGGTGTGCATATCCAGCAGGCGTACCTTGATACCTTCTTTTGCCAGGGTATCGGCGGCCTCCAGCGCGTCGGAAAGCACCATGCCGGTGGAAATAATGGTGGCATCACTGCCATCGGTCAGGGTTACCGCCTTCCCCAGTTCAAACGGGAAGTCATCACGGTATACGGTTGGCACGGGCGGAGCGGAAATACGCAGGGCCACCGGCCCGGTGTATTCAGCAATTGCCCTGGTCATTTTCTTTGTCGATATGGGGTCGGACGGTGAAACGAGCACCAGGTTGGGGATGACGCGCATGGCGGCGATTTCCTCGATAATCTGGTGCGAACCGCCCATAAAAGACCACAGCATGCCGGAGTTGCAGAGGACGATTTTGACATTCAACTTGTCAAAGGCCACGTTTTGTCGTATCTGGTTATACGCCCGGCCAACGGCAAAGATGCTGTGGCAGTGGGTGAACGGCAGGTAGCCGCCACCCGCCAGGCCGGCGGCGGTGGTAATAAGATTTGCCTCGGCAATGCCGACGTCATAAATGCGGTCGGGATGTTCTTTCTGGAACAGCTCACCGGCGGCGCCGCGGGGGAAGTCGCCGTACAGCAGCACTATCTTACCGTTTTTCTTCGATAGTTCTATCATTTCCTCATTGTAGGCCTGGTACATTGCTTTCATTTCCCCCAATGGTTCCAGCACATAATTCTGTTTCATCTTTCGCTCCCTAAAATCTTTTTACGGTTGGTGCGAGACTGCCTATTTCAGCGCCTCAAGCGCCTCGGCGTACATTTCATCGGACAGTTTGCAGAAGTGCAGGTTCTTGTGCTCGAAAGAAGGCACTCCCTTGCATTTGGTGGTGTGGGCGATGATAATGTGCGGCTTTCCCTTGACCCTGTCCGCGTTTTCCAGGGCGGTAAGGATGGCTTCGAAGTCGTGGCCGTTAATCTCGGCCGTATCCCAGGCGAAAGCTTTCCACTTGTCCACCCACGGCATCATGTTCATCCTTTCCTCAATCGTGCCGCTGGACTGGAATTTATTGTGGTCGAGGATGGCAACCAGGTTATCCACTTTGTAGTGGAGCGCGGCCATGACCGCTTCCCATATCTGTCCTTCATTGCTCTCTCCATCCCCGATGATGCAGTAAACACGATAGCGGGGGACGGGGCGACCGGACGAATCCTTGGGAGCATCGATGCGGGCCGCCAGTGCTTCGCCAAGGGCAAAGGACAGTCCCTGGCCCAGCGAGCCGCCGGAATACTCAATCCCGGGCACAATCCGCTCCGTGTGCGCCTGCAGGGTAGCTCCCATATGGCCGTAGGACTTGTATAGTTCTTTCGAGAAGTAACCCGCCTCGCCGAAAGCGGCATAGACCGTCTCACAGCAGTGGGCCTTGGAAACGATGAGCCGGTCCCTGTCCTCCCAGTCGGGGTTTTTCGGGTCGTGCTTCATGTGGTGGAACATCAGCGCGGCGATAATATCCGCCTGCGAAAACGAGCCGCCTATCCAGCCGGAATCGCCGGCTTTAATCATTTCCACGGCGTCTCTACGGATAATCTTGGCTTTTTCCGTCAGCTTCTGAATCAGCTTTTCATCGTGGGCCATAGCTTCTATACCTCCTGTAGCCTGCTAGATATATATTATACGGACGGCACCATCAGCGCAAACCATATTATTTGCCGCGGTTAATTCACCCAAAAAGAAAAGGGAAGGTCTCCAAAATCATTCGCGGATTCCTTCCCCTTTCATAGCGCTTAATTCAACCACAGTATGATACTATAGATACAATCGGCGCTGCAATCAGGACAGCAATTACAGTATCTGGTTGATGGCCTCTATCAGGTTTTCCTCTTTGGGTATCCAGTAATCCTCCAGAACCACCCCGTACGGTACCGGTGTATCCGGCGCGTTAACCCGCTTTATCGGGGCATCAAGGTAGTCGAACCCTTCATCGGCCACTATGGCCGCCACATGCTCGGCGAAACTCCCCGTTTTACATTCCTCGGTGAAAACGACCAGACGGCCGGTTTTCTCTACCGACTTCAGCACCGTCTCCTTGTCGAAGGGCACGATGGTGCGCGGGTCGATGACTTCCAGGCTGATGCCCTTTTCCTTCTGCAATTTTTCCGCGGCATTCAGCGCCCGTGTTACCATGGCCGCCGTGGCGACTACCGTAATGTCGCTTCCTTCCCGTTTGATATCCGCCTGTCCGAAGGGGATAAGATATTCCTCTTCCGGTGCCTCGCTCTTGGGCCCGGCCCACATCAAGAACTTGTGCTCGAAGAACATCACCGGGTTGTCATCCCTGATGGCGGTCTTGAGCAGTCCTTTGGCATCGTAGGCGTTTGAGGGCAGGACAATCTTCAGCCCCGGGATGCTCATCATCATGCCCTCGATGCTCTGCGAATGCTGGGCGGCGGAACGTCGGCCGGCGCCCGTGAGAGCGTCCATGGTAAGGGGCATTTTTATCTTGCCCCCGAACATGTACTTCATCTTGGTCATCTGGTTCATGATTTCATCCCAGGCCACTCC
>Ga0180009_10005960_pt1 | contig 12922 bp, 13 predicted proteins | sample OS_PC_MetaG_FD_123537 | JGI IMG/M metagenome (GOLD analysis project Ga0180009, IMG submission 123537) | Groundwater microbial communities from the Aspo Hard Rock Laboratory (HRL) deep subsurface site, Sweden - OS_PC_MetaG | ecosystem: Environmental > Aquatic > Deep subsurface > Groundwater...
ATGCAATAAAACTCCCCGAAGCTTAAAGCTCCGGTTTCTTGGGGCCCATCTTTTACTTCTTCACTATTCAGTTTTCAATGATCGCTGCGCCCCGGAAACCGGGGCCGCCCAATTATTGGACGAAAAGAAATGATAACCGAAACACCGGAGCCCGTCAAGATGTTTTATGACGTTTTACAGAGGCTCTCGTCATGGTGTCAGGTTATCGTTCGGGGGCCAAAATAGCCGAAGCGCCCCCCCTTGTCAACAGCAATATTGCGGAAATCTCAAAAAACAAGCCCCCCATGTGCCCCAGAGACGTAACTCGTTGTTTTTCTGCGATGCCCAATTAAATATTTCCCATGGCCCAACTGGAAATCCCGGCTTTTCCAGGCTTGCCTCCCAAAAAAATCATCCGGCCACACACATAATAATCTCTAAATTTTCGTCTGCCCGCTGATCAGCTTGCTGATTCTTGCCGCCATGCAGGCGGCGCCAAAGCCATTGTCGATATTAACAACCGCAATCCCCGGAGCGCAGCTGTTAAGCATACCCAGAAGCGCGGCAATACCTCCGAGGCCTGTACCGTAACCGACACTGGTGGGAACCCCTATGATTGGTTTGTCCACCAGGCCGCCAACCACACTGGGAAGTGCACCCTCCATCCCAGCGACAACAATCAAAATACCCGCCTTCTCAAGAAGATCTCGGCGCGAAAGCAGCCGATGGATTCCGGCCACCCCCACATCATAAAACCTTTCAACCGCACTTCCCATACATCGCAAAGTAACAAAAGCCTCTTCCGCCACAGGGATGTCAGATGTGCCGGCTGCGAGAACCAACACCAGCCCTGCCCCGCCATGTGTATCCTGATCATTTTCCACCAACTGCGCAGTCAACATCCGTGCTGCCTCATGGTAGATGAGCCCGGGGATCTCCAGACATACTGCCTCCCCTTTTTCCTGGCTCACCCGTGTGGCCATTACCATCGGAGAAAACCGAAGAAGTTTCCGCAGGATATCCGCAATCTGCCCGGCACTCTTGTTCTCTCCGTACACTACTTCCGGAACTCCGGTGCGCAGACGCCGATGATGATCCAGGTGGGCGCACGAGAGCATCTCCGCAGGGAAATTCTTCAATTCAGCCAAAGCATCGGCAACAGTACACCCGCCGCTACTCACTTTTTCCAGGAGTTCCTGCATCTTTTTTTCATCCATCGCGCAACCCATATCATATATAGTGAAGAAACAACCACACTCGGAATCCTGCCCGCACCTCAACTCACTCTTGCCGGAGTATACCGCATCCGGTACAGTACTGTACTCTGATACACTTTCCAGCATATTTCTTTCAAAACAAATCTTCCCACAGGGAACCCGATGCCAGCACAAAGCCAAGCACATCCACCAGCCAAATCATGGCTCCGAATTACGATCACCGCCAGCGAGACCATCTCCGACCCCATTGCCGATTTTATCTGTGAACAGACAGGCGGGGTCGAACAAATTCCGGTCTCAGCAGCGGGTGGCGCCCAGGAACAGATTATCGGCTACCTGGAAAATGGCCCGCACGTCCAAGAAAACCTGAAAAAAATCACAGAATACCTTGCTGAATTCGCCTGCCTCACCGAGGAAGGAAAGGAAGCACGGATCGAAACAGCAATCATTGCCGATGAAGATTGGAACAAGACCTGGAAAGAACGTTTCAAGCCTTTTCCAATCACGCCCCACCTCGTCATCAAGCCCACCTGGGAAGCATACCACCCCACCCCCGGCGAGAAAATCATCGAAATGGATCCGGGAATGGCCTTTGGCACGGGGCACCACGCCAGCACCAAACTGGCCCTTGAGTTTGTTGAGGCGCTTTTTCATGAGACGAAAAACCCGCCTGAAACCGTTCTTGATGTCGGCACCGGCACAGGCATCCTGGCAATGGCCGCCGCACTTTTTGGCGCCCGGGAAGTGCTGGCAATTGACAATGACCCTGAAGCCGTGGTCGTGGCGGAAGAAAACATCCTGCGCAATGGTCTTGCTCCAACAATCACGGCAGATGGCGTTGACCTGAAAGACATCCCCCGGCAGTTCGATCTTGTCATCGCCAACATCATCCACGACACGCTCATCGAACTCGCCGCCAGCCTTGCCGCACATTTGGCGCAAAACGGCAAGCTCATCATGGCCGGCATCCTGACCGGCCCCCAGACCGACAATATCCGCGCCGCCTATAACGCTCTTGGCTTGAAGCATCTGGAAACCCGAAGCGAAGGGGAATGGAGCGCACTTCTCTTTAAACAGCCATGAGCCTCCGCCGCTTTTTCATAAACCCGGAAGATATCACGGGCAAAACCGTGCAGATGACCGGCCCGGAAGCACATCATCTCCGGACCGTTCTCCGGCTTGCCCCCGGCGACCCAGTTACTTTTTTTGATGGTACAGGCGCACGATACCAGGCACGCATTGAACAGATCTTCAAAGATCGGGTTTCCGCAACCATAATCGAACACACCCTGGACCTCCCGCCCAAGGTCCGTCTCCACCTGGGACAAGCTCTGCTTAAGGGCCAGAAAATGGATCTCATCCTGCAAAAGGCAACCGAGTTGGGCGTTGATGCAATCTGGCCTTTTTACTCGGAACACGGAATCCACAAAACACCGAAAGAAGCACAGATGGAACGCTGGCAGCGCATCGTCCTCGAGGCCTGCAAGCAATGCGACCGGGCCCGGCCGCCGGAGATACATGCCCCCCGGGAAATACACGATCTCATCACCCATTCCCCCCCTTTCGACACAAAACTGATTTTCTGGGAACATGAGGACCAGCAAACGCTGAGCGAAACCCTTGCCGCCCAGGAGAAAGATCGCCAATCCGTATTTTTCCTTTTGGGACCGGAGGGAGGTTTCAGCGAAACAGAGGTTTCAAGTGCTCAAGGGGAAGGCTTTATACCAATCTCACTTGGGTCGCGTATCCTGCGCGCCGAAACGGCAACCCTTGCGGCAACAGCCATCCTGCAATTTATCCTTGGCAATCTCAATCCGGCTCACCCGAAAAAACAGGAACAGGTCCCATGCGCGCCGTTGTCCAAAGGGTAAGCCAAGCCTCTGTCAACGTAGACAGACAGCTTTGCGGGTCGATCGGTTGCGGACTTCTTGTTCTTCTCGGGATAGGGAAAAATGATTCCGAACAGGAAGCCAAGCTCCTGGCCGATAAAATTGTCAATCTGCGAATCTTCGACGATGCGCAGGGACTCATGAATCTTTCCCTGACCGAAACGCAAGGAGAGATGCTGGTGGTTTCCCAGTTCACCCTGTTTGGCGACTGCCGCAAAGGCAGACGCCCATCCTACTCCACAGCCGCGCAACCGGGGAAGGCATTGCGCCTCTACGAGCAGTTCATCCGCGAAGTCCGCGCAAAAAAAATCACCGTGGCCACCGGAAAATTTCAGGCAATGATGGACGTAAGCCTGGTAAACAATGGACCGGTCACCCTGCTGCTTGATACGGAAAAGCAATTCTAGCCCCCCGCACAAGCCGTTTTCTCCATATTTTTTCAGCCCCAGCTTTACAAGCGCTGCAAATATAGCTATATATTCCTGCACTTTTTTCAGCACCCGGGCGACTCAATTTACGCCCGGCAACCATCACTTTTTTGCCGGAGAGGCTGTTCATGCATGAACTTTGGTCCCATGACCCGAAGGTCGTTGGAGAAGAAATTATACGAATTGTCGGCCAGCGGACCCCTGTGACCCTTTTCCAAAAGGGGCTGAACCCGCAGAAGCTCACGCCATCCGAGATTTTCGCCAAGGCAGCGGAACCACTTCTTCTTTTTTCCAAAGACACCCCTTTCCAGGCTCCCAAAGAGCCTTGCCTGTTCCTCTACCAGCACAACAAGCAGCCCATGCGAGGCTTCCACACCACCCCCGTGCTTGAAACCAACGGGGAACTGGGAGTACTTTTCCCAGGGTCAATTATCACAATCCAGAGAAGAAGATATCCCCGATATGCGATAAGCCCACGCTCCGTTGCGACATTCACTCGCAAGGCTAGCCAGTATCTCAACCATGGCATAATAAAAAATATCTCCATCGAAGGAGCAAGGCTGGTAGGGAAATTTTCCGAACACATCCAGAAAGGAGACAAGCTCAGCCCGCTCAGCTTGACCCTCCGGTTACGATTCGGCGATTTCGAGGAAAAAGCTACCGCACCGGAAGCCCTTGTTCGCAGGGTTATCGAGCTTGACCAGAAAACCAGGGAATTCGGCATTCAGTTCACACTGAAAGGTGTCGATCTGGAAAATCTGGAACGCTACCTTACCATTTGCTCCATCGAAAATTCCCCGCCAAACGCCAACTGAAATCCGAAAACCCGCCGCCCACCTATACCAAAGAGATTGATCACCGGTGAGCTTTTTGCCATAGAGCAAGCAACCGCGTTCGCAACTCCGCATCGCCAATCGCAGAGATCAAGCGCTCAAATTTCTTTTGCTCCTCAGGATCAATCTGCTGCGGAGAAGCAATCGGCTGCGGGGAGTCCACAACCATTTTTTCCTCGCCAAGAGCAGCTTCCACCTGGAAGCGGATGTCGCTTATCTTCTCGGAACCCCGCACATTCGCATTGATATGCTCGAGCAGCATCTGCTTTTGCAGATGCAGCTGCTGCATCCAGACCGAGTCGGAAACCGCGATCCACAGCACCGTGCCCCGAATCACCTGCGGCTCGGTCCGTTCCGCAATCTCAGCGCCGACAACCTCCGGCCAGTTACGGAAAACAGCGTGCAGGGCCAAGCGCTTGTCCCATTGCCTTTTCTTGAAAAGTTCGGCAAACAGGGAATCTATCCGGGTAATTTTTTCTGGGACAGCCATGGTAATTGTGCCTGGTTGTGTGTAATTTAGTTCATTGATTGTAAACAACCCTTGCCGCATTGCAAAGAAATCATTATATACTGCTCACAAATTTCGGTCATCTCCTGACTACTCTTTTTATTGAACCATACAACAAGGACTTTCCATGGGCTTTCGCTGTGGCATCGTCGGCCTGCCCAATGTCGGCAAATCGACCATCTTTAACGCTCTCACCTCCGCGGGCATCGAGTCGGCCAATTACCCGTTCTGCACCATTGAACCCAATGTGGGCATGGTGCCGGTTCCGGACACCCGGCTCGATATCCTTGCCGAGATGGCCAAAACCAAGGTCAAGGTCAACGCCCAAATGGAATTCGTCGATATCGCCGGCCTGGTGAGCGGAGCCAGCAAGGGCGAAGGGTTGGGCAACCAATTCCTGGGCCACATCCGTCAGGTGGACGCCATCGCCCACGTGATCCGCTGCTTTGAAGACGACAACATCGTGCATGTGGACGGCAGCATTGATCCCCTGCGCGACCGGGATGTAATCAATACCGAACTGATCCTCTCCGATCTGGACACCGTAGCCCGACGTATGAGCAAAACCGCATCCCAGGCGAAATCCGGAGACGCGGTCTTCAAGGCGCAACTGGTTGTCCTTGAAGGACTGCACGCCCTGCTTAATGAGGGCAAACCTGCCAGAGTCGCAGAGCTTGACGATACCGGCCAGAAACTGATGAAAGAGCTGTGCCTGCTCACCGCCAAACCCGTGCTCTATGTGGCCAACGTCAGCGAAGCGGAAATCAACACCGGCAACCAGTGGGTGGACGCGCTCCGCAAGGCGGCAGAAGAAGAGGACGCCTCCGTGGTCATGATCTCCGGAGCGATTGAAGAAGAATTGAGCGCCTTAAGCGTGGCCGAACGCCAGGATTTTCTGGCCGATCTCGGCCTTGAGGAGCCAGGACTGAACCGGTTGATCAAAGCCGGGTACGATTTACTTGGACTGATCAATTATTTCACCGTGGGCGAAAAGGAAACCCGAGCCTGGACAATCAAGCGCGGCACCAAGGCTCCGCAGGCGGCCGCGGTTATCCACACCGATTTCGAACGCGGTTTTATCCGGGCAGAGGTCATCGCCTACACGGATTTCGTGGCCTGCGGCGGCGAGGCCAAGGCCAGGGAAAAAGGTTTGCTGCGTCTGGAAGGAAAGGAATATGTGGTGCAGGACGGCGACTGCATGAATTTCCGTTTCAACGTATAGCATAAAAGGGCGCAATGCTATGATCAAAATCAACATGGAACAGCTTGTCTGCCAGTCGGTGATCGGGGAAATTACTTCTCCCCAGAGCGGGATCAACCCTTACCGGATAAATCCGGACGGCCACTCGGACGTTTACCCCGGCGTGGGCGGCATCACCTACAATCTGCGGATCGGGGATCTTGCCGGAGAAAAATTCGGCGACCATGTGGAGCCCGCAGTCTCCATCAGCAATTTCACCCAAGTCCAGGGACAGCCCGGACCCAATCGGGCCTTGAACCAATTCTCCTGCGCGGGCAACATTGCCAAGGTGGTTTCAGGCGATGCCAAAGGCGAGACCGGCAGGGTAACCGGCAAACACGGCGGCATCGAACATGTGCTGGTGGATTTTTCACCAGAAATACTGGAGCGCCTTACCATCGGCGACAAAATCCAGATCAAGGCCTGCGGCTGCGGACTTAAGCTCCCGGATTTTCCTGGAATCAAAGTGATAAATCTGGACCCGGCCCTGCTTGCCGCGATCCCCTTAAAAAAGCTCGGCAAAGGTAAGCTGGAAGTTCCGGTAACCCACACAATACCCGCCAAGATTATGGGCTCAGGCATCGGCGCTTCCCACAGCCACAGCGGAGACTACGACATCCAGATGTTCGACGAAGCCATTGTCAAAGAACACGGCCTCGAAGACCTCAGACTCGGTGATTTTGTCGCCATCCTGGATGCGGATGCCACCTATGGCCGGATATACAAGACCGGTGGCGTGGTGATCGGCATTGTTGTCCACGCCAGTTGCGTGTTGGCCGGACACGGCCCCGGGGTGATGATCGCCATGACCTCAAAAGACGGGTTGCTGGTGCCGAAAATCAGCGCCAAGGCAAACCTTGCCACTTATTTTGCCAAGATGAAATAAGCCGCGAACCCAAGTAATATAGTATTAAAATGTTGCGGGTGACGCAGCTGCTACAATAAAAGAGGATACTCCGTGAACAACACAGAACGACTCAAGAAACTGCTGCTGGAAAAATCGTACCGCCATGGGAAGTTCAAACTCTCCTCAGGCAGGGAATCTGATTTTTACATCGACGGCAAACAGACTACTCTGTCCGCGGAAGGTGCATATCTTTGCGGCAAGCTCATCTTCGAGATCATCCGAAACAACCCGGAAACAATCGACGCGGTGGGCGGCATGACCCTGGGCGCCGACCCGTTGGTCACTGCTGTTTCAGTGGTGAGCCATCTGGAAGAAGCCCCCATCCCCGCCTTTATCGTCCGCAAGGAATCCAAGGGACATGGCACAGGGCAGTATATCGAGGGCTTAAGCAATCTGCCTCCTGGCTGTAGCGTTGCCCTGCTGGAAGATGTGGTCACCACCGGCGGCACCCTGCTCACAGTGATTGAGCGGGTCGAAGCGGCGGGCTTTAAAGTTGGGCTGGTGGTTACCGTGGTCGACCGGTTGGAAGGCGGCGCAGAAGCCCTGGCCGAAAAAGGCTACCGGTTGGAAGCCATCTTCACCCGGCACACCCTGTTACAGTGAAATCAGGAAAAGGGAACGGAATGCAGTGCAAAAAATGCAAGGGCAAGCTGGAAGTCGCCCGGTCTTGCCGCAGGGTACGCATGAAATGCCAAAAATGCGGCCACGAATACCAGATCCACGAAGTGGCCGATCAGATGGATGCGGAAACCGAAGAGATTCTCTCCCGCTGGACCTGCATCATTTACGACTGAAAGGCAAGAGTACCCCTCTTGCCTTTCTCTCCTCTCCCCAGGTTACCACTCCAGCCGCAGAACATTATCCAGGGCATCGACCCTGGACAGCCGCACGGAAACGACATCCCCCGGCTTTGCCGAAAGTGCCTGACTCGGCGGCATGTCTGCATCCATCAAACAATCAAGCAGAACCAGATTGATTCGCTTCGGCCCTTTATTGACCAACAGCGCCTGGACCCTTGCTCCGACTTTCTGCTCCAGAAACCTAAGCAGCCAATAGCGATGCCGCGTACGCCGTACTTGGTTGACTTTGGCCAGCACCGTATTGATATCTCCGGCAATCCCCGCGAATTCGTCCGCAGAAAACATCGGGCCCTTGCCGGAAAGCAGATGTTTGATCTGGTGCTGCATGACCAGATCAAGAAACCTTCGGATGGGAGAAGTAACCGTTGTATACTGCATGACGCCAACCCCGCTGTGGGGCTTGGGATAGACCAGAAGCTCCCCCGGCTTTAACTGCTTGCGCTGACGAAAAATGGAGAACAGATCCTTTTCACCGCCGGCGATCAGCCGCTGATGGGGCTCATCCTGAGCCCGGAACAAACCGGGCGCCTGGCGATCCGCGACAAACTGGGCGGAGAGGGTATTTGCCAACACCATGAACTCCGCCACCAGACTGCGGGAAATGGTGTCCACCGGCGACAAGGCCACCGCCACTTTCCCTTCCTGATCGATGCTGATATTCACATCCGGCACAGGCAGAAGCAAGGCCCCTTTTTCGATGCGCCGCTGCTTGAGCTGCTCGCTGAGTCTGGCAAGCGCCTGCAGCTCCCAATCCCCGCTCTCCACAAGCTTTTCCGCCTCCGGATAACTCAACTGCCGCTTCACCTCAACCAAAGTCGGGATAAGGTCAAATTCCAGTACCTCTCCCTTTGGAGAGAGAAGAACCATGACACTCAGGGCCGCCCTCGCTTTCCCGGCAACCAAGCTGCACACTCCTTCCGAAAGCGCCGGAGGCAGCATGGGAATCTGATTCTCGGGAAAATAAAGAGAGGTCATCCGTCGGGCAGCTTCTTCGTAGATGGGTGTTCCAGGCATAACATAATGGGCCACATCAGAGATATGGATGCCCACCAGAAAATTATCGTCCCGCTTTTCCACATGCAAGGCATCATCATAATCACGGGTTGATTCGCCATCAATGGTAAGCAGGGGCAATTCCCGGAAATCCCGTCTGTTCCTGCCGACAAGGTCCTCGGCCACGGGCTCTGACGCCTGGGATGCCGTGCTCACAAGTTCATCACCAAAAGCCACCGGGATCCTGTAGCGCAATAAAGCCACATTTTCATGCTCCTGCCACACCCCGGCCTTGATCAGAAGATGATACACATCGTGGGGGCCAGTGAGCGCCGCTTTTTTCAAAAGCTCTCTGGCAAGCTCATTCTCTTCGGAGTCGCTGCCAAAAAGATAATAGTCAGCCAACAGACTGAGGCAGCGGTCGCGCTCCGGCCACTCCACCGTGCTGTCCCCCTCCCAGAGGCGCTTAAGAGCCAAGGCCCCGGTGCTCATCAGCACCTCCTGCTCTTTTTCTCTTTCCTGCTTCAAGCGCAAGCTGTCAACCGCTTCCGGGCTGTGGGCAAGCACCATACCTTCCTTGTATTTGAAATAGAGACGATCCACAAAAATGGAACGCAAAAAGGCGGCGACGTGATTATCCGTGGCATCTTCCCCAAAGGCCAACTCGGCAAGGAAATTCGGACTGAAGCTTCCCCCCTCCTCTTCGCTTGCCAATTGCCATATGTCAGCCAGGTCGAATAGTTGCATCATGGCCTGGCGGGTCTGGTCCGCCTCCTTAAGCAAGCGGAGTTGCTCATCCCGGCTAAGAGCAAGAGAATGGCGTTTTGACGATTGGTGCAACAGGCGCGACAGCGGAAGATTCACTTCCCTGCCATTCTGGTTAACAAGGCGCAGCCGCTTGCTGTCCTCGTCAAGAACCATGGCGCAGATAAACCTGCCCTGTTCCATGTATTCAATGATTGCGCCCTGCAAAGCCATACGATATGTCCTTATAATGAAAAAGCGCGCCGGAAATTCTGCTGGATAATAATTGAGGGGGAATCCGGCGACACTGTCGGTGGTATCAAGAAAAAAAGTAACTGTTCGGCAGCACCGCAGATGCGAGTGTCAATTCTCGGCAGAAGTGCCGACAAAGAGGCCTGCGAAGTGAGCTATGCACATAAACAAGCCGATGACAGCAGCGTAGCGGCGAAGCAGATGTGATGTTACCGGACGGTTTAGGGAAACTGGCCATTGTGTACCAGCTATTCCAGGGATTGTCATCTTTTTCCGTGACCGCGAAAAAGAGAGGGGATGCGAAAAATCAGAAATGCTGGTAAGTAACATGTTGTTTTTCCCCATCAACACACACGAGCGCACCGGCCCCCATGAACAACACCCAGGAACAGGTAAAATCCGGCATTGTCGCCCTTATCGGGCCGCCCAACGTCGGCAAATCCACATTGCTGAACAGCCTGCTAGGCCAGAAGATATCCATTGTCTCGCCAAAGCCGCAAACCACCCGTAACCGCATCCTCGGCATCGTCAACGGACCGGATTACCAGATCATCATGCTGGACACCCCCGGCATCCATAAAGCGAGAAGCCCCCTGAATCTCGAGATGGTAAAAATCGCCCTCGGCAGCCTTGCCGATGTGGACGCCATTGTCTTCATGGTGGACGTCACCATGCCCCTGCCGAACACGACCAATACCCCGACCCGATGGCTTGACGGCATCGACAAACCCGTGCTCTTGCTGCTGAACAAGATGGATCTCATCGACAAGGAAAAGTTGCTGCCCATTATAGCCACTTACCAGGAACTCTACCCGTTCCAAACGATCCTGCCCCTCTCGGCCAAAGCGAACGACGGCACCGATCTGGTCATCCGGGAGCTTTGCTCCCTGCTCCCCACCGGGCCGCGCCTGTATCCGGAGGATATCCCCACCGATGCCAGCGAACGATTCATTGTCGCAGAGATCATCCGGGAAAAAATCTTTCTGCAGACCGGACAGGAGATACCCTATTCAACTGCGGTAACGATTGAGAGTTTCAAGGAAAACGAAGCCAAACAGCTGATAACGATTCACGCCACCATCTATGTGGAAAAGGACTCGCAGAAAGGCATTATCATCGGCAAGAACGGCAGCAAGCTGAAACAATTGGGACAAGCCGCCCGGAAAGACATTGAGGAACTCCTCGATCAGCATGTGCTTCTCAAGCTTTGGGTGAAGGTACAAAAGGATTGGACCAGCGATCCCCGCTTCCTCAGGGAACTTGGCTTTTAAAAAAAACGGGGCCGACTCCTGAAGAATCGACCCCGTTTATAACCCTGCTGTTATATTACTGATCAGACGACCACATTCACTCCACGTGACCGTTGCTGCGTCTGAGTCCTTTGTTCTTGTGGCTGCCTTGGCGGTGGCTCGCGCCTTTCAGACTCACGCACCAATTCTTCTGGCGCATTCTGATCTGCGGCTTGTCCCGACTGGGTGACTGCCCTGGAGGCCTCCAAGGCCGCGGCGGAGATCCTGGTCACGACATCGGGTGAGGCCTGACTGGTCTGCCCCGATTCCGACCGGTTGCTCTTCGCCCTCTTTTCTCCTTCTGAGCCCCCATACGGTGAAACAGGCCGTTCTGTCCTGACATTGGTCTGTACTGAAGTAGAGCTGGGATCTAAAGGCATTGTTCCACCTCCCTTGTGCATAAGCATCCGTTTCTGCGTAACCCGCTGACGGACTGCAAGCAGATTGTCACGTTATTATCATACTATAGTTTTCATTAAAGATAAAGCAATCCCTTGAGAGAAATAATAATCCCTGCGCCATCCCCGCCTCGCCTCCCTTGCTTTTTCCCAAGCATCCTCTTGAATAACCCGGTAAAACGATATATAAAACATTGCTTGAATACGATCTGCCCGCAACGCGCAGCCTGCTCCGCGTTGCTCATTTTTTTTGCAAGGAGAAGACCATGACCGAAGTACGAGTACGCTTCCCACCAAGCCCGACCGGATATCTTCATATCGGCGGGGCCAGGACGGCCATCTACAACTGGCTGTTTGCCCGCAAACACGGGGGAAAGCTGGTATTGCGCATTGAGGATACGGACGCGGAACGCTCCACCCAGGAATCCATCCAAGGGATTCTCGACGGGTTGCAATGGCTCGGGGTTGATTGGGACGAAGGCCCTTATTTTCAGTCGGAATATGCCAAAGAGCACGTTGCCGCCGCCCAAAAACTGTTGGCTGACGGCAACGCCTACAAATGTTTTTGCAGCAAGGAAGAACTTGAGGCCAAACGGGAAGCCGCTGCGGCAGCCAAAGGCGACTACCGCTACGATGGCGTCTGCCGCAAGCTCAGCCCGGATCAGGTTCGGGAAAATGAGATCAAAAACCTTCCGTATGTCATCCGTTTCAAGGTGCCGCAGGAAGCAGGAAAGGTCGGGTTTGACGATGAGGTTTACGGGCGGGTTGAACGCGCCTACGAAGATATCGAGGATTTTGTCATCGTCCGCTCAAACGGCATGCCCCTGTATCTGCTCTGCAACGTGGTGGACGACATTCGCGACCGGATCACCCACGTAATCCGTGGCCAGGACGGCTTGAGCAACACCCCGCGCCAGATTCTGCTTTACAGGGCTCTGGGTGCAGAATTGCCGACCTTCGCTCACATGCCGCTGACCCTTGATTTGAACAAAGCCAAAATTTCCAAACGTAGCCACGGCGAGATTGTTTCGGTTCAGTTTTACCGGGAACAAGGGTTTCTTCCCTGGGCGCTGGCAAACTTTCTCGTTCTCCTCGGTTGGTCCACCTCGGATGACCGCGAAATCTTCTCCCGGGAAGAGCTCATTGAGGCCTTCGATCTTTCCGGCATCACGCGCTCCAACTCCATCTTCAACTACCGTAAGGACGACCCGAAATTTTTCACCGATCCCAAGGCGATCAATATCGATGCCCATTTCCTGCGCGCCCTGCCCATCGAGGAAATCGGCGCACTGGTGAAAGGGGAGTTTGAAAAAGAAGGGTTGTGGGATCCGGCCTACGATGGCGAGAAAAAACAGTGGTTCCTCAAGACCCTGGACATGACCAGG
>Ga0180009_10005961_pt1 | contig 12922 bp, 12 predicted proteins | sample OS_PC_MetaG_FD_123537 | JGI IMG/M metagenome (GOLD analysis project Ga0180009, IMG submission 123537) | Groundwater microbial communities from the Aspo Hard Rock Laboratory (HRL) deep subsurface site, Sweden - OS_PC_MetaG | ecosystem: Environmental > Aquatic > Deep subsurface > Groundwater...
TCGCTGTAAAGTTCTTGTTCATCAATTCCCTCAACAATTAAAAGCTTGTTTTTGTATTGTTGTAATTCTTGAATTTGATTAAAAAGACGTTTATTTATCATTGATGAGATAAAATCATTAATTGTTTTTCTTTCTATTGCGACATCTTTTACAATATAATCTGCAACTTTTAATTCTCTAAACTCAATTTCAATTCCAAGCTTTATTAATTCAGAAATAACCAAAGAGTTTTTTTCCCTGTAATCTACAATTATTTTTGGTTTGGGTTTCTGTCCACTATCTCCCCGACCACCTTCCCGAGAGAGCTTCTTTGAAAAGATGTCAAATATTTGTTTCATGTTATATTGTAGGAATAATAACTTTTATAAATTTGTTTGTCTTTTAGAGATTATGAATAAGAAAGGGGCTATTGGTTGGTTAGTTGTTTTAATAGTTGTTATTGTTTTAGTTATTGGGGGGTATTTTGGTTATAAAGCTCTTTTTAGTAAAGATTCAACATCTTCTGAGAAAAGTACTGAAGGGGATTTTGGTTATGGAATTTGGAGTTGTGAAGTAGGAGGCCTACTTGGAGGTTCTCACCCAATAATTGGATATGGGGGTGGAGAAATTACAGGCATAGAAATTTTTGACTTGCCAACCGTAGGTGAAATTAATTTGTGTTGTATTGAATTTGAGAATTTAGATAATGAAAAGTATAAAGTATGTTTAAAGAAGAATGATGAAGGATTTACAACACATGAAATAGCTTTGGATGGAGATAAAAAAGTTTATGAGATAGTTCCCTGGCAAGGTCTTTCCTGCACATATATTTACGATGATAAAGGAGATTGGACAAGGAGTTGTGAATAATTAAAATGGAAAGAAAAGGGTTACATATAACAAACACAATAATTGTTGGAATTGCATTACTATTTTTTGCAATGGCCTTTATTGGAGGTTTTTTCTTTGTATTAGCTACTGGGAGTTTATCTAATTATTTTAGTGATATTGGAACTTTTATTCTTCTTATTTTTCTTATAATTTCCTCGATATATTTTATATTGCTTTTGTATTCTTTTAAGAGCCGAGATTTAGATAATTCTTTGTTTAAATGGGCAGATTCTATAAATTTAATAGGTTTTTTTGGTTCAATTTTATTTGTGATAATTTTAATGATTTATCTTTATGCAACTGCTGTTTCTTCAATGAATTTTGATTTGTTAGATAAAGCAAATTCTTACTTAGATGTTTTAACTTGGATTGGAGGAATTATTTATTCAGGTTCATTTGTTGTATTTTTAATAGGTTATTTTACATCTAAAAAAAGAAATCAAACTTCATTTTAACTTCTTTTGAAAAGATGTCAAATATTTGTCTCATAGTTTCTTTTGAGAATCAAATTTATCATCTCTTTTAAAATCTTCTTTAATTTTATTTATTGCTGTTTTCATTCTTTTTTCTCTACTTCTTGAAACATAATAAAATGTTTCATCTCTGGTTTTTTTTGTTATGAGAAGAATTAATTTACCCTTCATTAATCTTGCTGTTCTTCCTGCTCTTTGAATTGCACGGATTGCAGATGGAACAGATTCATAAAATATAACATGGCTTGTTTCAATTATGTCTAAGCCTTCTTCTCCGATTGAAGTACTAATTAGACAATTTATTTCTCCCTCGGAAAATTCTTGAATTATTTGTTTTTGTTCTTTTTGACTTAATCCAGAGCCTTGTTTTTTCGCCTGCCCGACAAAAACTTTTGCCTTGATTTCTTTTAATTCATTAAGTTTTTTTGAAACTATTGTGGCAGTATCTCTAAATTGAGTAAAGATAATCATTTTTGCTTTAGGATTTTCAGAAATTTCTCTTTTTATTATTCTTACTATTTCTCCAATTTTTGGATGCTCTTGCTTTTTTGCGAGAAGTTCATTTGCTTTCATAAATACAAGATTGAATTCTGGTTTGGTTACAAGTTTGATTACTCCTTTGCTTTGTTTTTTTGTTGCTTGCTCAAATAAATTTTTTAAATATTTATTAAAGCTGGAAAGAGTTTGTGTTTCTAATAATTCTAAAGCATGTTGAAGTTTTATTGCTTGAGCACATGCACTTGCACCGAGCATATAATTGAAATTTCTGTTTCCTCTTCCTAAACTAGACATGAGCTTTTTCTGAAGTTCAATTAATTTGGTTTTTGAAGGAGCTGTCCATAAAACTTTTCGTTTTTTTAATTCTTCGATGTATTTATCAAATAATTTCAATAAAATTTGACGCATTTCTTCAAATTCAGATGGGAAATTTATCATTATTTTTTCAAATTCTAATTCTTGAAGATAATCTTTTACATCATTACTTTCTCTTGTTCGCAATTCAACTTCTTCTATAGAAAGATTTTTACAAATTTCTTTTATTTTTGAATGTTCACTTCCCGGCGACGCTGTAAGTCCCAAAATCCTTTGATGTTTTGCCTGTTCTGTATATTTCTGCGCAACGAAGTTATAATCATAATTTCTTATGCATCTGTGTGCTTCGTCCTCGATTAAGAGGCAAACTTCTTCTAAATCATATAATCTGTTTTTTAAATCATTTGCAACACATTGGGGTGTAGAGAAAATTATATCTGCTGTTTGCCAAATCTTTTTTCTTTGCCCTGCTTTAACTAAACCTGTAAAAAGTTGTAAGTCTCCAAATAATTCTGGCAGGTGTTTTTTAAAAAATACAAGGTGTTGTTCTGCAAGAGGTTTTGTTGGGGCGAGAAACATTACTTTTTCACCAGGGAATTTTTGCATTCTATTAATAGTCAACATTAAAGCAACCAAGGTTTTTCCTAATCCTGTTGGAAGAACAACTAAACAATTCTTTTTTACGCAAGTTTCAAATATCTTTTGTTGATATTCTCTTGGAGTAATTTCTTCTAAAAATTTCATTTGTTAGAATTTATTTCTTTTTTAATGAATAAGCAGCAAGGACAATTGCGCATCCTATAAGAAGAAGCCCTATTAAGGAGAGTGTATTAAAAGAATCTGGTCTTTCTAAAATAAATCCTCCTGTAATACTTGGACTTAAAAATAGAAAACCCCCTATTAGTGCAACGATTGCAAAAATAGTTGCTGCTTTTCTAGTTTTGAGTATGTTTTCTTTTGTCATTTTATACTAAAAATAAGGCATATCCCATTCCTATAAGAGTTATCACTGCTAAGAACACCCATAAGACAAGATTTCCAAAAAAGATTTTATTTCCATCTAAATTTGATATAGGAATCATATTGAAAAAAGCATAATAAATGTTTAATTTAGCAAATAAAGGATATCCAATTAAATAACCAATTATTGCTAGAATAAGGTTTGCCCCTATTCCTGCAGCTGCAATATATCCTATGTGGTCTTCTGTCATTTCTGAGAATTTATACAACCCGTGTCTTTTTGCAGCTCTGGATGTTTTTGCTTTAACATCAAAAACTAAAGAAGCCATCCAAACAAAACTATTAATTGGGAATAAAATTAATTTAGAAAGTATTGGAAGAAAAGCCCCTAATGGAAAAGGTTTTTTAAATCTGTAATGGGCTTTAACACCATATCTTTTTATTTCCCACAAACTAGTTTCAATTTCAGAATCAAGATGAAAACTAGTTATTTTTTTTACAATTAAATTAGTTAAAATTAATACAAACACTGCTAAAAGCGTGTAAAGGAAACTTGTGATACTTGAAATCAGATTTATTGAAAAAGCAAGAATGATTGTAGCAACCAATATTGCAGTAATCTCTTTTCTAGTTATCATATCAATTTGAAACCTATATTTTTTATAAACTTTGTTATATATTCCTATATATGGAAAACTATTTAAAGGAAATTGATATAATTTGATTATGAGAGTAAAAAAATTCCGAGGAATTTTAACTCCCTTTTTGGGAGAGTATAAGTCAAAATGAGAGTAAAGAAGATAACAGAAGTAATTGGATCAAAGGTATACACTGATTCTGGAGATTATTTTGGAGAAATTGAAGAAGCAAATTTACATGAAAATAAAATTGATGGTTGGAGGATAAAAGTTGGAGGAGGCGTAATATCTCTTATTGGGGGAGCAAAAGGAGTTATAATTCCACACCAATTTGTAAAGGCAATTAGCGATGTTTTTATAATTAACAAAGCAGCATTGCCAAATCCTGATTCAGGACTTGAAGAAGTTCCTGAAGACCTAGTATAAAAAGATGGTGGCAGAAACAATCTTACAGAGTGAGATTTTAACAAAATTTGTATATCCTTTTTTATTAATCTTTTTCATAGTCTTTGCTGTGCTTGAAAAGACAAAAGTTTTAGGAGATGATAAAAAGCAATTAAATGCACTTGTAGCTTTTGTTATTGGTTTAATCTTTGTAGGTGCTGTTTTTCCTAAGCTTGTTGTGCAAAATATGATTTTATTCTTAACAGTGGCTTTAGTTATTGTTTTTGTAGTTTTATTATTATGGGGATTTGTTGGTTCAGGAGATAAAGGTTTTGTAATAAGTACTGGACTAAAAACTTTTTTATTTATAGTTTTAGGAATTGCAGTTGTAGTGGCTGTATTCTGGGCAGTAGGGGTTGGAGGAGGATTTTTTGATTTTTTATTTAGTAGTAGCTGGAGTAATGCATTTTGGACAAATTTCTTATTTATTGTTGTTATTGCAGCTGCATTAGCCTTAGTTATAAAAAGTCCTAAATAATGAATTTTTCGAAACATATTTAAATCTGTTTTCATAATTTTTAATATGATTGAAGGATGTATTTTTTTGGCTTCATATAGTTATTTTGAAGGAGGGGCAATAGGGAATATTCTTAATATGTGGGAACAAGCAGGAATTTTTAGTTATGCTATTCCTTTTCTTTTAATTTTTGCATTAGTATTTGGGATTTTATCACGAATGAATATTTTTAAGAAAGCAGATGGCAAACCAAATACTGCCATTAGTGGAGTAATTGCATTAGCTGTTGCATTAATGGCTCTTCAATTTCCTTTTGTTTCAATGTTTTTTGCTGAATTATTTCCTGCATTAGGAATTGGATTAGCAATTATTTTAGTAGTTTTGATAATTTCAGGATTGTTTATTGATCCAGATAATAAAGGATGGATGATTGGATTAATGGTAGTATCTGTTGCAGTTGTTATTGGGGTTTTATTAAGTGCTTCACGTAGTGTTGGATTCATTTTTGGAACATGGTGGAGATATAATTGGCCTACATTATTAGGAATAGGGATATTTATTGCTTTAATAATAGCAATTATTGCAGCCTCAAATCCAACAAGATCAGATCCTAAAGTAAATAATATTTTAGCTCAAGCATTACGAGGATCCTCAAGATAATTATTTCTTTTTTTTAGAAACAGTTTTCTTTTTAGCAATAGGTTTTTTATGAGTTATAGGGTGAGAATGCTGAGCTGCTAAAATAGGTAATGTTTTACTAAAAGAATCTTGCATCATGGACATTTCTTTTTTTATACTATCTAATCCTCTCCCATATGAACCAACTTTTTCTAAAATAGCTATTTGTAATTTATCTATTGTTTCTTCAATTCTTTTAAGTCTGCTTGTAGCATTATCTAATTTTGTTTCTGCTAATGCTTTAAATTCATTTAAATCTTCAAGTTGTTTTTGTATTTTTCGCATTTTTTCAGCAAATACTTGTTCTGCTATTTCAATCATAGTATCTGTTCCCCCCCCATAACTTCCATAATCTTGTTCATAACCTTCTTGAGGATAATATTCTTCGCTATATCCTGTTTGGCTACCATAATCTTCCCCATAATAACTCTGATCTGTATTTTCTTGTTGATAACTCTGATCTGTATTTTCTTGTTGATAACTCTGATCTGTATTTTCTTGATATTCCTGTGTAGAAGGATAACCTCTTGGATAACTTGGTCTTGGTTGAGGTATGTAGAATTCGTCATTTGGAACACCTTCTCCTGCTTCTTGTGCCCTAGCAGAATTACCTGCTGGCTGTGCTCCACCTCCAACTACAGAAGGTTCCATTCCTTCCTCTGGAACTGGTCTAGAAACTGCGTCTTTTATTTTAAATTGGTCCATTGCATCATTTATGGCTTTTGGAGAAACTCCTTGTTCCTGAAGTTTATTTATAATCTCATTTTCAGGAACTCCTTGATTTTTCATTTGCGTTACTTGATCTAAAGCTCCCATATTAGATTATGGTTTTATCTCTTTTTTAATTTTTCTAAAGGTTGAAACATTCTTGCTTGTTTTGCTAAAATGTCTAAATCTTCTTTTCTTGCAAATTTTGAAAACTCAGCAGAAGCTATTTCCAAAAATGAATGTAATCTTTCAAGGCTTTGTTTCATAATTTCTATTTCTTTTTTTATTTTTAATAAATCTTCTGTATTTTTTTCTTTCATTTCTATTAGATTTTGGCCAATCAATAAAACTCTATCTTTTAGAATTCTTTGCTTTTCTTCAAAATCTCTTATTTTTGTATGAATTCCTCCAAATTCTTGACCCAAATAATCAGGCTGTTCGTCAACCATGAAAGCTTATAGAGAAGTAAGTTTAAATTTGTTGTGTTTTGATATACCATACAAAATGTTTTAAACTCTTTATACTTTTTTTATTTATGCCAGAAAAAGAGGGAAATAAAATTTCCAAAATTCCATTTTAAATAAATAACTAAATAAAAATGAAACTTAAAGAGGGAAATAAAATTTCCAAAATTCCATTTTAAATAAATAACTAAATAAAAATGAAACTTAAAGAGGGAAATAAAATTTTCAAAATTCCATTTTAAATAAATAACTAAATAAAAATGAAACTTAAAGAGGGAAATAAATTATATTCTTATGAAATCCAAAGAAAAGGAGGAGAAGATATACTTTATATTAATTATTTAGGGGCTCCTTATGTTCCTAGTTTATCAGATTATCCTGAAGTTATGGAAAAAACAGTAGATGCTTTAATAGAAAATCCAAATGTTTCAAGAATTGTTTTTGTTCAGCAAAAGAATTATAATTATGACTTTAATGAAACTTCTTATTTGTTAGAATTAGCTCAACTTTATGTTTATCTTGTAAAACAAGAGAAAATTCTTTCTCAAGAAAAATTAATCACTAATCGTGAGGATTTCTTTTCTCAAAGATATAATGAAGTCTTTACTGTTTTACTTTTTTTAAAGAGAGATCCTCTTGCTGCACATGCTGAATTAAAAAAGATAATTATAGAATCTAAGATTTTTTTAGATAAATTAGGTCCAGAATATAAAACAGATCAATTAAATTATATTAATTTATTAGAAAAGATTCTTAGGCTTTTTGAAGAGACTAAATTATTCAAAGCAGCAGAACCGTATTTAGAAGATTATCAAAAAGGGGATAGAGAAATATATCATAAGCTTTTCAAACCAGATGTTATTCCTAATTTTACTTTTACACGTTTAGTTTCAGACCTTCCTGAAAATGCAGAAATAATAGATCAATATAAAATTTCACAAGAAGATTATGATGAATCTTATGTAACGATTCTAAAAAGAAAAGATGATCCAAAATTAATTTATCATATAGTTCCTCCTGAACATTCATTAAAAGAAGATTATAACATGCTTTTAAATCTGGCTAGGGGAGTTTTAATAGAGCACCAACCAAGAGCAGAGGAATTTACAGATACTGAGAGGACTCGTCAAGTTTTCTTTAATATATCAAAAGATTTGTTGAGGGATTTAGCCCAAAATAAAAATATTAATTTAGATTATGCAGATTTGAATAAGTTGGCTACTATTCTTGTTAGGCATACTATTGGATTTGGACTTATTGAGGTTTTACTTCAAGATAGGAATTTACAAGATATTTCTTTAAATGCCCCAATTCCAAAAACCCAAATTTTTGTAAGGCATCAAGATTATGATGAATGTTTGACAAATATTTTACCTAGTCAAGAAGATGCTGATTCTTGGGCTGCAAAATTTAGAATGCTCTCTGGAAGGCCATTGGATGAAGCAAACCCTATTTTAGACACTCAATTAGAGATTGGGAGAATTAGAGCAAGAATAGCAATTATTCAACAACCTCTTTCTCCAGATGGTTTAGCATATTCAATTAGAAGACATAGAGAAAGTCCATGGACTCTCCCTTTATTTATTAAATATAAAATGATTAATCCTTTTGCAGCAGGTTTACTTAGTTTTTTAATTGATGGTTCAAGAACTGTCCTTGTGGCGGGGACTAGGAGTTCTGGAAAAACTAGTTTACTTGGAAGTTTAATGTTGGAGATTATCCCTAAATTTAGGGTCATTGTTATTGAAGATTCATTAGAACTTCCTGTTGATTCTTTAAGAAAATTAAATTATGATATCTTAAGCATGAAAGTGAGATCAGCTTTATTAAAAACAACTACTGAAGTTTCTGCAGATGATGGAATAAGAACAAGTTTGAGATTAGGAGATAGTTGTTTAATAATTGGTGAAGTTAGAAGTTCTTTAAGAGGAGATCAAGAAGTGGTTGTTGTGGATAAGGGGGTGACTAAAAGAGTTCCTATAAAAAATCTTGAAGGATTAGATTTGAAAAAATTCAAAGTCCCAACTTTGACTAAAGATAGTAAGATGGAATTAAAACCTTTAACTGGTTTTATAAAACATCCTAAGCGTAAAAAATTAATAAAGATTAATACAGCTACTGGGAGAGAAGTGGTTGTTACTCCAGATCACAGTGTTTTTACACATATTAATTTTAAAATAGCTGCTATAAATAGTGATCAGTTAAAGATAGGAGATCCTATAATAATTCCTTCAAAGACTCCTTGTGGGTTTAATGATATTGATTATTTAAATTTACTTGAAATTTTTAAAGACAAATATAGATTAGAAAATGCTGAGCCTTATCTTCGAAAAGCAATTAAAATTCTTGGTTGGAAAAAAGCAAGTAAGATTTGTGGCATTTCAGATATTTATAGATATCTTTTGTCCACGCAAAAAACAAGAATTCCTATAAAATCTTTTATTAAGTTAATGAAGGAAGCTGGAATTAATTTTAGTTTGGATGCTTTGAGGGTTAAAAAAGGAACTTCTAAGAGTCTTCCTGCAAAATTTCCTATTAATGCTAATGTTTTGAGATTTATTGGATATTATTTAGCTGAAGGGAATATTAATAAGGATAAACTTCAGATTACTAATTCAAAATCAAAGATTATCGAAGATGTGGAATTTATTTGTAAAAAAGAATTTAATTTAGATGTTATGAAAAGAGATGTTGAAGGTTATGGAAAGTCTGTTCAAATGAATATTATGTGTAAGCCTCTTTCTGATTTATTGGTTTATCTGGGTTGTGGGGAAACTAGTTTTTATAAGAGAGTTCCAGAATTTGTATTTGGCTTAAATAAAAGTAAAATTTCTGTTTTGTTAAGGGGGATGTATAGTGGGGATGGCTCTTTTACTTCAACAAATAAGGCGGGAAATATGATTAGGTATTTTTCTACTTCAAAGAAACTTGTTGAAGATGTTGTTTATGCTTTGTTGTGTTTGGGAATTGTTGCTAGAATTCATGTTAGCAAGAGCAGAATAAAAAATCATAAAGATGTTTTTATTGCTGAAATAAAAAAGAGAAATTATATTGAATATTTTTTAAAGAATATTGGATTTACGCATAAAACTCCAGAAATTAATATTAAATCTTTTTCTCATAGTAAGTTTGATTCTGTTTGTTTTAATCCTAAGGAAATAGAAAAGCATGTTAAGTTGCCAAGAAATTATAGACATTTGAGAAGAACTAAGTGTTGTTCTAAAGATTATTTGATAAAATTAAGTGAAGAAGTTAAGTGTAGTGATGAATTATATGATTTTGCTCATGGAGATTTTTTTATTGATAGGGTAAATAATATTGAAATTATTGAACTTAAAAAACCAGAATTTGTTTATGATTTGAGTGTTAGTTCTACAGAGAGATTTATTGGAGGTTTTGGAGGTATTTTATTACACAATACAGAAGCAAAAGCTCTTTATGAAGCAATGAGGATTGGGGCATTGGCAAATGTGGTTGCAGGCACGATTCACGGGGCATCTCCATATGGTGTTTTTGACAGGGTTGTGAATGATTTAGGAGTTCCTGCTACAAGTTTTAAGGCGACAGATATAATTGTTGTTTGCAATCCAATAAAATCTCCTGATGGGCTTCATTCATGGAGAAGAGTTTTACAGATTTCAGAAGTTAGAAAACATTGGAAAGAAGATCCTATGAGGGAAAAAGGATTTGTAGATTTAATGAAATACAATGTTGAAACAGATGAACTAGAACCTACAGATGATTTGAAAAATGGAGATAGTGAAGTGATTAAGGATATTGCGGCAAATGTAAAAGGTTGGGCTGGAAATTGGGATGCTGTTTATGATAATATTTTATTGAGGGCAAAAATAAAAAAAGAATTAGTTGAAGTCGCAGAAAAAACAAATGACCCAGATATTCTTGAAGCAAAATTTAACACACTTGCTAATCATATGTTTCATAAAATTTCAGATGAGGTTAGACAGGAAGTTGGTTTGCCTTTATCTGAGAAAGTTTTTCCTCTCTGGCAAAAATGGTTGAATGAAGAAGTTCGAAAGAGGAGGAATTAGTATGAAATTACTTTTAGTTAGGCATGGGGAAACTGAGGAAAATACAAAAGATTTAATTCAAGGACAATCTGTGCAGGGGAATCTTAACGAAAAAGGAGTTAAACAAGCTAAAAAAATTTCTGATAGTTTGAGGGATTTTAAGATTGATTTTATTTATTCTAGTGATTTGAAGAGGGCTTTAGAGTCTTCAAAAATTATTCTAAAGAATCACCCTGAAAGTTTATTTAAATTAATGAAACAAGTAAGAGAAAGAAATTTTGGGGATTTTGAAGGGAAAACAGAAGAAGAGGTTGATTTTGAAAATATTAAAATGAGATATCAAAAAGGTTTTGAAGCACCTCCTAGAGGAGAAGGTTTAAGAGAATTTTATAAGAGGGTAAGGGGATTTTTTGAATTTTTGAAAACAAAACATTCTAATGATTGTGTTTTAATTGTTAGTCACAAAAATTTTATTAGAACTTTAATTGGAATAGTTAATGGTAAGAAACCTGAAGAGGTTTGGGATTTTGGGCGTATTTCTAACGAGAAATTTTATGAATTTGAAATTTAATCCTCCAAAGATTTATTAATCAATTTTTATTACTTCTATTAGATAAAAGAGAGTGAAAAATGCCTAGAAAGCCCACTGTTGATGAAATTCTTAGAAAGCATACTGCAAGGATAGAAACTCAGATAAAAACCTCAAAAGCAGACAGAACAAATTATAGTAAAGAGTATACTAAGTTTAAAGAAGAAATGGCGCCTGATTTAAATAAATATGAAGGATGGTGTCATAGCCTTGGAAGTTTTATTAGATTAAAGGTTTCTGAAAAAGATGAAGAAAAAATCAAAAAACATTTGGATATTGCTCATTTGGATGTTTTGCCTTGGCAAGCATTGACCTTATCTGTTATGTCTTTTGTATCTGTTTTTTTAATTGGCTTGATTATTTCTGTTTCAGTAGCTTTAATTAAGGGGAGCATTGCCGAATTTCCACTTTTATTTTTCTTTTTAATGGTTCTTGTTTCTGTTTTCTTATTTTATTTTGTAAATAAATATCCAGAAAGATTGGCAAAGAAGTGGAGGTTAAAAGCTTCATCTCAGATGGTTCCTGCAATTTTGTATATTGTAGTTTATATGAGACATACTCCAAATTTAGAAAGAGCAATTGCATTTGCTTCTGAACATTTACAACCTCCTTTAGCACTTGATTTTAAAAAAGTGTTTTATAATGTGGAAGTTGGAAGATTTTCAACTATTAAAGAGAGTTTAGATAATTATTTAGAAACATGGAGAGATTATTCTATTGAGTTTATTGAAGCTTTTCATTTGATTGAAGGGAGTTTGTTTGAACCAGATAATAGTAGGAGAATTGTTGTATTGGAAAAATCCTTGCAAGTTGTTCTTGACGGTGTTTATGACAAGATGTTGAGATTTACACATGATGTTCGTAGCCCTTTGACAAATGTATATATGCTTGGGGTTGTACTTCCTACACTTGCATTAGCTCTATTACCTCTTGCATCTGCAATGGTTGGGGATTTCTTGACTGTTGTGCATATTTTTGTTTTGTTTAATTTATTAATTCCTTTTTTAGTATTTTATTTAACAGATCAAGTTTTGATGTTAAGGCCAGGAGGATATGGGGAAACAACCTTTTTAGAAAGAAATCCCCTTTATGGAAAATATAAGAGTAAAAAACCATATTGGAGAGCGTTTTTTATCTGCTTTCCATTTTTGATAATTGGCCTTTTACCTTTAATATTTCAAACACCTCTTCCAGGAATGTTAGGTCTTCAACAAGATTATACTTTTGCAGAGTTACGTTTGGGCTTTTTAGGGGATGGGATGTTGTTTGATTTTAAAGCAAATGGAGCAGGGCCTTTTGGAATTGGAGCATTATTTTTGAGTTTATTTATCCCTTTGGGATTTGCTTTGTTTTTTTCAATAGCTCATAAAGCCAGAACAGAAGAGTTAATCGAAGAAAGAAGAAAAACAAAACAACTTGAAGCAGAGTTTAATAATTCTTTATTTCAATTAGGGAACAGAATAGGTAATGGAGTTCCACCTGAACTTGCTTTTGGAAAAATTGCAGAATCTTCAAGAGGTTTAATGACAGCCGAGTTTTTCCAAAGAGTTAATTATAATCTTCGACAAATGGGTATGGGTCTTGAAAAAGCTATTTTTGATCCTAAAAGAGGAGCATTAAATTATTATCCTTCTGATTTAATTGCAACAAGTATGAGAGTATTAATTGAATCAGCTAAAAAAGGTTTGAAAGTTGCAGCAATGAGTTTGATGAATATTTCTCAATATATTAAAAATATACAAAAGATTACAATTAGACTTAAAGATATGCTTGCTGAAATTGCTTCTGATATGAAAAGCA
>Ga0180009_10005962_pt1 | contig 12921 bp, 13 predicted proteins | sample OS_PC_MetaG_FD_123537 | JGI IMG/M metagenome (GOLD analysis project Ga0180009, IMG submission 123537) | Groundwater microbial communities from the Aspo Hard Rock Laboratory (HRL) deep subsurface site, Sweden - OS_PC_MetaG | ecosystem: Environmental > Aquatic > Deep subsurface > Groundwater...
CAAATCACAAGCACCAAATTCCAAATAAATTCCAAGTTCCAAATTCCAATGACCAAAACGAAGAGAAACAGCATGGATGCCATATATTTAACCTTGCCCCCTCGCCTATCAGGAGAGGGGGTGCGGGGGTGAGGTCAAATCCCACAATTAGGAAAAAAAATTCCAAATCACAAGCACCAAATTCCAAATAAATTCCAAGTTCCAAATTCCAATGACCCAAACGAAGGAAAAACGGATCCGTAGGGGCACGGCGTGCCGTGCCCCCATTTGTCGTGCCATGATCCGGACCGATTTTTACCTTTCACCCCACTTGAAAAACATCCTTTAAACTGCTAATCTATTTTTTGCAGACACATAAACGCAAATACGAATTTTCCCGAATTCAGAATACAGGATAGTAAAGCATGTCCAAGGTACATACACCGCGTCGGCAATCCATTTTCTACCGTCATCCCCTGCTATACGACCTCGGCATCCATTTTCTCTATTTAAACAGGCTGAAGATCCTGAAAGAAATCGTGGGCCATGGCATGAATGTTTTTGAACCGGCCTGCGGGTTCGGCCGCATGACGAAACACCTCTACGAGGACTGTGTTTATTCGGGCATTGACCTGAACGAAAAATTTGTCGGCTTCGGACGTAAAAAAAGCCGCAACATCCGTGTGGGAGATATCCTTAAGGAGGAAAACTATAGCCCGGCAGACATCATCCTGCTCTGCGACATTTTGCATCACCTGCAAATGCCCGAAATACATTGCCTATTTAGGATCGCCGGTAAATTCGCCAAAAAAATCGTCATCATTGAACCCACGTTCGTTGCCCTTGCCGCCAAAAAAAACATCTTTTCGCATCTGCTCGGGAAATTAATGACTCGTGTGGATTCTGACGGATTCAATGAAATCACCCATTGGATGTCCAGAGAGGAATACCACGATCTTTTCGTTTCACTTAATGCCATCATTCCGATCCTCAACATGACCATCCGCCACCACCACTATCACGTTTTTGTGGAAATAGTGCTGGCCTGATTTTTGAATTTTCCTTGATTCCTTTCTGTCCTTTGCCGTCTGTCATCTGACGTCTGATTTTTGCTATTTTGAAAGTTCTATTTCCAGGCTGTTGGGAAACAGGGACACTTATTATTGAATCTTTTTTTGCCAAGGATAGCGGTCAGATTTGTTGCAACTTTTCTATATCGCTCAGGTCCTGTTTTCTGCCTACCGCCATCTTGTTGCGGATCAGGTCGACTTTGGAAATGAAGAAGGCTGGAATACCGCCGAAATTCCCGGTCACCCGGTTTTCCCAGGCCGCGGCGAAATCAAGCCCGCTAACCGAGGTCAGCAGATCTATCCTGACCGGCGGCACCCCCAGTTGGACGATATACCCGGGCTTGATGAAATCATCCTTTGCCAGGCCGATGTCTTTGAAGCCGAATCCGGCCAAGGCATTCAGTAATTTTTCCACGTTCTCCTCCGCACCCTCCACAAAAAAATCGATGCCCTTGGTGAAGCGCGGCTCGGCATGGAAAGAGAACGCGTAGCCGCCGACGATCAGGTAGCGGACACTATTTTTGTTCAATAATTCGATAAACTCTTTGAAGTCTTTTTCGATTCTCATTTTTAAATGTGTAATAAATTTCCCTCAAGGCTTGTAGGGTATCCAGCTTTTCTTCCGGTGTCGCCTTTTTCCAATACTGGATATCCAGCTCCTCCGCCTCCTGGAAACTCACAATCCTAACCGTTTTCTCCATGTAATAATTATAGCAAATGGCCTACAAATATGCAAAAGCGGACAATGCAAATGGGCGGAAAAACCTTTGGGCGGGATAACCCCGCCCCTACTTCGAAACCTCGATTTCCAAGCCGTCGGGCAGCGAAGCGATCATGATGCCGCCGCGGCGGGCGGTGGTCAGCCAGCGGATACGCCTTTTTTTCAGGCGCTTGACGACTTCGGCGTGGGGGAAGCCGAAGTTGCTGTAAGACGGGCAGGATATCACGGCCATTTCCGGGTTCACCAAGTCCAGGAATCGCGGCGTGGAGGAAGTCCGCGAGCCGTGATGGGGCACCTTCAGTACCGTGCTGGCCAGGGACGGGCCCAAAGCGTCGGCGATCTCGGCTTCGGCATTTTTCTCGATGTCGCCGCTGAACAAAAAAGCCTGGCGGCCGTCGGAAACACGCAAAACCATGGAATGGTCATTTGCCGGCTGCGCCGAGTGGATGAAGCGGGGCGGCGACAGGCAGGTGACGGAACAGTTGTCAATTTTTTTTGCGAATCCACGCTGGATTTTTCTCAGCAGTGTTTTTTTCGGTTTGGCCGCAAGCAATTGCTTGTAAAGATCGTTGTCCGGGGCGGCCGCTGACAGCCACAATTCCTCGGGGGCGATGATGGCGATGAGTTCGATCAAAGCCTTGACGTGATCGGGATGGAAATGGCTGACCGCCGCCCAGCGGATACGGATCCTTTTTTGCAGAATGAACGGCAAAAGCAGGCGCCGGCCGACCTGGAAATCGGAAAAGCTGGCGCCGCCGCCGTCAATGAGCAGGGCGTCCCCGCTCGGAAAAACCACAACCCCGGCGTCGCCGTGGCCGACATCAAGGAAATACGCTTCCAGCCGGCCGGGCTGGTACGGGGGAGGGGGGAGCGAGATGAACAGTAAAACTCCCGCCAGCATGAAAGCCAAGGCGATTCGCCAAAGCATTTTTAGCCGCTCCAGGGAAATAAAGAAAAAAAGCAGGCCGATCACAGCCAGCAGCCACAACGACGGCGGCGGCCGGAAAATGCTCAAACTGAAATTTTCATAGACCCAGCGGCTGATCTTGAAAAAAACGTCCAGGAAAATTCCCGCCGGCAGCAGGGCCAGGGCGGCGGCGTTCCACGGCAGGAAGACCAGGAAGAGAAGCAGGGCGCCGCAAACGGTTATGGCCCCGGCCAGGGGGACCAGCAGGATGCCGCTGAAAAAACCGGAAAACGCGTAGCGCTGAAAGAAAAACAGCGAAAGTGGCAAGGCCAGCAGCGCCGTGGCAAAATTGGCCGTCAGCAGTTCGGCCGCGTAGCGGGGCAAAAAGCGCAGCATTGGCAGGAAGATTTGCCGTCCGATTAACAGGGCCGCGGTCAGGGAAAAGGTCAAAATGAAGCCCGGGTCGAGAAACTGGGCCGGATTGAAAGCCAGCAGCAGCAGCCCGCAAAACGAGATGATGTTGGACAGCCGCACGTCCATGAACCAAACCCTGGCGGCAAAGAGCAGCAAGGCCATCAACACCGCCCGCTCGGCGGAAATGTCGAATCCCGAAACGGTCAGGAACAGCAGCAGCAGGAGCGAAGTGACCGCGTATTTCACTTTCAGGGAAAAACGCAGCCAGCGGCAGACCAGCAGGGATATCAAGGCCAGCATGCCGATATTGGCCCCGGAAATGGCCAGCAGGTGAAAAACGCCGCTGCCGATCAGCATTTCCTGCTCATCATTTTCCAAGCGCTTGCGGTCGCCAAGAATGGTCGCTTCCAGGAAAACTCCCGGCGGGCTGAGAATGCCATCGGCCTGGTAGCGCGCTTCGATTTCCTGGCGGATGCGTTCGCGCCACGCCCCGATCCCCCGCCAGAAAAAATTCGCCCTGGCCGTCACCTGCAGCAACTGCGCCGATTTGCTGAAAGCCGTCAAATGGATGTTTTTATACAGGAGATAATTTTCATAAGGGTTGAGGAAAAAATTCCTGTTCGGCTGGCGGGGATCGATCCTGGCCGCGACTTCGACCTGGTCGCCGCGGTTGAGCCCCCGGCAATCGCCGCAGCAGGTGACGCGGACATTCATCCCCCGGTCGATTTTTTTGCCTCCCCAGGCAAATGAGCGGGAACGCAGCAGCAATACCGAAGAATCGTTACCGATCTCCGGGAAGGTTAGCAGCGTTCCGGTTATGGTGAGATACTGATCGCGAGGAAAACGCATGTCCCGATCGCTCTCAAAGGCGCTCTTTTTGCGTAAATAAGAACCGCTGATGAGCATGACCAGGGCCAAGGCAATGCAGGCATAGGCCAGACGGGATTTTTTAAAATAAAAAAAAATCAAGAAAAAAGCAAAAGCCATCAGCGCCAGGGGCGTGAAAACAAAAGGGTTGGGTTCGAAACCATGAACCAGGGAAAGGGCGGCAAGAGCCATGAGGAAGATCGGAGTGAAAATATCGCGCATCCGGCATATTACACGATTTGCCGGCAACAAAGCAAGCGGCCGTTTTTTGCAAAAAGCTAGAACTGCGCGGTTGAATTGACGACCGATTTGGTATATTATCCAATATTAAAAGTTACGGCAACAAACTGAGGCCAATGATGATAAGAAGAGATTTTATAAAAAGCGGCGGTACCTTGCTGGCAGCGGCACCATTTATGAATTTCGCGGCGGGCAAACCCCTGACCAAAAAAATGCTGGTCCTGGGATTCGACGGCATGGACCCGGGCATCGTCAACCGCCTGATGGAGCAGGGCCAGCTGCCCAACATGCAGCGCCTGGGCGGACAGGGCGTGTTCACCATGATGCACTCGAGCATCCCCCCCCAGAGCCCGGTGGCCTGGGGCAGCTTTATCAGCGGCGCCGATCCCGGAGTTTTCGGCATTTTCGACTTCCTGCACCGCAACCCCGACAATTACACCCCCATGTTCTCTCAGAGCGACACCCTGCCCTCGCGCTGGCTGGTCAATCTGGGCCAGTACCAGATCCCACTCAAGCCGGGAAAAGTGGTCCTGAAAAGGGAAGGCCGCGCCTTCTGGGATTACATGGAAGACCACGGCATTCCGGCCACCATCGTCAAGCTTCCTACCAACTACCCGCCGTCTGCCAGCAAACAGCGCACACTGTCCGGCATGGGCACTCCCGACATCCAGGGCACATACGGCATATATTCGCTGTACACTTCGGATGAGAACGAATCGCAGAGCGACATTTCCGCCGCCGCCGTCTATTACGCCTACATCGACGAGAACAACGTCATGGAAGGGCAGATCGAGGGCCCGCAGAACGACCTGCTCAAGGAAAGCGAAAGCGTGGTCGTACCTTTCAAGGTCTACGTCGACAACCGCCACAAGACCGCGCGCATCGACATCCAGGGCAAAGAGATACTTATCGCCGAAAAGGAATACTCCGACTGGGTGGAGATAGAATTTTCCCTGATCAACCACCTGGCCAGCATTACCGGCATGGTCAGGTTTTACCTCATGGAAATGGGCGAAAGATTCCGGCTCTACATCTCCCCCACCCACCTCAGCCCGCGGGAGCCCGCCGTACCCATCAGCACGCCGGCCGGCTACAGCCGCGAACTGGCCGACCACGTCGGCCTTTTCCACACCATCGGCCTGCCGGCCGACACCAAAGCCCTGAGCAACGGCACCTTTTCCATGGAGAACTTCATCACCCAGTCGCTGTCGGTTTTCGGAGAAAGCTGCCGCCTGTTCGATTACGAACTGCAGCGCTTCGGCGGCCAAAAAGAGGGATTGCTTTTCTTTTACTTCTCCTCCCTGGACCAGGGGCAGCATATGTTCTGGGCGCTGAACGACAAGGGGCACCCCTATTACCATCCCGAGGAAAGCCGCAAATTCGCCTATATCACCGACGAGATGTACCGCAAATTCGACCGCGTGCTAGGCAAGGCCATGAAGAACATCGACCCGGGCATCCCGCTCCTGCTCATGTCGGACCACGGCTTCGGCCCTTTCCGCCGCGAAGTCAACATCAACAACTGGCTGGTCAAAGAGGGATACCTGAAAATGAGTGTCGACAGCGGCGGCGAAGAGATCTCCATCCTGGACTACGCCGACTGGCCGGCGTCCAAGGCCTATGCCCTGGGCCTGAACGGCCTGTACCTGAACCTCAAGGGCCGGGAAAAAGAAGGTGCGGTCGGTCCGCAAGAGCGGCGGCGGCTGCTCGACGAGATCAAGGCCAAACTGGAAACCATCAGCGATCCCCAAAACGGCAACAAGGTCATCTCCTGCGCCTATATTTCCGAAGATAATTTCTCTAAAAACTTTATCGACCGCGCCCCGGACATCATCCTGGGTTTTGACCGCGGCTACCGCATCAGCGATGAATCGGCCCTGGGCACGCTCAGCCGCGAAATGATCAGCGACAACATGGGCTGGTGGTCGGGGGACCATTGCGTGGATCCCAAAAAAGTGCCGGCCTCATTCATCTCAAATTTCAAGATCCAGAACCCGGTGCCGGACATGCAGGATGTGGCTCCCACCATTTTAAAATATTTCGGCATCGCCACCCCGGCCCAAATGACCGGAAAAGCATTGATTTAGGAGGAAAACATGTCGAGCAAAGTCAAACTGAGCAAGGAAGCCGGCCAGAAGGCCGACGAGATCATCGCCTTTCACGGCTACTCTTCCCTGGAAGAACTGATCGAAGACCTGATCAGCAAGGAGTACGAGAAAATAAAGAGCGGCGACGACAAGGAAGAACTGGCCAACAAGCTCAGCGGCCTGGGCTACATTTCCTAGATGGCGCAGAAGATCAATTATTTCCTGACCCGCGGCTGCGACCTGCTGCTGGCGCCTTTTGCCAAGCTGCCCCCCTTCTGGGGCATCCTTTTCCTGAGCCTGCTGACCTCGCTCTTCGTGCTGGTCGTCTACCGCGCCATTTCCAGCCCGCAAAAGGTCAGGGACACCAAGAACCAGATCAAGGCCAACATCCTGGCCATCCGCCTGTACCGCGATTTTTGGAAGACGATCGTCGGCTCGTTTTTCAAGAGCCTGTATTACACGGGGAAATATTTCATTTTGAACCTGGTGCCGTTGTTCCTGGTATTGCCCCTACTCTTCCTGCTTTTCGTGCAGATGGACATCCGCTACGGCATGCGCCCGTTCCGCCCCGATGAGAGCATCACGGTCAAGGCCGGATTCAAAAGCGACATCGGCGCCGCGAATGTGGAGATCCAACCCAATCCCCATTTCCGCTCCACCATGAATCCGGTGTTCATCACGGCGCTGCGCGAAGTGGACTGGAAGCTGAAGGCCAGCAAAAGCGGTTCCACCACCATCGCCATAAATGTCGACGGGGCCACGGTCAGCAAGAGCCTGGTCATCGGCAAAAACATGCCGGCCCTGTCCAATAAAAAAATGGCCGCCTCTTCCCTGAAACATTTCATCTATCCGGCGGAAAAACTGCTGGCGGCGCCGACAGCCCTTAAATACGTCTATATCCAATACCCGGCCCGCAGCATTTCCTTCCTGGGCTTCAGGACCCACTGGCTGGTCTTTTACCTCATCCTGACCCTGGTTATCGCCCTGGCCCTGAAGAACAGGTTCGGCGTGGAGTTCTGAGCAAGCCGCATCCAGGGCATGCCCGGCCGCAACTTTTTTCGGGAAAATTCCGTAAACCCATTTCAAGGAGAAACTATGAAAAAAATACTCTATATCGTCCTTATCGGACTTCTCATACTGCTACCGCGGCTCGGCGCCCAGGAACAGAAGGACGCCGCTGCCGAAATGATGAAAAACCTGCAGCTCGTGGAAAAAACGGCAGCGGTCCCATCCCGCCCGCAACCCGGATTCAACAGCATAAAAGCCAAGGACATGATGTCGATCATGGCTTTTCTCTCTGCGGACCACCTCGAAGGCCGCGAAATCAGCACCCGCGGTTACGACACGGCAGCCGCCTACGCGCAATCCCTCTTCGCCCTTTGGGGACTTGAGCCCGGCGGAGATTTTCCCAAACCCGCCGTCGGTCCGTTTCGCGCCTTCAATCCCGAACAGCCTGCCGCCAAACCCGCAAGGAGTTATCTGCAGGAATTCGAAATGAAGGAAGCGCTGGAAACCCAAGCCAGCGCGGTTCTGGAAAGCGGCCGTGCCGGTTCCAGCCGGGTTTCAAGGCCCTTCGCGCCGGGGATCGATTTCATCTTCAGTTCCATGCTGCCCCTAGAAGTAAGCGCACCGATAGTTTTCGCCGGTTACGGCATCAGCGAAAAGAGTGTCTCCTACGACGACCTGGCCGGCATCGATGTCAAGGACAAGATCGTCCTGATCCTTTCCGAAGCCCCGGGCAAAGATGACGCCGCGTCCCCTTTCCAGAAAAAGGAGATCAAGGAAAAATACTTCCCGGCCCGGCCCAGCCGCCACGGCGGCATTGACTATACCAAGGCCGCGGCCATCATCAAGCGCGGCGCCCTGGCCGTGCTGGTGGCCAGAAATTCGCTCGGTGAAAACGGTGACATTCACCGCGAGATCCTCGCCCAGCAGCAGGTCAGCGACGACAAACCCATCCTTCCCGATTCCCGCAAGAAGCTGCTCATTCCCGGCAGCAAAGCCTTCCCCTGGGAAGGCCGGAGTATCATCAAGGTCTCCCGGGAAATGGCCGATGCGATTCTGGAAAGCGCCGGCGAAACCATTGCCAGCCTGCAGAAAAAGATAGCGGCCCGATACAAACCGCACTCCTTCCGCCTGAAGCGCGCCAGCCTGCACCTCAGCAATCAAGTGCGCTATCAACTGGTCAAGAGCGCCAACGTCATCGCCTTTATTGAGGGCAGCGATCCGCAATTGAAAAACCAAGCGGTGATTGTCGGCGGCCACCTCGACCATTTGGGACGCCGCGGCGAGTATATATACAACGGTGCCGAGGACAACGCTTCGGGCGCCTGCGGCATCCTGGCCATGGCCCGCGCTCTGGCTCTCAATCCGGAAAAGCCCAAGCGCAGCGTTATTTTCTGTTTATGGACCGGCGAAGAGGAGGGACTTTTGGGCTCACGGTATTACGTGGAACACCCGTTGTTCCCCATGGAAAAAACCGTGGCTTATCTCAACCTGGACATGATCGCCCAACCCTGGGACGAAAAAGGGCTGCGGCGGATGATGCGCATGCTCAACATCAAGGAAGGCGAGGAACTGCTCAAGAAGATCAAGCCCGAAAACTTCCTGCTCCTGTCCTTCTCGGCCGAGGCGCCCGATCTGCAAGCTGCCCTGCGGGAAGCCAACCGCAGCGTAGGCTTCGATGTCCTCTACCGCGAGACAGCGCGGAACATGAACCGCATGTCGGGCGGCAGCGACCACGCCTCCTTCGCCATGGCCGGAAAGCCGTGGGCTTTTTTCATGACCGGCATGAGCGAAATCTACCACACCCCGGCCGACAGCATGGAAAAATTCAACGGCGCCACCATGGAAAAGGTGAGTCGCCTGATCTACCTGGCCGCTTTTTTATTGGCCGACAAATAAAAAAAACTATTTACTGACCCTTTCGATGTACGACCCGTCGCGGGTGTCTATTTTGACGACGTTGCCTGGTTCAATAAACGGCGGCACCGTCACCTCCAGTCCGCTTTCCAATTTGGCCGGTTTATAAGAAGCCTGGACGGTTGAGCCCTTCATGTTTTTTGCGGTTTCTGCCACCAAGAATTCCATGGACAGGGGGGGAACGATGTTGATCGGCTTGCCCTGGAAAAATTCCATCTGGTAGGGTTCATTTTCCTTCAGGTAAAAGACATTGTCACCGACAAAATCCTTGTCCAGGCTTATCTGGTCGTAAGTGGCATTGTCCATGAAAATGAAATGCTCGCCATCTTTATAGGAATAGCTGACTTCCTTGGAATCCAGGGTCACCTTTTCCACGCGGTCGGAAGAACCGAAGCGGAAGGGAGAGCGAATATTGCTCTCCAGGTCGCGCATCTTGACGTGAATGGTCGACTTGTAGCGCCCCGGGGTGACATGGTCCATCTCCTCGACGCGGTACAGTTTATTGTCCATAAAAATGATCATTCCCCTTCTGATCTGGGTGGCATTAATCATATAATCCTCCGCTGATTAACTCATTGATTTGGGTGCGATCGTTGCTGCGGGCGTAGAAAAGCCGGGCGTTGTCCTGGTGCAGGAAAAAATACCCGGCCGCGGAATTTCCGGCACTGAACTTGCGGCCGTTGGTCCGGCCGTTTTGAAAAACGACATTGAATTTATTTTCCAAGAACTTTTGGAAATCGGCGTAAAAACGTGAGCAATCAGCGCATGTATCCCAATGGGCCTCCCAGAGCAGCAGCCGGGAATCGCCATGGCGATAGAGCGAAAACAGGTCTCCCCCCCAACCGGCCGCCGCATCGGTTATCTCGGGGCCGTTTTTAAGCAATACGTTCAAAAAGTATTCGCCGATGACGCCTGAATAGACCAACTCTCCCCGGCTCGGGCGGAAGCCGGTGAATACGGTCTGGGGTTTTTCCCCGGCAAGATATTTCTGCGGGTGCAGGATCTGCTCCGAGGAGAGCGGCTTGCGTTTCAATACCTGGTTCAGCCCCTTCCACTTCTTTTCTTTAAAGATCGCCTGGCTGAATTTCAAGCCTTCCAAGTATGGCATGAGCAGCTGGTACTTGACGATATCCGGGGCGGCCGCCAGCGTCTGCGCTCCGGCCATGGCCGAAAAAGAGAGGATGTTTTCCGGGCTGAAAGCCTCGCCGATCAATTCAGGATCGAAACTGAGCTGGCGGATCATGACCAGGGTGGCGTCACCCTCGACCGCGGCCAGCGCCGCCAGTTTGCGGTCATCAAAATCGGAGAGTTCCCCGAGCAGGGCGGCCAGGTGGAAATGCTGGTCCTGGATGGCGTGGCGCAGCTCGTGCACCAGCGCCGGAGTGTTGAGCATGTCGATGTTGCGGAACTCCTCCATGGCCAGCAGTTCCTTGGTCTTCTCGTTGTACATGCCGCCGACGTTTTCCAGGATGATCATCTTGCGCAAAGATTTGAGCGCGATCTTCTCGGAAGTGAAGCCCATCAGCCAGATGACCTCTTCCTCTTTGCCGGCCAGTTCGTCGGGGTAATCGCTTTCAAAAAGGCGCTCGATATAATTTTTCAATTGGGCGCGGTTCAGGTACTTGACCGGGACATCGCGCTTGAATTCGAGCCGGCCGATCTCCACAACCGATTTTTTCAGCTTGTCCAGTTCGGTAGGGGCCTCGGCCAGAACAGCCAGGCAGAAAAAGACAAACACAACGGTCAGGAAATAACGGATTTTCATTGCCTGTTTTATAACACAATCCGCGCTTGCCGTAAATATTTTTATTACAAAATAAGTAGGAACGACTGCTGGAATGCCGAAGAAGTAGCGGCCGTTAGACTGGGATCAATCTAATTCTTCCAGAGCAGCCAGGATGCGTAGTAAAAAATGACCAGCAATAACGAAACCATGTTGCCGACGAAGAAATAGTCATTGGAGACCTTGTTGTCCTTGTCGTTCACACGCGTGCCGATCTTGATGGCACCGAAAGCGATCAGGGCGTGCGGCAGATTGTAAACCAGGCAAAGGAAAAGGAAGGACCTTTCCAGCCAGCCCTTGATCACCTGGATATCGATCCGCCATTGCCATTTTTTCTCAAATCTCTTCTTTACCAGCAGGAAAACAAAATACGCTACCATTTCCCCCATCAAAAAGATTACTGTGAACAGGGCTATTTTTGACATGGCGCACCCTCCAGCAAAAGGGCGATCAATTTTTTCACGGTCTGGTACTCGGTAATTTGCAAGCTTTTTTTCCATTTCCAACTTTGTGAAATATTTTTCTTTATCTGACCGGCCACCTTCTTGTAATCATCACAATCCAAAAACTCCTTCACAATGCGGTAATCTTTAAATGCCCAGGCATCGACAATGGCTTGATAGAGAATAAAAACCAATCCCAATTTTTCGGAAAGAGGCGTATCGTATGTTTGGATCAGAAACCTGATTTTTTTTGGTTTGCTTTTTTCCAATAACTTCCGACTTGTGGTCAAGCCCTCGCCAAGCATCCCATAGGCAATCCTGGGATTGATTTTAGTATCGATCGATCCAAAATTCAAAATATACCTAAGTTTGAAATTTAAATTGAGCTTCACAATCGCCTCTTCCATCGCCAGAATCACATCGATCCCATCCGGCAAAGATCTTACAATAGCCTGAAACTCATCACCGAGAGTAACGGTCAATGGCGAAAGGAAACTGTGCCTATATTCATTATTGATCTTGTTTACAAGTTCCAGGAAACCCTTTATAACGGCTTTACTGTTCTTTTTTCGGCTGCCGATGATATCGGCCATCAGAATATGATATTTCTTCATATGTCCCCGAAAATATAGTAACAGCAACCGAAATAATTTTCAACAATATTTTCATTTATTTTGATAATTTTTAATTTTTTCAATTTTAATGAAAATTTGTTGATTTTTCAATTAAAAGGAAAATCGTGCGGAAAAAGACCGGGTCTATGCTCAGAACTTATCGAAGGCTTACTCTATCCGGCCCATGACCGCCACGGGCCAGTAACGGAAGAAGGCTTTGCCGAAAATGTATTTCTGCGGCACCGGGCCGAACATGCGCGAATCAAAACTGATGCTGCGGTTGTCGCCCATGACAAAAAACATGCCGCGCGGGATGAGCAACCCCTTCATGTCGGCGGGCGATTTGCCGGCACCGACATAATTGCCGCCGGGAAGCTGCTGCAGCGGCTTATCGTTGATCCACACGTCGCCGGCGCGGATCTCGATGATCTCGCCCGGGAGGCCGATGATGCGTTTGACCAGGGATTTTTCCGGTTCGTCGGGTTTGTACAGGACCACGATATCGAAACGGCGCAGGTTGTCCTTGCGCACGGCCAGCTTGGAGATCAGGATACGTTCCTGGGCGCGCAATAACGGCTTCATGGAATCGCCTTCGATCTTGTAGGCTGAAACGACGTAGTTGATCAGGAAAAAAGAGATCAGGGCCGCCAACAAAATGTCAATAACCACATACTTGACGAAATGTCGGAATCTGGATTCAGCCATGATGTGCGCATTCTATGCCAAATGATCCCGTCAAGTCAAGCCGGGATAACCAGAATTCCCCATCAAGTTTGAGAGTAGATGGATTATAGGTGAAAGCATTATAATTTTAGGTTAATTAAACCGGAATAAGTGTATTTTTATTTAATCACCTCAGGCAAAATGATACTTA
>Ga0180009_10005963_pt1 | contig 12921 bp, 12 predicted proteins | sample OS_PC_MetaG_FD_123537 | JGI IMG/M metagenome (GOLD analysis project Ga0180009, IMG submission 123537) | Groundwater microbial communities from the Aspo Hard Rock Laboratory (HRL) deep subsurface site, Sweden - OS_PC_MetaG | ecosystem: Environmental > Aquatic > Deep subsurface > Groundwater...
AGCACACCCAATGACTTTTTCCGTTAGTTCTCCATATTGCATCTTTTAACCTCCTTCAGGTTGTGATAAATTTTTTGATCAACTGGATTTCATAGGAATTCCTTTTTAAAATCATGTCTATCCTGTTATCCTGTCAAATACTTTATACACCGGTGAACTATTACGAATTATTTAGTTATTCGATTTTCAGTAAATTCGAAGCACGAAACCCGAAATACGAAACAAATACGAATGACCAAAATTCAAAATCAAAATCATGGTGGAGCTCCATAGATATTGTATAAGTGGCTGGCATGATTTGATCATTTGGTATTATAAATTTGATATTGTTTCGAGTTTCGATATTAGGATTTCGGATTTTGAAGTTCCCGGAAACTCTTAATATGAGTAATTTAACTTCGACTTTGACATTTCCCTGGGATTGGTGGTCAAGTACTTGACACTAACTAAAAAATAAGGCAGAATGGCCCCTAGATTCTGACTTCTGAACAGTTTCGTCTTATTCATATAACAAAGAGTCCAGGGGAGGTTTACCATGAAGAGGTCTCTGTTATTCTCAATCGTATTCCTATGCGTATTCTCCATCACCACCTCGTTTGCCCAACAGAAGGAAGAACAATCACAAGGTGGGACGCTGTTTTTTGATAATTTTAGTGCAGGACCAAAACCAGACTGGAAGCAGGTCTCTGGCAACTGGACCATGGCCAATGGGATGTACACGGTGGAGAAAATAGAAGAGAATGATCTATATTTCACCTTCCTTGATAAGGAGATGGGGACTGATTTTGTGCTCACTTTAGATGCAAAACCTGGACATACGGGTAGTTATTATAATGAGGCTATTATCTGCCCCAGGATGTTAAGCGCGGAAGATGGTGTTTGTTTAAGGATAGCTTCAAAATATGGCTCATTCGTCAGAGCGGGCTGGAGTGTTCGTAAAGATGGAAAGTGGGGCGAGTTAATGGGAATGATTCAAATGGATACTCCCACTGGGAAAATGGTGCACATCAAAATCGAGGTAAAAGATAATACATTTACCGCTTACCTTGATGGGTCACAGATTAGCCAAGTATATGATGCCTCTCTCTCTTCAGGTTTAATTGGGGTTGGGCAATGGTATGAGGGTTGGAACTGGGAAAATCACAGGGTCGGTTTTGATAACATTAGGATTACTACATTGGAATATGCCCAGGCCCTTAAAGATAAACCATCCTTGAAGGAGGCTGAAGCCTCTAAAGGGGATATAGAAAGATCGGCCGGGTACACCTCCGAGGCAGCAGCCAGTGCACGGAAAGCATTGAATGAATCCTCAAGGGCTGAAAAGGCCGCTGTACGTGCTGAGCAGGCTGCCAAGGCCGCACAATACTCCTCACAAAGAGCCGAATCTATGGCCAAAAAGTGCGAGGATATCTCCGAGCGGATCACGGCAAAGTGAGAGAGTAAAAGAGATCCATGATCCCATTGATTATTGATTGACCCACCATATCTCTTACGTCTTCATTCAGCCAATATTCATCCCATAGTACAAGCGAAGCTCCGCCTCAAACCCTGGCCCAGACCTGGCACGCAAGGACTTTAGTTTAAAAGCCAATGCCTCATGAACCTGAAGCATTAATAAGGGACACAATTGCCTCGCGCCATGGCAGGCCGACGAGTTGAGAAAAAACGTAATCCATTGCTTGCCCGTCTCCCGCTTGGCGGGATACGGGCCGGGGAGGCCAAGTGATGCTGGATCCTGGATGCTAGATTCTGGATAAATTAAAAAAGAATTCCTTTTAAATCCAGTATCCAGAGACCAGCCCTGTTGAATAGGGTTCCCTCAGGGAAATTCAACAGGGCCAGTATCTAGTATCTGTTTGAATCACGCACAACAATATATAGGAACTTGACATTAATCCGCCGGATAAATTTTAAGATCTTAGTCTATGTAGATGGTTAGACGGTAGCGAAAGGGGCGAGTCCTCTTTCCAAATGTCATTAATGAGATAGGGGAAGTGGAAAAAAGATTATCGATTTTCTATGGGTGGTGGATACTAATAGCCGCAACCATTGTGATCTGTGCTCAGGGAGTCATGTTCTATGGCTTCGGGATTCTGTTTAATGCCATCCTGGGGGAATTTAACTGGTCACGAGCCCTAACCTCATCCATCTTCTCTGTTCAAATCTCCATAAACAGTCTCTTTATCATCCTGATGGGCTACCTTATCGACAGATACAGCCCCCGCCTCCTAATCGGCATTGGGACAATCTTTTTAAGTGCCGGTCACATTCTTTCCAGCCTGACCCAGGAGATATGGCATCTCTATCTCTTTTTCGGCATCATTGTGGGAATAGGAACATCAACCATGTATATGCCACCATTAACGGTGGTCACACGCTGGTTTGAGAAGAAAAGAGGGCTCGCTTTGGGAATCGCAGTGACAGGAATCGGGATCGGCGGGTTTCTCGGAGCCCCATTTATTAACTGGTTGATCCAATCATTTGGATGGAGAACGGCCCTCCCGATTCTGGGAATTGCCACAGGTTCTCTCGTGTTCATAGCTGCCATGGTCCTCATAGGTTATCCGGAGGAAAAAGGCTTAAAACCATATGGAGTAGAAACACCTCAGGGGGCTCTCCAACTGAAATCCTCCCCTAATCCACAGAACCAAACATTCCAATGGGAGAGGAGCACTGAGTTAGATTGGAAGGTCTGGAGTGCCATAAAAACTCGAGTCTTTTTCATCCTTTTCCTCATGCTTTTCTTCGCCGAGATAGCCCTTGTCGGGGTCATGGCCCATCTTTTTACTTACGCAACGGAAAATGGATTGCCCAAACACGTTGTTTCCTGGTCATACGGCGTTATAGGCATAACAAGTTTAGTTGGCAAGATAGGCATTGGAGCACTCTCCGACCGCATAGGACGGAAGGCCGCATTTCTGCTCTCCTTTGTCTTAAACGGGACGGCCTTTATCTTCCTGCTTCCTGCCCCAAACATCCTTTTCCTCTATATCTTCGCAGCGACCCTGGGACTCTCTTATGGAGGATGGACTCCGCTATTTCCTGCCATCGTGGGCGATTATTTTGGATTGGGTTCAATGGGGAAGATCTTTTCCATCTTAACAATAACCTACTGCCTGGGAGGCATATTTGGACCTATTATGGCGGGTTGGATTTTTGACCGGATGGGCAGCTACTTTTGGGCCTTCTTAATATTCTCTATAGTTTGCTACCTGGCAACCATCTTATCCCTATTTCTCAAAGCCCCCGAAAAAAACGGAACCTAACACTTATCCCTTTGAAAACCTGTTTGATGATGAACTCGTAAAAAGTCGAAAAACACCATTTTTTGTCATTCCGGCGGAAGTCCTTCGACAGGTTCAGGACCGTGAGCCCGCCGAACGGCCGGAATCCAGTCTTTTCAAATGGTTACAGATGGTCTGGACTCCGGTTTTCACCGGAGTGACGACTTTTTACGAAGTCGTCATTTGATGAAGTGGGGGCTCGGGGATAAAAAAAGAGGCGTAAGGTTTAAGGCATATGGCGCAAAGAACAGCCCTAGAGTTATACCGAATTGACACTGATCAGAAAAATGAATCTCGATGTTGCAGGGCCAAGAATAAGCTGGTTTTGCTCCTTGTCAAGGGGGATGCGGGTTAAACCACTCTGACCACCTATCTCCTTACCATTAACAATGGTGCCATAGCTACTCCCTCTATCTATGGCCCATATTCTCCCTCCCTCATTGTTGATTGCCAGATGGTTACGAGAAATTTTATAAGGTTTCTCCTCTTTGATGGCAAGGTCATTATTGTAAAACACATCTGAATCAGGTTTCAGGGGAGAATCCCTCCCAATTAAAAAGGGGAACTTGGTAATCAGTAGTTTACGCTTTTTCAAAGCTTTTTTCGCCTCTTCGGTCTGGCCTTCCATAACAACCTCAAATGCCTTCTCCTTCCCTGGTTCCCGGGATTCATCCATCACTTTCTCGGCCAGCATGTCACTCACCTGTCTGAGTCTTTCAAAGAGGCTTTTCATAATGGGAATCAGAACAGATGGCTTTGTCCGTAGCAACTCATTGAATTGCTCTCGGTCGATGATTCTTACCTTGAGGTCCGAACTGGTCCTGACTGTTGCTGATCTTGGTCGATCCTCAATGAGTCCCATCTCACCAAAGACCTGACCCTCCCCCAATGTGGCTATTTTTATCTCCTTGTCTCCAAATCTTTTGATAACTTCCACTGCACCCGACAGGATGATAAAGGCAGAAGTTCCCTTTGTCCCCTCTTCTATCACAGTCTCACCACGCTGAAAGGCCTTCATGTTCTCCATCTGAATCTCCTACTTAAGTGTTCATCTCTATGATTTAAGATAACATATTAAGTGATAACTTTAAATGATTTTTACCGCATCAGCCTACCACACGATTTCAATCTCTTCAAGGTAATCAAACCCCCGGGGTCCCGCCATGTTAAACGATCGCCTGGTCCTTGACTCATTGAAATCATTGACATATACTGAAAGATAAATATTAAACTTATAATAAATCTCCCATGTTAGACGAAATTATAAAAAATCAGGATCTGAGTAAATATCTCACCACATACGAGACAGGCCAGATAATCTTTCTAGAGGGGGATGATTCCCAGGACCTCTATATTCTTTTATCCGGACAGGTGGATATCCTAAAAGGCAATATAAAAATTACTGAGATAACCGAGATCGGAACTCTTTTTGGAGAGATGTCTTTTCTACTGGGGGCCAAAAGAACTGCTACGGTAAAGGCGAAGGATGACGTTAAGACCATTCGCATCCCTAAGAATGATCTATCAACTTTCCTGGACGAATATCCCCAGGTTGCCAGGGAGATAACCAAGATTCTTGCCCAACGACTTGATGAGACAAGCCAGATCCTTTATGGACTTAAAGAATTTTGCAATCAACTGCCCGATGCTGTTATTTTGACCAACAGGGAAGGCAAAGTGCTTACATGGAATTCTGTTGCTGAAAAGATATATGGCAGGGATGGGAATCAGATGCGCCATATATCCGTAGAAGAGATCTACGAGGAACCACAAGCCTATGACAACTTCCTCGAAGAGGTCCAATCGAGATATTCTGTCAGGGAAAAGATCCTGAAGATTAGACATCCTGAAAAGGGCACCCGTTATATCTCAACCAGTACAACAATCCTTTATGACGGTCATCACAATTTTCAAGGAGTCCTGTCCCTGGGACGAGATGTAACCGCTGTTAAGAAACTGGAGAGGAGATATCGTCTAGCCTGGTACTGGATAATCCCATCTATTATCTTAATCGGACTTCTGACATCAGCCATTTTCTTGGGCTTTCCCCTCATTTCAAAAGACTCCCACCCCAAGGATATAAAAAAATTGGAACTTCGGGATCAGCTGGGCAAAGATTATTTTCTGTTGAGATCAATATTGGCTGATCATTTTGCAGTTGGTAACAGATCTAAAACAAATCTATTGATGAAAGATTTTTTTAATATTCAGGAGTCATCTAAGATACCTTATATCGGTTTGGCCTTGCTGGGTAAGGATAAAAAGGTATTTGATGCCTATTCCATCAAAGAAGGCACCGATATTGCGAAAATGTTGGGAAGCAGTTATGCAGGCATCGAATTCAAGGGTGATGAGAATTCTCTCCACAGGGTTCTGACCCTTTATCGTGTGGATAAAGATCATCCTATGGGCCATAAAGGCACTGAGATTGCGTTCGAATTAATGAAAGATAATGAATTCCTCGGTTGGTTGATCTTTCAAATGGATATGGAACTCCTTAAACGAAAGTATGAGATGGACGAAAGGGATCTGGAAAGATTCCAGTTCAAAAAACCCTGACCCATGAATACCTCTATAAATCTACAATCCTGCCAGTATGAGATTTCAGAAAGTGATGCAGGGGGTATCACACTTCATTTCAAAGGCAGCCTGAATGCAACCAATGCAGCTTCCATGATAAAGGAGTTGGGCTCTCTTGTAAGGGATAAACTCCCTCACTCGTTGACGATTGATCTCGAAAAAGTGAATTATCTGGATGATTTCGGGGCACTGGTTCTGGTGGAACTAAGAGAGATAATGAACATTGGCAAGGGCGATTTCTATCTAAAAAATGTCAATGACAAGGTCAAAGAGATTCTCTCCATACTTAATTTTGACTCCCTTGGAGATCGGGCATCGTTGGTTAGTAAACGCCCCCCGGGCATTTTTGTCCGCCTGGGGGAGGCAACTTTCCGGCAGGCGTCAGACCTCAAATACCTTATATCTTTTATTGGATCCGTCACTTTGGCATTGATCCATGTCTGTATGCACCCAAAATCCTTGCGAACTGAAGACACCTTTTTATGCATGCAAAGAACAGGTGTCGATGCTCTTCCCATTGTGGGCCTCATCAGTTTCCTTCTCGGCCTTATCATGGCCTTCATGTCTTCGGTTCAACTCCAACAATTTGGGGCCAACATCTACGTGGCATCATTAGTGAGTCTATCCATGACCCGTGAATTAGGTCCTATCATGACCGCCATAATCGTGGCCGGCAGGTCAGGCTCAGCCTTTGCTGCGGAGATCGGAACCATGAAGATCTCTGAAGAGGTGGACGCCTTGTTCACCATGGGATTTGATCCCACGCGTTTTCTGGTTGTTCCCAAGGTTATTGCTTCTGTCATTGTGGTTCCACTTTTGACCCTTTTCTCCGACGTATTTGCCATCTTTGGAGGGCTGGTGGTGGGGGTCTCAATGCTTGATCTTACTGCCAGCGCCTATATCGACCAGACCATTAAGACCTTGGATCTTTTTGATGTGTTCTGGGGATTCCTGAAAAGTGGCGTCTTTGCGCTCCTCATAGCCTGGATAGGCTGTCTAAGGGGATTCCAGGTCCGGGGAGGGGCAGCCTCTGTGGGCCAGGCAACCACCTCGGCGGTGGTCAGCAGCATATTTTTGATCGTTGTATCTGATTCAATTTTTTCCGTCATACTCCGTTACTGGGGATAAGAAGATTAGATTATGGAGAGAGAGGTTATTATTAAGGTTAGAGAGCTTGTGGGGGGATATGGGGAGGAGATTATTCTTGACCGCATTTCATTTGATGTCTATGAAGGAGAGATATTCGTTGTCCTGGGGGGCAGCGGATGCGGCAAGAGCACATTGCTAAGGCATCTTATTGGGCTCATACAACCCATTTCGGGAGAGATCATTATTGATGGACATGACATCTCCAACTGTGATGAAGCAACATTCCAAGAGATATTGAGGAAAATTGGCGTCCTTTACCAGAGTGGTGCCTTACTTGGTTCCATGACACTCGCTGAAAATGTAGCTCTTCCCATCAAAGAGTATACGGATCTGCCCCAGGAATCTGTGGAAGCTCTGGTAAAGATAAAGCTGAACCTGGTTAATCTCGATGGTTATGAGAATTACCTCCCCTCAGAGATCAGCGGAGGGATGAAAAAGAGGGCAGGATTGGCAAGGGCCATGGCCCTTAATCCGAAAATCCTTTTTTTCGATGAGCCTTCCGCAGGGCTCGATCCCGTAACATCCGTTGAACTGGATAAGCTCATTATTCGTCTCAATAAGAGCCTGGGAACAACCATGGTTATTGTGACCCACGAGCTACAAAGCATCTTTACTGTGGCCAATCGGATCATCATGCTGGATAAACATACGAGAGGGATCATAGCTGAAGGTGACCCCAAATATTTAAGGGACCACAGCAAGAATCCGTTCGTCTACCATTTTTTTAACCGCCAGGCCGGATAAAAAGCGTAACATTTCCGCTCTTTGAAAGCCATTAAAGTCCGGCGTGGAGGTCTCTTTCAAAAGCCGCCTCATAAAAATACTTCCGATGCTCGTGGAACGCCCCCAGGCATTTAATAAAACTATGGAAAAGGCAGAGAGGATGTGGGGGAAGAATTTCAACACCAATCTGACCCTCGGCCTGAGCTCGGGTCGAAGGCCGTCCCATGGAATGAGGGAGGGTTAGGCGGTTTTTGAAAGAGACCTCCACGCCGGATCAAACGCTGATAATTTTCAAACAGCTAAAATGTTACAAAAAAGCAAGGACTAAAAGGATTACTATTAATGGCTTCACCGAGAACCAAATTCACAGTAGGACTATTTATAGCCGGCGGAATGGGGATCGCCCTGTTGGCCTTCATCTGGTTGGGGATGTCCCACTTCTTAGAGAAGGGGAGATATTACGTTACCTATTTTGATGAGTCCGTTCAGGGATTGGATAGAGACTCTTCAGTGAAATATCGGGGTGTATCCATCGGCCGAGTAGAACGGATAGGGGTTGCTCCCGATTCCAAACTCATAGAGGTGGTACTGAAGATTGAGTCGGGGCAAGAACTGGATAGTAGCATCGTAGCCCAGTTAAAATCAGTGGGCATTACAGGAAGTATGTTTGTGGAATTGGATCGAAAGAGAAAAGGAGAACCTGATCGCTCTCCCCCCCTCAGCTTCCCTGCCGAATACCCTATTGTCTCCTCCAAACCAACCAGTATCAGTGAATTGTTGCGAGGAATTGATGATATCATGAATCAACTAAGATCTCTGGATCTTGAAGGCATCTCAAACCAGATTAAATTGACCCTTGGCAATGTTAATGAGTTAATTACTGATGCCAATGTGAAAGGTATCTCAGAGAAGATCGCTCTGTCCCTTGAAAATCTCAATCAATCCATTACAGACGCCAATGTGAAAGGTATCTCCAAAGATATTGAATCATCCCTTGAGAGTATTGCTCGTATTCTGGACAATCGGAGGTGGGACAAGATCATGGCTTCAGCGGAAGCTGCAAGTCAATCCCTCAATGACCTATTGGACAAAGCAGATAGCAGCCTGAGTCGTGTGGAAGGGATCGTCACCGAGAAGGAGGAAACCATCAAAACGGCTATCGAAGGTTTTAGAGAGGCCATTAAAAACGCCAATATCTTTTTAGAAAAAGGGACTCTGCTGGCAAGTGGCACAGATCATTCGTTCTCGCATCTTCAACGTCACCTTCTGGTTGTTGCACAAAACCTGGGACAGGCTAGTGAAAACCTGAACCGGTTAATCGAACTTCTCGCTGACCATCCGTCTCAATTGATGTTTGGGGAGCCGCCCCTTCCCCGCAAAGTGGAACCGGCAGGTCATGAAGATTAGGTAATGGAGATTTCACTATGAACTTGTACAGGAAAATATCTGTTTTATTTCTGGGTCTCTCACTCATTTTTTGTGCATGCCTCAGCCTTAAACAGCCAAGGAATAAGATCGAGTTCTATACTCTGGAGTACGACCTTCCCAAATTAGCTGATCTGAAACCCCTTCCCTTGGTTATAAGGTTGGAACGTTTCAGTGTGGCCCCTATTTATAATACCAATCGGATAATCTATCGGGATCAATCATTCAAAAGAGAAGAATATGCATATTATAAATGGCGGGCCAATCCTGGAGATCTTGTAACCTATTTTCTAAATCGTGACATCAGAAACTCCGGTCTTTTTAAAGCAGTGCTCCCCTATGACAGCCAATCTGCATCTACCCATAGGCTGGAAGGTACGGTGGATGAATTTTTTGAATGGGACACAGAGGAGGATTGGAAAGCGGTGTTATCCATCAGTATCACTCTCATGGCTGATACAGAACCGGATATCAGTAAACGGATTATCTTCCAGAAGAGTTATGGTGCCACAAAGGCATTTAAACAGAAACATCCGAGAGCCCTGGCAAAGTCTATGAGCCAGGCTATGGCGGAGATTTCGGGGAAAATTATTGAAGATATCTATTCCCATCTGAAAGGGGGCATATGAATCCAGCATTGATAGAGGTTAAGCAGGACAGACCGGGTTTCAATGGTTTCATCGGTTCCTGGGTGTGCGTTGGAGACATAAACTTTGTTGTGGATGTGGGACCCTCCAATTCAGTAAATCGGCTTATTGAGTCTATCAAAGCCATGAAAATAGATAGGGTAGATTATATCCTCGTCACCCACATACATATCGATCATGCAGGGGGATTGGCTCATATCCTTGACCATTTCCCAATGGCAAAAGCCATATGCCACGAAAAGGGAATCAAGCATCTTGTTGATCCATCAAAGCTCTGGGATGGGAGCCTCAAAACCCTTGGAGAAGTGGCTGAATCTTATGGCCCCTTAAGGCCTGTGAAAAAGGAGAGGCTCATCCCCCATACAGAAGCAGATATAAAGGATATCAAAATCATCGAAACGCCAGGTCATGCCCCTCATCACATCAGTTTTAGTTACAGGGGTAATCTCTTTGCAGGTGAAGCCGCAGGAAACTATTGCACCATCTCGGGGAAAGAATACCTTCGACCGGCAACCCCACCCATATTTTTACTGGAAGAATGTCTGACAAGCGTTGACAAGTTATTGGCCATGGAAGAGATGCCCATGTATTATGGCCACTTTGGTCAGGTTGAAAGTTCTCACCAACTATTGAAAAGGTTCCGTCATCAGCTTTTGCGGTGGAATGATATTATTAAGGAAGAGATAACTACCGAGAACTCCAATCTCTCGGAAAGATGTCTGGAAAGCCTTCTAGAAAAAGACCCGGACCTAAAAACCTTTGAGTTCATGGATTCTGATATGCAGATGAGAGAGAGGTTCTTTTTGTCCAATTCAGTGAGAGGCTATCTAGGATATTTAAAAGAAAATAGTTAGAAAATATTATTCATTCAGATGTCTGTAGTCCGTTGCAATATGAGGCTATCCCAAATATCCCTTCAGTATCTTACCATAATCTTCCCCTCCAAGACCGACAATGCTATCTGATGGTATCTCATGCCCCATCATCTGTCTCAAGCTCTCTCCAGTCAGGTATGGGACGGAAGTTTCAAGGACATCAACTCCTTTCTCGCTTTCAAAATACAGATCTTCCGGGATAGCAGGAATAAGAATCGACTGATAGGGCTGGATCCGTGAGTAGATATCTGAAAACCCCCACCTCACCCATCCTGTACCCCTAAGTCCCGTATAAACCACGAACCTGCTTCCCTTTAATGGAAGATCCAGTGATTCCTTGATAAATAGTCTTCGAAGAGTGAAATGGGGAGTCAAAGCCAGATATTCGATGCGGTTTTCCTCTGAATCTATCGTAACCTTGGGAATAGGTTTGGGTGAAATGGGATTAAAATCAAGGACCTTTAAGGCCTCATCCATTTGATAAACCCCATCATCTCCTCTTTTAGTTTTACTATTCCAGTCGCATAGTCGAAAAGTAAGATCGGAATGCCTCTGAATCTCAATAAAGGTAATACCTTTTCCAAGGGCATGAATCCTTCTTGCCGGGACGGTATAGATTTCACCCTTTTTTACGAGGATGGAATTCATTAAATGATGGAGAGATCCTCCCGAAATAGCCTCTCTTATCTTCTTTTCATTGATCTTTTCCTTGAAGCCTAAATATAACCGCCCACCAGGTTTTACTTTAAGAATATAGCAGATCTTATCCCGACCAACCATGGGTAATCCATTCTCTAAAGTATAAGCATCATGGGGATGCACTTGTATGGGAAGATTTCTTCCTGTAGAGATAAATTTAAGGAGCAATGGGAAAGGCTCTCTCGGGTCCAGTTCCATATCTTTGCCAAGGAGTTTTTGTTGAAAATCTCCCACTAATTCTGTCAGCCTTCGACCTGCTAGAGACCCGTTGAGTATAAAACTCTCATGGGGTGGACCCGAGAGGCTCCAGATTTCGCCAATCTTACCTGGCCAGCCACCCCAGACTTTTTTAATCCGATTGAGGGACAGCTCAAAAGGATAGAGCTCGTACTCAGGAGAATTCATCTGTATATTTTCGTATCTTCTACCTATTGATAAAAATCGAAGACTTACTTAACAAACGGAGAGACAAACCTCAACCTTATCCTGAAACCTGCTGGTTAAAAGATCCGCCAAGTAGATTCTCTTTGCGCGAAAAAATCAAAAATTTGAGGCACGATAAATACTCACCTTTTTAAACTCATCAGGTTCATATAGATCAGGTAAACTAGTTGTCGTTATCTCGGTAAGTTTCTCATAGGGTGTTACATCTATGGTTTTTAAACGCGATTCAGCGACGAACACTAACGGGGCATAACTTAAAAACTTCTCCAGGAAATAATGATTCTCTTTGTCATAAAGAAAATCGGCCGTAATGATCATATCAAAGTTATCTGAAAGTCTGTCGAAAGACTCACAGGTATGAATCTCTACTCCGTTCAGATCCGCATTGACTCTTATGGCATCAAGTGCATCAGGATCTATGTCGCAGGCAACAACTTTTTTAGCTCCAGCCATAGCCGCTGCAATGGCTACTACGCCTGATCCCGAACCAAAGTCAAGAATGGATCTCCCTTCTGTTAATCTTCTATTTTGAAGAACGTAGTATGCCATTGCCTGTCCGCTTGACCAGCAAAATGACCAATAAGGCGTCTTATCAAGAATTTCACGGATCTCATCCTCAGAAAATCGCCTACTCATGTTGTCTGCACTTATCAAGCACAGCTTTAGTTCCGGGCAGAGTTGGAGAGGAGTTTCAGCGATCTGTGCATCAGGAAGTGTGTGTTGGATATTCCGTCTTAATCTCTCTATATTCATCGGATAAAAGTAATTATTCAGCCACTAAGGCACAAAGGCACAAAAAAGAAAATAAATGTGAATTCTCCCATGGATAAGTTTCCTGGTTTTTTTATTGGTTTAATTATGTTGTTTATTGAAAAGTTAATCAATCAATTTAGTAACCTTAGTGTCTTGGTGCCTTTGTGGCAAAACAAAAAATATTTTTCTTCGCCAGTTTGCTTAGACTCTATTTTAACTCTAACAATGCATAAAATCGATTAAACTGCCATTGCAGATATGCTTGGGACAGTTGACTTTACTGGGCCGATGCTGGATGCTCGATGCTTGATAAACTGCATGCCATCAGGAGTGGAATCCATA
>Ga0180009_10005964_pt1 | contig 12920 bp, 13 predicted proteins | sample OS_PC_MetaG_FD_123537 | JGI IMG/M metagenome (GOLD analysis project Ga0180009, IMG submission 123537) | Groundwater microbial communities from the Aspo Hard Rock Laboratory (HRL) deep subsurface site, Sweden - OS_PC_MetaG | ecosystem: Environmental > Aquatic > Deep subsurface > Groundwater...
AGCCGATCCTTCGGCCTTTGGTTTCTGTCTCATCGTCTTTCCCTTCCAAGGAAATGATGAGCCACAAACCCTCCTTTAGCAATTTAACCGATCTGTCTCATAGTCGCTGACGGGGAACAATCGTCGAAGATCACAATGTACGACTTTCCCTTTTGAGCATCGAGGTAAGCGAGCATTGCGCGCATGCCTGGGCGCTGCATGAAATCGCCGCCACCGGAAGCATCGTCAGGGAAGACCATCTCGACAAAATATCCTTTGGATTCTGCATATTGTCGACAACGATGCTCTTGACTGTCCAAACCCGATCCTTCGACCTTTTGTCTCGTCGTGGAAACGCGACAATAGATGAGGGCAGACGCTGCTGGTTCAGTTTCTAGGCGTTCAACTGCCATGACTCATCTCTTTCTCGCACCAGGTCTTAGGGATTAGGCGCGTCTGTGTTCCGATTTTGTAAGTGCCGGTCTAATTGTACCTCAGTCGAATCCGATTTGTCGCCCGGTTCAAGCAAATTCTGCACTTTTCCACAGGCTTGCTGGGTGGGGTGAACCGAGAACCCGAGCTCCACAAACGCCGATATGATCGTCCAAAGGGATTTGATGATTTCCGCACGTTCACGCGCGGACAAAGCCGGGTCATCGAGATAGGCTTCGTAGTGCGCAACATCGACTTCAAGGTGTCGATGAGCTCTTTTCCGAACGGCTTCATCGACGGCATTTGTGTGCTCTTGGTCATTGTTCATGGCGTAAGAACTCCTTGCCGATGCAACTAATCTGCATCGATTTCAGTGTCTCGCCGTCGCGGTAGTAAGGCAGTCGCTCAGACAGTGTCCGAGCAGATTATACAGCCCTGAGGGATGTACCTATACCTTACTCAATTATAGCATGCACTCACCTCAAAAGCCAAATTCACAGCGGATTTCGGGCGACTATAACAACCAGACGACTTGTCATTTTTCTTGTTCAAAACTGGACTTTGCGTGGCCGTGAAGCCGCGCAAATGTGTGTTGAGTCTCAAGGTTGCACCGTTGGCGTTCCAGAGAACTCCGAAGTTCAGCTATCCGCCGTTCTTCCTCAGTCTTTCGCTCGGCAACAAGGCCTGCCGAACCACTCGGCGGCGAGGGCTGCATTTCCCAAACGGCCTTGCCTCGCTCGCGCAAGCGCTGAAGTAGTTCGGCCTGCGTTGAGATTGCCGGGGGCTCAGCCCCCAGCTCACGAAATTCGCTCAACGCTCTCGCTCGCTGTTCTGGCGGCGCGACTGCACCTCTTTGCGCATCTTATCCACCCGCTCTCGGGGTGTCCTAAGTACGATGCGCCCATCGACCGGCACAGCATCAAGCGTAATGGTATGACCTTCGCCGTCCTTATGTGGAAAGGCCACGCCGACACGGTTGAAATACGATTTATTCTCGGGACCCTCCCTCACGCTAAACGCCTCAAAGCTCGGGCGGGTCGTTTCTTTATCGCCACTCATTTTAGTCTCCTTGCTTAGGTGGGTCTGTGGCCTTCGACGAAGGCCCATGTTCCGGTTGAACAATACTGCGGCAGATGTTGGAATTCGGGGGGTACGGCCTCACGGATGATGCGCAGCGTCCGTTTTCCCCAGCGCCCCGGCACCTCGATCCGATCTTGCGGCCCGTGAAACGGGTTTGGCAGGAAACGGCCCACGAGGTCTGGCCGGGAAAAGTAAGGGAGTTTTTCTGCCATCACCGGTTTGAGATTCTTGCCTGCGACGAAGAGAATTTGCTGATCCTCGCGCATCGAGAGAATTTCATCAGAGGTCATCAGGGCTCTCGCTTGTTTGGTACGGTGACTTTCCGCAAATGCGTTGTATTTGAGATCGCCATATGCTGCGAACGGATCATCGCCATTCATAACCCGTATCGCTGCGTGCATCTTTTGGCGGCGCGCATCGGCCTGGCGCAGCGTGTCGTCGTATTCGAGAGTTTCGGTCCCAAGCATTTCCGAGACCATTTGGGCGGTCTGATAGTCGCGCACGCCGAAGAATTGCCGCATCGCCGCCGACCCTATGAAACCCTGAAGTGCAGGTGCGCCAAAATTGCGGACAATCTGTCCGGCGTCCTGGAAGAGCGCCCAGGCGCGAACCCCTGCGCCGCGTCCGAATGTGAAACTACGAAGCAGAGCTTCAAAATTCCCGAGCTGTCCGGCCTCGTCGGTGATCATGTTGATCGGCGGGGCGTCGGGTGCCCGCGACTTGTAAAGCATCTGCACGGTGAACATGGTGCGCAGCAGCGGCGACCAGATCGGCACAAATTCAACAGGTATATTGTGAAACCAAGACATCGGTGTCCGTGACGTGCATGTGTCGGCATAGGATGCATCGGGGCTTTCGAGCGAGGCTTGCAGCGCCGGATCATCGAGAAAACTCAGATGGGCATAGATTTCGCCCATGATTGCGCCGAACTCTCGCGCACTGTCTTGTTGCTTGGCGAGCATTTCGCCCGCAGTCCTGCGCACACTGTCCATCGATGAGGCCAGCATCCGTTCAAGGAAATTGGCCCAGCCAACATTGTCGGATTCAATCTTGTTGATGATGCGGTAGAGTCTCGGGAACGAAGTCGAGCCTTCGAACTCGACTTGAGCTTTCATGATATTCTCGGTCCATTCCGAGCCTCGCAACTCGAAATATCGGCCATTTGCCGCACCGCTGATCGGTATGATTGACGTGGCGATCAGTTTGCTGTCCGCATGAAAATGCGGGCTGTTCATGCAAAGGATATCGAGAGGGTTGACCCGATGCTTCGGCAGCCCGTGAATCCCCATCGGGTTCCAGCAATAGACCTTGGCTCCGGCCATCGCAAAGCTGGGCATGGTCACGCTGGCGATCTCGCCGCGAGGATCGAGGATGAAGTTGCGCTTGTGCGCATTGAGCGAAACGGCGGTCGCGAGCAAATCACGCATTTTGCCCGATCCCGCACCGCCAATCGTCAAGAAGGGCGCATCCGTTTCAAGACGGAGGTCTTCTCGGCCAAGACGGCCAATGGCCATTCCTTGACTGCCCAACAATCCGGCGCGCCTCATGTCCAACAGCGACGCCCAGCTGCCGCTCCCGAACCGAAACCGCTCGTTGTGCTCACTGCTCATCAGCCCGCCCCCGGATCGTAAGTTAGGTAGCCGCTGATCGCCTTTGACGCCGACTCCAAGGCGCGCCGACGAACCTCGTCGCTCATACCGTTTTTCGGGTCGGCGATGGCACGCACGAAATACATGTATCTTTGAGTCTGTTCGGCTTCGGCTTTGAACCGTACCTCGCGGATCATATCCAGGCGCTTCTTCAGCAGGTCGACAATGTGTCGGACCACTCCGATGATCAAATAGACAATCGTCGCAAGGCCCGCCAACACACCGGCAATTGTGAGAAGTTGTTTGGCACGGATTGAGACTTCGACAATCTGTTTGGCCTTGAGCCGCTCCTGGGACAACGTAAGTTCGCGTTCGATTTCGATTTTGGCCAGAAGGTTTTGTTGGTTTTTTTGAAGTTCGAATTGCTGCTGCTGTTCCTGAATATGCCGTTCATGAGCACGCTGTTGTTCGGTTTTACAACCAGCGAGGGTTAGGCAGATCACGGCAGCTAGGAATAAACGGGTCATCTGCCTACACTCCTGCCAAACGCATGAATGCGCCTGTGCTCAGCGCCATCACGCCGAGATACACAGCAGTCCGCGTGGGCAAAAAAATGAGCAGGAAAGTTAGAATCCGCCATCCGAGGTCATACAGCCCCATGAATTCGTATCCCCACCCATCTGCAACAAGAGTTAGGACGGTAGGCGCGCTGTATTTATAGAGGGTTGGTGCGCCGATGAACGCAGCGACGATTGCAACAAGGGTTGCGGCGTTAAGCGCTGACGAAGCTAGAAAACCGTTAGGGTTTTGATTGCTCGGCTTCATGTTGTGCACCTTTTTCAGGTGCAAACCAATGCGGGTTCGCTCGCGAGGTCATTGAGAATCACTGACCATGAGCGCAAGTCTGTAGTCCGTAATGTATACAGTCAAGGGAAATGTAGACGTTTTGGACTACAGAGGTTCCTTGGGCACCACTTTGACCTGAACCTCGTAGCCGAGCGCTTCGAAAATCTCAGATGATTTATCCAAGGTCATTTCTTGATCTGATATTCGTTGAATGGTTTTGGGCGAAACGCCTGCAGCCGCCGCAGCAGCGCGAAACGACAATTTCCGTTCACTCATTATCTCTTTTAAAGCGATTTCAAAGGACAACCGGGACAGTTCTCCTTCGAAAACTGGCGTTGCATTCTCTTTAAGCTTATTGTCGGCCATGGGTCCGCCCGCTCCTTCATCGGGCAAACCCTCTATTACTTGTCGTGTGGGTGTTGCTTGCACCCATTCTTTTATTTCTTTTACAATATCTAGGTTTATATCACGTCGCTGCGCTTCGTTCAAATCTCCAACATAGAGCACACTCATTGTTGCGCGGAATGTGCCTCTGGTTATTCTCCTAAGTCCGCTATCGTTCTCGACAGAATAAGAAAGGACACGATAAAGATCGGATTTTTCGAGTTCAGGCAAAGACCGTTGGATCATCTCCCAATTCATTTCAACACTATTATTGATTATTTCCGACGTGTTGATATCTAAACCCAAGTCGGCCGAAAGGTATACGAATTCAAGCCAAAAAGGTGCGCCTGTGAATATAGCCAACTCACCGACCGCACGGAGGAACTGTATAGGTAGAGCACTTAGTCGTTGGCCTAAAAGGTCAATGTCGTAGTTGCTCAGTTTATTCATTATTCTGGCGGCATCCTCGCTACCCAAGCTAAAGTCGGGGGCTAGGGGCCGCTTGAATTCGGGCTGTGATCGCCGTCTTTCTTCACCAAATAACCGCTTTGAGAGCAATTGACGCGTTATCGACCTCTCATCATACTTCCTCCGCTGCAATTGAGACTCTGCGTTTGGAACTGGATCATCAGGCTCATCAGACGCTGGAAGTGGTGCGACCGCCTCTTGCTCGTCCATGACACTCTCATCGCGCGGTGGTTTACGCTTTGGCATCTTCTCAACTCCAAACCCGGCTGCGGGCTATTATTCTTCCTTGTCAACAGCATCGGCGAAGGTCGCAGCGTCGACACAAAGGCATACCACCTGCATAAGCTAAAGTATCTTTTATTCCTTTGAAAAAGTGAAGCCTGGACAGTGCCCAATCTAAGCTGCGAGTTTCGGCCTTGTGCGCCGCAGTATTTATTGGTCGCATGGTAACTTTCTGTCGTCTGCTTTCCAAACATCTCTGGCCCGCCGGCTGATATTGGCGGTCAGCTTGTGATCACACCGGAATTTGCATTTGCCGTGTTTGACATTGCTGCAGCGCACCACGTTTTCCGTTAAGTCTCGACCGCAAGATGTGCGGGGTAGTACCCCGCATCTTGGCAAGGGAGCCCGCTGCGCGCTCCCGTTGCATCCCTCCGACCTTGGCTCTTCTAGGGTATTGAACCCTTCCAGAGCCATCAAACGTATCGCCGTTTCACCACTCGCAGGAGACTTCGCTCTCCCCGCACCCATCGACTTGGCGGGCGTTCCTGCCCCCAAGACCCCAGACCATTTCATGGAGACGAATTCATCGAGACCGAGGAAGGGAGCCTTCGTGCTACCCTTACCTTGGAGCCATCCCATCGACCATTGAGCCTTCGAGCCCCTTGGAACCCTGACCAACCCTGCGCGGATTGGATGCCGCCATCTTGTCGAAGATGGATCACGATCAAGGGGTATGTCGCCACCCCCTGAGCCCAGCTCGCAGGACTGGGAAAACGCCTTCTCTTCCTGCGCCGAACCGTTCCCAATGACTGCGATCCGTTCAGAACCAGAAGTCAACTTGTCCGCACCAGAGGAGAGGTGCGGCACCTATGTGGACATCTCGACATTTTGTGCATCTCAGTGGTGCAGACCACTACAGGTGTTGCTACTGTAGGTCGAGCAAGAGGGAGTCGCAGACCATTGAACGCAGTTGAAATCGAAGAGGCAATTTCTGCCCTAGCTGAACAGCCATTCGACGAGGCGGAATTTCCCTATTCCTTCCTTGTAGCTTTTGGCAACAAGGACACCACAATCAAACGACTGCGGAGTGGCGCATCGAACAAATCCGATCTCGGTGGCGTTCTTCAAACCAATAATATCCACATCGTTGCTTGCCCTGAAGGCGAGGTCACAAAGACCCTTGCAGCGCTCAAGATCAGCTCCGCTACCGCTAAGGCAAAGGCGAAATTCGTGCTGGCAACGGACGGCACTGACCTAGAAGCCGAAGACCTGACCACGGGCGAAACCGTGGCTTCCGCTTACAAGGACTTTCCCGATCACTTTGGCTTCTTTCTCCCGCTGGCAGGTATCAGCACCGTCCAGCAAATCCGTGAGAGCTCATTTGACATCAAGGCAACTGGTCGTCTCAACCGCCTTTATGTCGAGCTGCTGAAAGACAACCCCGATTGGGGCACTGCGCAACGCCGCCCAGCCATGAACCACTTTATGGCGCGCTTGATTTTCTGCTTCTTTGCTGAAGACACCGATATTTTCACGAACGCCGATCAGTTTACAAAAATAGTCGAACAGATGAGCGAGCGAGACTCATCAAACACGCATGAGATTATCAGCGAAATTTTCCGCGCCATGAACACCAAGGCTGAGGATCGCACGGCGGCAGACATCGCCCGCTGGGCGAGCGCTTTTCCTTACGTGAACGGCGGGCTGTTTTCAGGCAGCACAGATGTGCCCCGCTTTAGCAAGATTGCACGATCTTACCTTTTGCACATCGGCAGTCTCGACTGGACGAAGATCAACCCTGACATTTTCGGCTCGATGATCCAGGCGGTGGCAGATGATGAAGAGCGCGGCGCACTTGGCATGCACTATACGAGCGTTCCGAACATTCTGAAGGTACTCAACCCTCTCTTCCTCGATGATCTTCGCGAAAAGTTGGAAGAAGCTGGAGACAACCACCGCAAACTTTTGAACCTGCGCAACCGCATCGCAAAGATCAGGGTGTTCGATCCGGCCTGCGGATCGGGCAACTTTCTTGTCATCGCCTACAAAGAGATGCGCGCAATCGAGGCTGTGATCAACGAGCGGCGAGATGAGGACGACCGTCGGACGGAAATCCCTTTAACAAACTATCGCGGTATCGAATTGCGCGACTTCCCCGCCGAGATTGCACGGCTAGCGTTGATCATTGCCGAGTACCAATGCGACGTGACCTATCGCGGACAAAAGGAAGCCCTTGCAGAATTCCTGCCACTTGACGCCATGAACTGGATCACCTGCGGAAACGCCTTGCGGCTTGACTGGCTAAGCATTTGTCCGCCCACGGGGACAGGTGTAAAACTCCACGCGGATGACCTGTTTCAATCCCCCCTCGATCAGGCGCAGATCGACTTCGAGAATGAAGGCGGCGAGACTTATATCTGTGGCAACCCCCCGTATTTGGGCAGCCAGTGGCAAAGCACCGAACAGAAAGAGGACTTGCAGAGAATATTTGAGGGAAGGACAAGGAACTGGAAGTCTCTCGACTATGTCGCTGGTTGGTTTATGAAAGCCGCTGATTTTGGAATTCATACCAAATCAGTTGCCGCTTTGGTCTCTACGAACTCAATCTGTCAAGGTCGCCAAGTCGAAACCCTTTGGAAATTGATATTTGAAACTGGTCATGAGATTCCCTTTGCGCATACAAGCTTCAAATGGGCAAACCTCGCTAGCCACAATGCTGGTGTAACCGTTGTGATTGTTGGCATGACAAACGACGCGAAGGTAGTTCGAAAGCTCTTTTCTGTAGATGTCGATGGTGAGTCCGTCGTCAAAGAAACGGACAACATAAACCCGTACCTAATCAGCGGTCCGAACGTGATGGTGCAACCACTCACAAGACCGATGAACGCGCTCAATGAAATGAGCTTCGGAAACATGCCAAACGAAGGCGGCTTTCTGCTCCTGACCAGATCAGAAGCGGACGAAGCTATGGAGCGGCACGGGGTCGATCGCAAGTTCATGCGCCCGTTCGTTGGCTCGCAAGAATTTATTAAGGGTCAAGAACGCCGCTGCGTGTGGGTGACCCATGAGGACTATTCTGAAGCAAGAGCGAACGCGTGGCTGAACGATAGATTTGAGTCTGTTCGCGAGCAGCGGAGTGCATCTAACAGGGCAACGACGCAGCAACTCGCAAATGCGCCTTATCGGTTTGGCGAGGTCCGTCAAAACGGAGACGAGAGCATCATAGCTATTCCCGCTATAAGCTCAGAAAACCGTGAGTATCTACCTTGCGGTTTGCTGCCGCCTGGAACGGTCATGTCAAATAAGTGCTATGCGCTATTTAATGCGCCGATCTGGAACTTGGCGCTGATTGCATCGCGTTTGCATTGGGTTTGGATCGGTACTGTCTGCGTTCGACTTGAAATGCGGTTCTCCTACTCAAACACGCTTGGCTGGAACACGTTTGCTGTTCCCAAGCTCACGGAGAAAAACAAGGCTGATCTCGCGACCTGTGCCGAAGACATCCTCTTGGCGCGAGAGGCGCACTATCCGGCGACGATCGCTGACCTCTATGTTCCGGAGAAGATGCCAGCCGACCTTCGCGCTGCCCATGACCGCAACGACGAAGTGCTCGAACGCATCTACATTGGTCGCCGTTTCCGTAACGACACTGAGCGACTGGAAAAGCTTTTTGAACTCTACACCAAGCAAACAACGAAAGTTGGGGCGGCATAGTATGTTTGAGCGTGTCCCATATTCCGAGATGAATTCCCGTCAAAAGGAAAATTACAATTTTCACAAAGTCGCCGCGCGGATGGCAGATTACGGGTTCAACTGTCTAAGGCTGACCGATGACTGGCAAGGCGCAGATTTTATTGCGTGCCACATCAATGGTGAAACTTTCCTTAAGGTTCAGCTCAAGGGCCGTCTTGTGATTGATCGAAAATACCAGAACAAGGAAATCCACGTCGCATTTATTCATGGCGAGACAATTTACCTCTATGATCACGATCGGCTCGTAGGTCATCTGGAGGACAACGGTCTCATTGGTTCGGAGAGCGTGACTTGGCATGAGAATGGGTTTCGAAGCTGGCCCACCCCTCCCGTTTGGGCAATCAATTTTTTAGAAGAGTTTAGGATTTAAGAATGATAAAGAACGTCCCATCAGTTTCGGTAACTTACGCCCAAAACGGCGCTTCAACCAAATCCAACGAGCTTGGTATGCGGGCGATGCAAGAGCGTGCGTATGAGAAACGGGGCGAGCAATTTCTACTAATCAAATCGCCGCCTGCGTCTGGTAAGAGCCGTGCGTTGATGTTCGTCGCGCTCGATAAGTTGGCCAACCAAGGACTCAAGCAGGCGATCGTGGTGGTGCCAGAAAAGTCGATTGGCGCAAGTTTCAATAACGAGCCGTTGAGCAAGTTTGGCTTTTGGGCGGATTGGACAGTCGCGCCGAAATGGAACCTGTGCAACTCGCCAGGGACGGATGGCGGCAAGGTCAAATCGGTCACAGCCTTCCTTGAGAGCGGCGATCAGATTCTGGTCTGCACCCATGCCACCTTCCGCTTTGCGGTGGAAAAGCTAGGGGTGGAGGCGTTCGATGATCGGCTGATCGCCGTGGACGAGTTTCACCACGTCTCGGCGAGCGAAGACAGCATTCTGGGCAAGCAGCTCAATGACTTTATCGCCCGTGACCGCGTGCATGTTGTTGCCATGACCGGCAGCTATTTTCGCGGCGATGCTGTGCCGATTTTGTTGCCTGAAAATGAGGCTAAGTTCGATACCATCACTTACACTTACTATGAGCAGTTGAATGGCTATAAGTATCTAAAAACACTCGATATTGGCTATTTCTTCTATTCTGGTTCCTATGCCGAAGACATCTTGAAGGTGCTCGATCCGAACGAGAAGACGATCCTGCATATTCCGAATGTGAACTCTCGCGAAAGTACGAAGGATAAACATCGAGAGGTCGAGCATATCATTGATGCACTCGGCGAATGGCAGGAGATGGACGCTAAAACAGGCTTTCATATTGTTAAGACGCCAGAGGGGAAAATTCTAAAGATTGCCGATCTAGTCGATGATGAAGCATCGAAACGGGACAAGGTTTCGGCTGCGCTAAGAGACCCTGCGCAGAAGAATAACCGCGATCATGTGGACATCATCATCGCTTTGGGGATGGCCAAAGAGGGCTTTGACTGGATTTGGTGCGAACATGCGCTGACGGTCGGATATCGGGCGAGCCTGACCGAAATTGTTCAGATTATTGGCCGCGCAACTCGCGATGCGATTGGCAAGAGCCGAGCCCGATTCACAAACTTGATTGCTGAACCAGATGCAGCAGAGGCAGCGGTTACAGAAGCCGTCAATGACACTCTGAAGGCTATTGCCGCCAGTCTTCTTATGGAACAGGTGCTCGCCCCCCGTTTCAACTTCACACCAAAAACCCCACAGAGTGGACCAGTCGAAGGCTTTGATTACGGTGAGGGAGGATATGATCCTGCGAAGACGAATGTCGGTTTCAATGAGGAAAGTGGGCAGTTCCAGATTGAGATCAAAGGACTTGCGGAGCCGAAAAGCAAAGAGGCAACCCGCATTTGCCAAGAAGACTTGAACGAGGTGATTACCGCTTTTGTTCAGGACAAGACAACTATCGAGCGTGGGCTTTTCGATGAAGAGCTTGTGCCTGAAGAGTTGACACAAGTACGGATGGGCAAAATTGTTGGAGCAAAATTTCCCGAACTTGATGCTGAGGATCAAGAGGCCGTGCGCCAGCACGCGATCGCAGCCCTAAACCTGACTCAAAAGGCAAAGGAAGTCGCTCTTTCGGCTTCAGATGACTCGCAGACAAGCGGAAACACGGCGTTGATTGACGGTGTGCGAAAATTCGCTATGGACGTGCGCGAACTCGATATCGACCTGATCGACCGGATCAACCCATTCGGCGAAGCTTATGCGATCCTGGCCAAGTCCATGAGTGAGGAAAGTCTCAAACAGGTTGCAGCGGTGATCTCGGCGAAGAAAGTTCTGCTTTCACCTGAAGAAGCGCGAGATTTGGCGCGGCGTGCTGTAAAGTTCAAGCAAGAGCGTGGACGCTTGCCCGACATTACGTCACCTGACGCTTGGGAAAAGAAAATGGCTGAGGGCGTCGCCTTCCTTGCGCGCATGAAGCAGGAGGCCGCCAATGGTTAAGGAGTTCACTCAGGATGACGATGACCTTCTGGCTGAGCTTGGCGTTGAGGTCGAGACCAAGAAAGTTGTAAGCCGCACCCCACGCGAAGAGCGCATCATTGCTGGTTTTGAAGAGATTCAGCGCTTTGCTGACGAACACGGGCGAGCGCCGCGCCACGGTGAAGATCGAGATATTTTTGAACGTCTTTACGCCGTCCGATTGGGTCGTATCTGTGATCTGAAAGAATGCCGCGAATTGGCTGAGCCGCTTGATCATCAAGGGCTTCTGACCGGATCAGTGCAAACTTCGCCGACTGACACTGACGAACTAGACGATGATGCGCTGTTAGCTGAACTTGGGATTGAGGTTGAAGCCCCCCCGATCACGGAGTTGAAGCACGTCCGATCAACCGCTGAAAAGAAGTCAGCCGAAGATGTCGCGAACCGCGAAAAATGCGAGGACTTCGAGACCTTCAAACCGCTTTTCGAGCAAGTACAAAAGGAATTGAGTAGCGGCCTGCGGGAAACGCGACCATTCGAGATGAAAGCGGAAATTGAAAAAGGTCGATTTTTCATCGTCAGCGGGCAGAAAGCTTACGTCGCCGAGAAGGGTGAAATTACAATCACCGATCAGGGGCGCACAGATGCCCGCTTAAGAGTAATCTTTGACAACGGCACAGAAAGCAACATGCTGATGCGCTCGCTTCAGCGAGCCTTGAACAAGGATGACGCCGGAAGACGGATCACCGAACCGACCGCCGGTCCATTGTTCTCGGATCAAACCATCGACGGCGATGAGGCGAGCGGAACGATCTATGTGTTGCGGAGCAAGTCCGAGCACCCGCTTGTCGCAGAAAATCGCGGTCTAGTTCACAAGATCGGAGTAACAAATATGACTGTGGAAAAGCGCATTGCTGGTGCGCATCTACAGCCCACGTTCTTAATGGCCAATGTGGAAATCGTTGCGACCTACGAACTCTATAACATTAACCGTACAAAGCTTGAAAACCTGATCCACCGCATCTTCGAGCCCGCTCGGCTTGAGATCGAGATAATGGATCGTTTTGGTCGGCCTGTCGTGCCGCGGGAATGGTTTCTGGTTCCGCTGTTTGTCATCGAAGAAGCAGTGGAAAGGATCAAAGACAGAACGATTTCAAGTTTCGTCTATGACCCTCATGGAGCCTGCTTGAAGCAAAGGGCATGATTTGAGCGATAGATAGTCCCCATAGTATTTCGGGCAAAAAAAGCATGGGGGCAGACTAATCAATTTTCTAGAGTAATAATAAAAATCAAGAGCCCCATTTAACAGCTCTACATTCAATCTGCGAAACTTACGAAACGGAAAAAACATGAGAATATCTAGAATAGTCGTTCAAAATTACCGTGGCTTGAAAAGTGTAGATGTCGCGGTCGAGAACGATCTGGCTTGTATCATTGGCGAGAATAATACTGGAAAGACGGCTCTATTACGCGCGGTACAAATTTGCCTAGATATATCATTCCCTTCTATGTTTCGGACGCTATTTCGCGAAGACATCCATGCTAGTGTGGACATCTCACATCCTAACCAAGTCCTTATTGGCGTGGAACTCACGGGATTTGAGGGTGTCGTAAATCAGGAAGCGTTAGTTGCTACGTGGAAAACCTGTCCGTCGGCAGGTATTTTGAGACAGATGGCCGCCTGACTTAAGGAGGGTTTGGCTCATCTGGTTTTCAGTTAAGCAGCAGATTTGGCGTGCTGCAAGCGCCTCAGTTTCATGGTCTTTA
>Ga0180009_10005965_pt1 | contig 12918 bp, 15 predicted proteins | sample OS_PC_MetaG_FD_123537 | JGI IMG/M metagenome (GOLD analysis project Ga0180009, IMG submission 123537) | Groundwater microbial communities from the Aspo Hard Rock Laboratory (HRL) deep subsurface site, Sweden - OS_PC_MetaG | ecosystem: Environmental > Aquatic > Deep subsurface > Groundwater...
AAAATGACCGAAGGCTTGGGAAAGCCGCCCTTTTACACCAACAACACCTGGATAAAAAAGTGGGGCTTTTGTTTCCAGAACCACAACTTCGTCGACAACATCGCCGACCTAATGCGCAATAACAAGCTGGCCTATGAAGACATCCAGGAAGTGACGGTGCATTTTGATGAGCTGAGGTTTATCCTGGACCGCCCGGAACCGAAGGACGCCGAAGACAGTCGCTTCAGCATCTACCATATGCTGGCATACCAGATGATTCACGGGGAATGCGGTCTTGAAACCAATACCGAAGACGCCGTCCACGACCCGCAGATCGCCGAAGCGCGCAAGAAGGTCAAAGTCGTCTATCATCCCGAGTATCCCAAAAGATACTATGCCGGTGAAGGGCGGCTGGACCTGAAACTGAAAAACGGCAAAACCATTACCGGCTATATGGAACAGCCCTACGGGGGACCCAAGTACCCCTTGAGCATGGATCAGGTGGTCGCTATCTATCGCAAATATTGCAAGGGAATTATTTCAGATGAAAAAATCGAGCGCACCGAAGCGATCATTCTGAACATGGAAAACGAGCCGGATTTTCAGGAACTTTTTAGGATTTGCACGTTTAAATGAAACGGCCCGCGGCTCGCCGCAGGCCGGTCTGTTTTGACGGGGAAATCGTTTTCAGGCTGATTTACAATTTTACTTCTTCATCCCCTGGAGGAGATTTTATGATAATCGCCTTAAGGGACTCGGAATCACTCGCGTTGCTGGTGGCATGGGGCACGCCGGCAGGGACAAAAACGACCGACCCCGGGCTGATTTCCTGCGTGTCTCCGTTTGTTTCCGAAACGCCTTTTCCGGACAGAACATAAATGACCTCTTCCTGGGTCGGATGGACATGAAGCTTATGGGTATACCCCGGAAGATATTCGGTTATGTTTACCTTGATTTTTTTGGATCCGGTCGATGCAGGCCCGATCAAATTTTTGGTAAGTCCCCAATCTACTTTCTGAAATTCAACTTCATCACTAAGAACGATTTTTCGCATGGTTACTCCCTGAAAATTATTTTTGCTCAAATGCTTTGGCGCCCAGTTCCTTGAGTTTCTGTTCCGGTCCGGGCGGCGCATAAATCACCACGTAAGTCAGATCTGCACCGGGGTCGACATTGATGCTGTGCATGGCGCCGGCCGGCGTAAATACCGCCATTTCCGGTTTGATCTGATAGGTTTTATCTCCCATCACCATGTTTCCGGTCCCGGACAGAATGTACCAGCAGTGCTCCACGTCGTGGTTATGGGCAGCCCCTGTTGTGCCGGCTTTGCTGGTATTTACCAGCAGTGAAAAGTGTTTCGCGCCGCTGATGTCCTTGTCAATCAGGATTCGATACGTCCCATTGCCGCCATGGAGGGTCCCGGTAACCGCTTCCTTGAGAGGTACAACGAATTTTTTCGTCATCTTTCAGTTCCTTTCTCTGTTAAAAATTACACTGCCGTAATCACCAGCGACCTAAAAGAACCTGCTAATTTTCATGCAGCGCCTCTGTTAATTTCAATTCTCTCTAAAATATATTTACCGCAGATTGTCAAGATAGATTGACTTTCTGTAAAGATATATTACAAGTGACAAGTCCAATTGTGCGGTACGAAAGTAATAAAACGAGTGCAGTAAAGATGCCCGGAGAAAACCACAACAATTCATCATCTTTCCGTCAGGCCTATCCATCTGAACCTTACCAGACATCCTACCGCTGGCCTGTGCTGGGACTGGTCTGGCTGCTGTATGTCTGCCATGGAATTATCCTGCGCTCGCCATCCCCTCTGATAACACCCATGCTCAAAGACCTCGATATGTCTTACAGCCAGATGGGGTTTGTCCTGGGGTCATGGCAGTTGACCTATCTGGTGGTGGCCATCGCAGCAGGAATTATCATCGATAAATGGGGGTTGCGCAAATCCCTTTTTCTTGGCGCCATCATCATCGCCTTATCCGCTGCACTCCGCTATTTTGCCCAAGGTTTTGGAACCTTACTCCCCATGGTTGCGCTTTTCGGCGTCGGCGGCCCCATGATCTCAATCGGCGCCCCCAAAGCCATCGCCATGTTTTTCAGAGGAAAGGACCGGGGCACCGCCATTGGAATCTATGCCACCGGCCCATGGGTGGGGCAGATGACCGTTCTGGCCGCAACCAACGCCGTGATCATGCCGCTGGTGGGGAACAGCTGGCGTGTGACCTTTGTGCTTTACGGATTGTTTACCTTCTGGGCCGCCTCGCTTTGGTGGATTTTAGCAAAGCAAGCCGGACCGGTTGAAAATACAGCTGAATTTAATTTCAGGCGCGTTATCAGACATTTATTAAAGGTTCACAGTGTTCGCATTATTCTTCTGGTTGGAATCCTGCTTTTGCCGTTACGCACGGCTTCAACAGCTGGCTCCCCAAACTGTTGGAAAGTTCCGGGCTTTCCCCCGCTACCGCCGGGGTTTATGCTTCGGTACCGTTTATCACCGGGATTCCGGCAGTATTACTCATCCCGCGGCTGACACCCGCCGGTTTCAGAGGTCGCATGATTGCCATTCTGGCGCTGCTGTCCGGTCTTACGATCATGCTGATTTCCACCCTGACACTGCCACTGCTGTTCAATTTGCTCCTGTACGGCATTGCAGGGGGATCGCTCGTCCCCTTGTTGATTTTGACGCTGATAGAAACTTCGGGAGTTGATTCCGAGTATATGGGAGCAGCCGGCGGCCTGTTCTTCTGCATTTCCGAGATCGGGGGCTTCTTCGGGCCTTTTATCGTCGGCTACCTGGTGGACCTGACCGGCTCGTTTATGGCGGGGGCGTTTTTTCTGGCGCTGCTGGCAGCCGTTATCGCAGTGTTGATGTTACCCTTAAAAACCGTAGCGGTTGCTCCTTAAAACACCGGTTGATGGACCGCAGGCCAATTATACCGGGATACTTATTTAATATAATTTATCCTATTGTTGCATAACAAACATGACAATGGATGGAATTAAGGAGGAAAAAATGAGTTTAGAAGTGGGAATGATCGGACTGGGAATCATGGGATCGGCCATCTCGGCGAACCTGTTGAAGGATGGAATTTCTGTTCTCGGATATGATGTCGTCAAAAGACAGATCGATACACTTGTCGGCAAGGGCGGAAAAAGCGCCGCCTCCCCAAAGGACGTTGCCGAGAAAACAGATGTCGTCATCACCCTGCTGCCCAGTGTGGCGGCGCTTGACGAAGTTGTCTGGGGAAAGGATGGTTTGCTTGCGTCAAATCATAAAGGACTGATTGTGGTGGAGTCCGGCACCCTTCCCCTGGAGGACAAGCTGAGAGCGCACGCAGCCCTGCAAAACGCCGGCATGATGATGCTCGATTGCACCTTAAGCGGAACCGGCGCCCAGGCCGCGCTAAAAGACCTGGCCGTCTATGGCAGCGGCGACAGCGCCGCTTACGACAAATGCGTGCCGGTTTTTAAGGGCTTCTCACGCTCACATTATTATCTGGGTGAATTCGGCAACGGCAGCAAGATGAAATATGTCGCCAACCTGCTGGTTGCCATTCACAATGTGGCTGCAGCCGAAGCGTTTGTCCTGGGGATGAAATCCGGCCTTGATCCCGAATTGATTTACAAGGTCATCAGCGACGGCGCCGGCACCTCCCGCATGTTTGAGGTGCGGGGTCCCATGATGGTTCAGGGCAGGTATGACGAAGCTACCATGAAAATGGATGTCTGGCAAAAGGACATGAACATTATCGGCAGTTTTGCCAAGCGTATCAACTGTCCGACGCCACTGCTGGCAAGCTGCGCCCAGGTCTATATAGCCGCCATGGCAGAGGGGCGGGCTAAGCAGGATACGGGTTCGGTCTGTGCTGTCATGGAGGGTTGGGCGAATTTTAAAAGAAAAAATTTATAACGGGTCACCCGTGTCCGGTGTAAGGCCGGCAGACTGGATGCCGTAAACCGCACAGATTTCGTCATTTTCAGAGACATCGCCGCTGATTCCCACAGACCCGAGGATGTCTCCTTTGTCCGAACGGATCAACACGCCGCCCGGGACCGGAACCATGCGACCGCCGGACATGTCCGAAAGCGCGTTGAAAAATATAGGCACCTTGGTTGCCCGCCGATGGAGCTCGCGGCCGCCGAATCCCATTCCCAGGACCCCCCAGGCTTTTCCAATGGCGATCTCGGGTCGCAGGAGACTGGATTTATCCTCGCGTTTAAGCACTTTCAGCTGCCCGCCGGCATCAAGTACGACTACCGTCAGCGGAAAGAATCCCATTTCTTTTCTTTTCGCCAAAGCTTTGTCAACAATCTGTGAAGCGATATCAAGCGTTAATTCCTGCATTTACTTTTCCTCCTCTATTAAATACGCAATTGGTCTTTCCGGTGGAGATTTTACCAACCGTTGTCAGGTGATTTATTTCAAACCCCTTTGAAAGTCGGAGCGAATAATTCATCCACATCCAGGATTCGAGGGGCCAGTCCCTGCTGATGGGCATATTGAACCAGTTTTTCAAGGGTTTTGCGATTGGCCTCGATGCCATAGGGCCAGAAGTCCCGTCCGAATATATTATAGGTTTCTTCCATAACCGAAGGTAGAAACGGAATCATCGCGAAAAGGGCGCCATTGTCACTTAAAGCATCCACCACTTTTTGGCGGGCTTCGCAAAACGCCTTGTACAGGCTCTGAAGCGCCCAGGGATGTTGCCGGTAAATATCTTTACGCAGGATAATGCAGTGCATGATCGGATGTATGCCCGTACGTTGATAGTATTCGACTTCGGTGGATTTGTAGTCGGGGAACATGCGCTTTACCCGCGGCGACCCCTTGGCGAAACAGGCAGGCACCTGATGCAGAAAAGCAGCATCCACTTCGCCCGATTCCAGCAGATCGGAAATTTTCTGGCCGGTTTTGAGATAGCGTATGTTTGTATTTGCCGGAAACTGAACCGGCACCCGCGGTTGAATCGCCGCCATCCAGTCAACGGAAGTGGGCTCCAGTCCGTATTCTTCCCCCATGATTCCGATGATCCAGACAACCGCCGTCATGCCCCACTCATGGATAGCGATGCGTTTGCCGTTCAAATCTTCCGGTTTCTCAATCCCGGCATCCACATTCACATAAACCATGGAATGCCGGAAGACACGACTCGGAAATGCCGGCATCCCCACAAAGGGACTGTCCCCCGTGCCCAGAAGATGGCAGTGCGTTCCCATGGACATTTCAGACACTTCGAATTCCGGAAAACGGGACATTCGATGGAAAATTTCAATCGGCGGCAGGGTAATGATCCGCAGGTCGATCCCCTCAGGACGGACGGTTCCCTTTTGCAGCATACCCGTCCGATCGTAATTTCCAAATGCAGCGGTCAGGGTCAAATGATTCATGGCAGATAATCCTTCCTGATCATTCAGTTATCAAATACTTCGGGGTTTACAATCGTCGCCGGTCTTTTGCCTTCGTTAAATTGCAGGATACTGTCGACTACAGCGTTTGCCATCAGTTCCCGGATCTCCGCCACGGCACTTCCCAAATGAGGGGTAAAGACAATATTTTTCATCTCAACAAACTCTTTGGGCAGCCGGGGATGCGGCTCCCCTTCAAAAACATCGATGGCCGCCCCGGCAATTTTTTTTGATCTAAGCGCATCGATAAGCGCATCCTGATCAACAATGGGGCCGCGGGAAGTATTGATTAAAAACGCCGACGCTTTCATCGATGAAAACTCCCTTGGGCCCATCAGATGATGGGTTTCCGGCGAATATTCCGTGTGGATGGAGACGAAATCAGCGTTGTTCAACAAGTTCTCAAGGGTAACGTAAAGAGCGCCAAAATGATCTTCGGCGTCCTGATGGCGTTTTCTGGAATAATACAGGATCTTCATGCCAAAGCCGTATCCCCTTTTGGCAACCGCTTTTCCGATTTTTCCCATGCCGACTATTCCCAGCGTTTTGCAGTTAATCTGTGCGCCCAATAGATGCATCGATTGAGGCCCCGGAAATATCCCTGCACGTACCAGCGTATCCCCCTCGATAACCCTGCGGGCAACGGCCATCAGCAGCGCCCAGTTGATATCGGCAGTTGCCTCTGCAATATTATCGACATGAATGCCTTCGATGGGAACCGTAATGGCGATTTTTCTTCGGGTTGCTTCTTTAACATCTATCTGCACCGGCGTAATGGCCATGGTCGCAATTAATTTCAAGCCGGAGCCGGCCCTGATCACGTCGGCATCAACGATGTCGCCCAAGCGACAGAATAGATAATCTTTATTCTTAACCCCCTTGATCAACTCTTGCTTGGTTATCGATCGGGATGCATCGGGATTTAGCTCAACGTCCATAACTTCTTCGAGCCGCTGCAGAACCGATATTTCCAAGGGCTGGGTGATGAAAATCATTGGTTTGTCCATATTCTTTCTCACAACCCCGCTTGCTGATAGGAACATTCTTGCTTATTTCAATTATTCATTCATAGATTTCCGGGTTATGGAGAGTCTCCGGTTTTTTCCCTGCAAGAAAGTCCAGGAAAATATCCACCACCGTATTGGACATGATTTCCCGTTTTTCGGCAACCGCACTTCCCAGATGAGGGGTTAATACGACGTTTTTCATGTTGACGAAATCTTTGGGAAGTTCGGGATAAGGCTCGCCTTCATATACATCCAGGGCGACACCGCCAATCTGCTTTAAACGAACGGCTTCGATAAGCGCTTCCTGATCCACAACCGGACCACGGGAGGTATTAATCAGAAAGGCCGTCGGCTTCATCAGCGCCAGTTCCTTTTTACCGATGAGATGACGCGTTTCAGGTGTGTATAGAGGGTGCAGGGATACAAAATCAGCTTCTTTAAGCAGGTTTTCAAAAGAAGTGTATGTGACGCCGAGTTCCCCCTCCGATTCCGGAAAACGGTTCATGTCGTAGTAAAGGATTTTCATCCTGAATCCTTTTGCTCGCCTGGCCACCGCCTTTCCGACTTTCCCCAGACCGATAATGCCCAGGGTCTTTTCATTTACTTTCGAACCGAGAATGAACGGAGATTGAGCTCCCGGAAAGATCCCGGCGCGAACCAGCTCGTTTCCTTCAACAACCTTTCGGGCGACTGCCATCAGCAGGGTCCAGGCCATGTCGGCTGTTTCTTCGATAATACTGTCCGGCTCAAAGCCACTGGTAGGCACTCGCCGGCCGGCTACCGGTATTTTGTAGCGGGTAGCTTCTTTCAGGTCTATTTGGGCGGAAGATGTCGCCATTGTCACGATGAGTTTCAGATTCGGATTGGCCGATATAACATCCGCGTCCACAATATCTCCCAGCCGGCAGAATAAATAATCGCAGCTGGAAATGCCTTTGATCAAATCTTCCTTAAGAATTGATTTGGAAGCATCGGGGTGTATTTCAACATCCATGACCTGATGCAGACGTTGCAGTGCGGAAGTTTCAACCGGTTGTGTAATAAAAATCTTGGGCTTTTTCATTTGTTTCCTGCCTTGTTTTTAGATTTCAATTGAGACGATGCCAATGGATTGTTAAATATTCCAGTTATTGTAGACTTACTAGCCATCATATCCGTTGTCAATATTTTTTGGTATTCCATAGTATTTATTATTATATACATCATAATTAATATATTATTTATGATTTCAGATAGATATAAATTTTCAGGAAAAGCCCTTGCAAATACATATTTTAATTGGTATTCAAATACAAATACTTCGATCTTCGAATTAAAATGAGGAATTAAACCACTAAAGTATTTCTTTAACCTGAAGGCGCAAGACAAGTCCTATTTAGCGGAAGATTATACTGAAGTTTAAGGAGGATAGATATGGAAAAAGACAAGATCACGGTTTTAAAAGCAAGCAGACTTATTGACGGCAATAGCGATGACATGATCAAGAATCCGGTTGTAGTCATTGAGGGAAAACGGATAAAAGAAATCGGAACGGAAGGTGCCGTCACCATCCCCGCCGATGCGACGATTGAAAATTTTCCGGGTCACACCCTGATGCCGGGGTTAATGGATATCCATTTGCACTGCTCAGCTCACAACGTGGTCACCTTCAAAAATTATCGGATTTCACAACTGGAAGTCACCCCCCCATTGCAGATGCTATATACCCTGCTGCACCAGCAGATCATGTTTGAGATGGGATTTACCACCCTGCGGGATCATCCCTGGCCGAATGCTTATGGCGGTCACAACTCGACAGAACTGGTCGCCCTGCGGGACGCCATTGACGCGGGAATTTTTGCCGGGCCGAGACTGGTGGTCGGGGGGTATGCCACCATGACGGGGTCCCACCTTGATCTCATCGTTCCGCGCGGTTGCAGGAGAGAACCGGATGCCACTGCGGACGGCCCCTGGGAGCTGCGCAAGCTGGCCCGCAAGCAGTTGCGCATCGGGGTCGATTTTATCAAAACCTGCGCATCCGGCGGCGGCGGCACCGATAAGGAAGCGCCGGATGTCCGCAACATGACGCAGGAAGAACTCGACGCCGTCGTAGATGAGGCCCATGCCCTGGATAAACATTGCTCCTGCCACTGTTTTACTCCCACTGCCCAGAAGATGGCCTTAAAAGCCGGCGCTGATACCATCGACCATTGTGTCTTCACCGATGACGAAGCCATTGAAATGCTGGTGTCTGAAAAGAAACCGATTGTACCGACTCTGATGCACCGTTCCGACCGCGCCATCGAAGTCCGCAGACGCATCGGCACTTCTGAATTTACTTTGGAAAAAATGAAAATGCTGCAACCCCATACCAAAGAGACATTTCAGCGCTTTATTAAAGCCGGCGTTAAGATCGCCATGGGAACAGATACCCAGTTGGATCCGGATATCGGCTCCAACGCCGGGGAACTCGAAATTTATGTAAATTACGGCATGACCCCCATGGAAGCTATCCAGACCGCAACCAAGAATACGGCCGAGGCCATCCGGCTGGGCAAAGATACCGGCACCCTTGAAACGGGTAAGTTCGCTGATATCATCGCGGTTGACGGAGATCCTTTAAAGGACATTCGCGTACTTCAGGATAAGCAAAAAATAAAAATAGTTATGAAAGAGGGGAAAATTTTTGTGGACCGACGCCCAGGCAAAGATAAATATGTTGTTCATGATCAGGATTGGGGATGGAAGCGGATTTAACCGTCAGACGGATCGGAATATATTTTTGAAAAATATACAAAGCCTATCATAAAACACAGAACAGAAAGGATATAAACAAATGGCTATTAAACTTTCAGATTCCGAACGGATAGTACAGGCGGCCCAGAAAAAGGCCCGGGAAATGGGCCTGAAGGTTGTCATATCGATAGTGGACCCCCGCGGGGATCTGGTCACCATGTCGCGGATGGATGGTGCGCCCTATCGAAGCATCGCGGTTTCCAAAGGAAAGGCCTTTGCGTCGGTAGAGTATGGCGTTCCCAGCGCCAAGTTGGCCGAGCGGGCCAACAACCCGGTCATGCGGGCCATGATGATCGCTGAAAAGGGCCTGTTTGTTCCCCAGCAGGGAGCGGTCCCCATCAAACAAGGCGACAGACTGCTCGGTGCCATCGGCGTCAGCGGCGCCAGCAGCAAGGATGATGAAACGATCGCTATTGCAGGGCTGGAAGCACTTTGAATCGGATTTAAGATTGGGATTAGGGCTCGGAACTTCCGGCAGCCTTTCCCGTTAGGCCTCCTCTTGTGTCTTTGACGTAGAGGTATTCAGCATCCTCATCTCCCTCCGGCCGTGTGGAATGGACCACATTGGCCGGAACATGCACGATCCACCCGGGGCCCACCACCTGTTCTTCATCTTCGATGTTTACCCGAAGTTTGCCCTTCAACAGATAGAGGAACTGTTCGTTCGGATGAAAATGGGGTTCTGTGAAGGTTCCCGCTTCCTGTTCCCTCCTCCCGAAATAGATTCGCTCTCCCTGGATGGTTTGACCGTGACCCTTGGAGAGATCCGGGTTTAGTATTTCGTCCGGAAGGTCCTCAAATCGATAAAACGGCGCCATAATTTCCTCCTTTTTCCTTATTAAGTGCTCAGTTGCTATATACAATCTGTGGTAAAGCCAGGGCATGCACTGTCCGGCCGGATCAGAGAGACATTAAAAAAGCCATGGAACATTCACCCACTTTCCCAGCAGGGAATCGGGCCAATGTATACTCATGAACTTTTCAAAATGAAAGAAGATGCCGTAGCAGGAAAGCCCGGTCAGGCTGATGATGGTGATCCATCGGCCACGGGCTTCCCACCTCAAATAAAGTAAGAAAAAGGCGATAACCGCAACCTTAAAACCCACGATATAGATGGCCAAATAGAAGCATAAAATCCAGAGAAGCATCCGGCCCGAAATCAGGAGTGTATCTCTATCCGAAGCGTTGTTATCCAATGAAAGATCCACAAAGCCTTCGGAACGCATCTCCACTCCCTTGACTCGTGAATGGATTTCCAGGAAAAGCTGTACAGCGACTAGGATAAATCCCGGGATAGCCAACATCAATGGAAATATTTCTGCGCCCCGAGCCATCTTTGCCACAGCCTCATAAATCGCGTAAGAGAAGACGATCAGTAGAAAGACGTTGAATATGATGCGAACCTTAAATTTCATCGCCCCTCCTCTTCCATTGACTGGGATTTTCTCTGCTTCCGCACCCCCCAGAGGAAGGATCCGATAATGAATATACCGATGAAGATGACCACTGGATTCAACAGCCAACTCGCCCCATATCGGACCACGGAAATGCGGAGGTAGCGCTCTGCAATCCGCCCCAGCTCAAACCCGATGAGCATGGGAGGTCGAGGCCACTCGGCCACTTTCATGGTCCAGCCCAGGCAAAACAAAATGAGAAGGGGAATAAGATCCCCCCAATGACGTGTACCTTGGTAAGCTGCTAGTATAATCGTCATCAGTAGAAAAGGCATCAAGTAATGAATGGGCACCGTGGTAATTCGGCTGATCGGTTTGACGAAGATGGTGCACAATACGGCTCCGAGCACGTTTGCAAAAGCCAAGGTGATCACGCAGAGAAAGACAAAAGGCAATTGAACGGTTACCATTTCGGGTCCCGGATTGATCCCCATCACGATCAATCCACCGATGAAAATGGCCATGGTCGGACTTCCCGGTACGCCGAAAAGAAGAGTAGGGATGACGGCTGCGCCGTCCGCCGCATTGTTGGCGCTCTCAGGGGCAATCACTCCCCGAACATCCCCTTTACCGAATTTTTCTGCGTCCCTTGAACTCTGCACGGCATGTCCATAAGCGATCCAATTTGCCGGCCCAGAACCGAGACCGGGTACAAATCCGATGAAGGTGCCTATCACTGCACAGCGAAGGACCAGCCACCAATGGGAGAGCGTGTCCCGGAAGCCCTGAGCCGCCCCCTTTGTCAAGCGAGTGACATTGGAGATGCTCGATCCACCGACTACCACAAAAACCATCTCGGGAATGGCGTATACGCCTAAAGCCATGATTACTAATGGGATGCCGTTATACAAATAAGGTAAATCAAAAGTATATCTTAAAGAAGATACCCCGGGCGCTCCACCGATCGTGGCAAGGAGCATTCCCAGAATCCCCACGGCAATACCCTTAAGCGGTCTGCGGCCGCTCAGAACCCCCACCATGGTCACACCCAACATGGATAGCATGAAAAACTCCGGAGACCCGCAAGCCATGATCAGGGGGCGGGCGAGGGGGACGGAGAGGAGCAACGCGAAGCAGCCGATGAGTCCGCCGATCATAGAAGCGGAAAAGGCCGCACCCAAAGCTCTTCCCGCCTCACCCTTCTTGGCCATTGCATATCCATCCAGGATGGTAGCCGCAGAACCGGCCGTGCCGGGTATAGAAAACATCACAGCGGGAATGGAATCGATGGTCCTTAGGATGCCCATCATGCCCATCATGAGAGGAGGGACTAAATAGGGGTCCATCTCGTAGATAAAGGGGAGCATTAGGGATACCCCCACTACTCCTCCCATTCCGGGCAAAAAACCTACAACGGCTCCGACTAAAATTCCTATCATTAGCGCCCCCAGATACTGCAAGCTGAGCATATGCTGCATAGCTTGCGAAAGAGCTTCAAAGTAAGTCATATACGACCTTTCCCCGAATTATAGCTAAAAAGCGATTAGAAAAACAGCGGAGTCGATAGAAAAACAGCAAAAAGCGTTGACTATAGATCCCATCGGCTGGGCAGTCAAAGCTCCCAAAAAATTTGATTATGCATAGAGTACTATAGAGACAACTTATTCAAAAGCCACGCCGTATTCGGTCTTCAACAAATCTCTTAGCCATGTGATCACTTCCGGCTTGGCAGCCGAAAAAGCGGCTTTCCAAAAACCGACAAGTTCATCCCCGACAATCACCGGATTGCCTTTGGCGATCTTAGCAATGTCCTTCTGAAAGGCTGGATCCGCATTCATTTTGACGCAAGCATCCGCCACGATCTGTGCTTGGGCCTCTGTGCCGGGCGGGAAAAGGATACCCTTGCCGCCGGTGACTGCTACCCCCACGAGAACTTTAAAGGCTTCCCATGCAGGCCCCGAAGGAGCGGTTTTATGAAGTTGATTGTAAAGCTGCTCCACCGTTATGATATTCTTCACCGCCGGTTCGGGCTTGGTGTTTCCCTCTTCGTTCAAGAGTCCGGTTGAGTATAAAGGCATGAGCTGATTCTGCTTCACAAAGGGTACCACCTTGCCGTTGTATCCCGCAGAGGATTCGCTACCCATATTCACCTCGCCTTTAAGCATGGCCAGGCGGACATTTGCTAGGCCTTCGTACGCGAAGATGTTTTTGGGCTTGTATCTTACATTTCGCATCATCAGAAAATATTTTTTGAATATTTCCACAACTATACTGAAGAATTAATCATGTTTCTTTAAACTGCCACCAGCTGTCCGGGAGGTTTTTGTACACCGAGTCGGGGA
>Ga0180009_10005966_pt1 | contig 12916 bp, 8 predicted proteins | sample OS_PC_MetaG_FD_123537 | JGI IMG/M metagenome (GOLD analysis project Ga0180009, IMG submission 123537) | Groundwater microbial communities from the Aspo Hard Rock Laboratory (HRL) deep subsurface site, Sweden - OS_PC_MetaG | ecosystem: Environmental > Aquatic > Deep subsurface > Groundwater...
CCCAGGGAAAGGGCTCCGGCCCCCAGGACCGTGGAAAGGAACACGGGAAGGAGCGGGTAAATCATCTCGCTGGACAGATCGTTGAAGAAACTCACCGCCCCCAGCACCAGCACGGTGCGGGGCAGGCTGGAAACAGCGGATTTCCGTCCCTCTTTCAAAGCGATTCCCCTGGATAAACCATCGGGTTGCAGGTAGACTGCCTTCCTGTCGCGACCGGGCCGCAGGCGCACGGGCGCGAGCATTCCTTTTTATACCACCAGGAAAATAAAATCCATCCGTACATCCAGGACAGGACGGCACCGCGCCCTTGCCCGGCGGTTCCGCCCCGGCCCCCGCCCAACGGGGAAAGGAGAAAAGGCCCGTGGAAGAGAGAATCTGGCACAAGTCCTACGCACCGGGCGTCCCGTGGAGCCTGGAATACGAGAAGATCACCATTCCTGCTTCTCTCACCCGCTCCGCGCAACGATTCCCCGGGCACACGGCCTTGAACTACATGGGCCGGTTCATCTCCTTTCTCGAACTGGACAGTCAGGTGAACCGCTTCGCCCGGGCGCTCACCTCCCTGGGGGTGAAAAAGGGCGACCGGGTGGCCGTCTGCCTGCCCAACGTCCCCCAGGCCATCATCGCCAACATGGCCGTGCTGCGCATGGGCGCGGTGGTGGTCCAGGTGAACCCCCTGTACACGGAGCGGGAACTGATCCACCAGCTTTCGGACTCCGGGGCCTGCCTGGTGGTCACCCTGGCCCTTTTGGCGCCGCGCATGAAAAAGGTCATGCCGTTCACGGCTGTGGAAAAAGTCGTAGCCTGCCACATCCCCTCCTTTCTCCCCTTCATCAAGCGCCTGCTCTTTCCCCTGGTGAAAAAGGGCATGACCGCCAAACTGAAACCAGACCCGGCGGTGTACGAGTTCATGAAGCTCACCGCCTCACAGCCCCCGGACCCGGTGGAGGACCAAGGCGACTGGGACGGACTGGCCGCCCTGCTCTACACCGGGGGCACCACGGGCGTGGCCAAGGGCGTCATGCTCACCCACTCCAACCTGTCCAAAAACGTCCAGCAGTTCTCGGCATGGTTCCCGGACCTGCCCCCGGGAAGCCAGAGCATGGTGGGCAACTTCCCGGTGTTCCATTCCGCAGGGTTCACGGCCATCCAGAATTTCTGCATCTTCAACGGACACCAGAACATCCTGGTGCCCCGGCCCGAACCGGCCATCAACATGGAGATCATCAAGAAGTACCGCCCCAGCTTCCTCCCGGCCGTGCCCACCATTTTCGTGGGGCTTTTGGCGGATCCGAAATTCAGAGAAACGGACCTCTCCTGCATCCGAGGCTTTTTTTCCGGAGCCGCGCCCCTGGCCGCGGAAACCATCCGCCAGCTCACCAGCCTCACCGGAGCCGGGATTTGCGAGGTCTACGGCTTAACGGAAACCACCCCCGTGGCCACGGTGACGCCCTGGGGAGGAATCATCAAACCGGGCACCGTGGGACTGCCCCTGCCGGACACGGAAATCCGCCTTGTGGACCCCGAGGACCATGCCAGGGAAGTGCCCGTGGGTGAGCCCGGGGAAGTGGCCATCCGGGGCCCCCAGGTCATGGCGGGCTACTACAACCGCCCGGAGGAGACGGCCAAGGCCCTGGACAGGGAAGGCTGGTTTTACAGCGGAGACATCGGCCGCCTGGACGAGGACGGGTATCTCGCCATCGTGGACCGGAAAAAGGACATGATCATCGCGGGGGGCTACAACATCTATCCCGTGGAGCTGGACAACGTGCTCTTCGAGCATCCCAAGGTCCTGGAGGCGGCCACGGTGGGGGTTCCGGACGACTACCGGGGGGAGACGGTGAAGGCCTTTGTGGTGGTAAAACCGGGAGAAACGCTCACTGCCGAGGAAATCAAGGCCTTCTGCCGGGAGCGCCTGGCTGCCTACAAGGTGCCCAGGATCGTGGAGTTTGTTGACGAGCTGCCCAAAAGCGCGGTAGGCAAAATCCTCCGCCGCGAATTGCGCGACCGGGAACTGAAAAAGAAAGCCCCGTGACCCCGGAGGCCCGTTCCTCCCGAGGCCGCGAACCTCCGGGAGGAGCCATGGCCGGAAACGTCTACGAACTCGCCGAACTCACCCGCACGGACCTTTTGGCCCTGGACAAGTCCCGGTGCGTGGTCCTCATGGCCGTCTCCCCCCTGGAGGTCCACGGCCCCCACCTGCCCCTGAAGACGGACTATTGCCTGTCCCAGGCCGTGGTGGAATCAACGGCCCGCCAGTTCATGGAGCGGCTCCCGGGCCACGACGCGGTCCTGGCCCCTGTGCTCCCCGTGGGAGCGGACGTGCTGCCCCTGCCCGGCTCGGTGGGGGTGCGGCCCCGGGTCCTGAGGGATCTCATCACGGACGTGGGCCTGGGATTTGCGGACGCGGGCTTTCCCGTGACCGCCCTGGTTTCGGGTCACGGCGGGCCCCGCCACAACACGGCCATGGAGCTGGCCTGCCGCCGGGTCATGGCCAAACGGCCCGGGGTGAAGATGTTCTCCCTCACCAGCCGCCTCATCCTCCACGTGCTTTTGGGCGATTTTCTGGAGGAATTCCAGGAGCGTTACGAAGGTCCCCTCAGCCGGGAGCAGATCGCCGGGCTCTGGCCCCCGGATATCCACGCAGGGGCTCTGGAAACCTCCCTGGCCCAGATCTTCATGCCCGAGTGCATCGGCCCGGGTTGCGAGGACCTGCCGCCGGTGCACCTGGGCGCGGGAAGCCCCCTGGCCGGGCGGATGCTCCGGCTGGCGGCCCGCCTCCTGTCCAGGCTCCCTTCCTTTGACCTGTCCGCTGATGAAAGGCGGCTTCTGCCCATTTTCTTCGAGCACCTGGCCGACAGCGCGGGCACCTGGATGTTCCCGGCGGGCGATCCGCCCTCCTACGCGGGCTTCCCGGCCCTGGCCGGCCCGGAGCTGGGAGCGGCCTACCTGGACATGATCCGGGAGATGGGTGCCAACCTCCTGACGGACGTGGTGTCGGGGAAGAAAAGCGTGGACGATGCCTTCACCCTGTTCTCCCGCTCCTGGATCCTGAGGCTGGCCAGCGCGTTCTGACCCCATCAGGGCTTCCTCCCTTTTTCAGGATCTATCCCGGAGCCCGGTTTCCGACGAAAACGGGGCAAGGAGGACAACGTGAACATCGCTTTTTTTATTCTGGGGCTTCTGTTTCTTATCAAGGGGGCGGGTTATCTGGTGGACGGAGCCTCGTCCATCGCCCGGCGCTTCCATGTCTCGGACCTGGCCATCGGCCTTACGGTGGTGGCTTTCGGAACAAGCCTCCCCGAACTCTCGGTCAACATCCTGTCCAGCATCCGGGGGAACGCGGACATCGCCATCGGCAACGTGGTGGGGAGCAACATCGCCAACATCCTCCTCATCCTGGGCCTGTCCGCCCTGGTCCGCCCCCTTTCCGTGTCCAGGGGGACCGTTTTCAAGGAGATCCCCCTGAGCCTCCTGGCTGCATTGCTCCTGGGCATCCTGGCCAGCGACCATCTCATCGACAACGCTCCGGACTCCATTCTCTCGCGTTCCGACGGCCTCACCCTGCTCTGCTTCTTCCTGGTGTTCCTTTCCTACTCCTTTTCCATCTCCAAAAGGGTGGACAACGGAAAGGACCTGGCACCGGCCAGGGTCCACGGAACGAGGGCCTCGATTTTGCGCATCGTCGGGGGGCTTTGCGCCATGATCCTCGGGGGAAGCTGGATAGTGAAAGGGGCGGTGGGCATCGCCCTGGCAGCCGGGGTGAGCCAGTCCCTGGTGGGGCTCACCATCGTGGCCGTGGGCACCTCCCTGCCGGAACTAGCCACCTCCGTCACGGCTGCCAGGATGAACAAACCGGAAATCGCCGTGGGCAACGTGGTGGGCTCCAACATCTTCAACATCTTCTTCATCCTGGGAGTCACCTCCCTGGTGAGCCCCCTCCCTTTCCAGACCCAAAATCTGGAGGACGTGGGGGTGGTCATCCTGGCCAGTTTTCTCCTCTTCCTGTCGCTGTTCGTGGGAAAAAGCCACTCCCTGGGCCGGATCAAGGGAGCCCTCTTCCTCCTGCTTTACGCGGCCTACTGCGCCCGCCTGGCCTTCCGGGGCTGAGAGCGGGTGGCGTCAAGGGGAGGAAAAAAGCCTCGGGAGGCCCGGGGCTTCCAGCCCGGAAGCTGGCGTCAGGGCGTGAAATCAAACTCCTGGCCCTTTACGCAAAACCCGGCGAAACCGTCCGCCCGGGGGTCCTGGGGGGGATCGGGTTGGTAATGGTACAACCAGGTCTTTTCCTTGAAGGATGGCGGCAGGGTGATCAACTCGCGGTAGTGGGCGTGGACATCGGATTCCACGGGGCCGGTCTCGCAGTCGTGGAACACCAGTCCCGCGTCGGAACCGGCCGCGAGGACGAGATCCGGCGCGAACCGGGTGTCCGTGGTCATGAAAACCGCCGGAACCGAGGCGCCTGGCAGGAAGATCCTCAGGCCGTGGCTGAAATGGTCCGCGTAACCCCCCAGCACGTGAGGCAGGCACACCATCTCGAAGCCCAGGCCTTCCCAGGTGAAGGATCCGTTTTCCTTGACCGGGTAGCACTCGAAGTAATCCGACAGGTGCATGCACTTTCGCTGGACGCAGAAAAGCCCCCCGTGAAGAGTCCTCTCCCAGAGGTTGTGCATGGTGCGTTCCTCGCAGAACATGGCCGGATGGTGGCGGCCCGGGGAGAAGTAGGTGAGGAAGGAGAGCCACTCCAGGCCCCCCACATGGTCCGCGTGGAGGTGGGAGATGTAGACCGCGTCGATTTTCCCGGCCATGTCCGGCCCATTGACTCCAGCCTCGGCCAGGGCAAAACGGACGTCCGAACCGCAGTCCACCAGGAGGTTTTTTCCGGAGGGCGCGGTGATGAGCAGATTGGTCTGGTAATAGGCCTGGGTCGTGAAGGCGGAGCCCACCCCCAGCATCTTGATCTTCATGAGGAACACTCCGTGAGAACGCTCTGGAAATAGGCCTCGGCCTCGGGAGGAACCGAGGTGAAGCAAACGGTGAAAAACCCGGAGGATTCGGAAAACCCGTCCAGCGTCTTGGCATAGAGATCTTGGGTGATCTCGTTTCCATTGCCGTCGAAAAGGGTGATCTTCACGTTGGAGAGCTTTTCGCCCCCCTCCTGAGCCCGGATGCGGGCGCCCTGGCCGCAAAGGGCCATGACGGTCCCCCGGCAGGGCTCCTCCGAGGCATCCTTGCCTGACAAAACCCGGAACAGGATCTCCATGGAGGCGGACAGGTCCGCGAACTCCATGGGTTTTTTCTCCGGCAGGAAGAGGCTGTAATCCCCCCCGATGCCGCCCACTTCATAAATGGTGATGGGCCGCTGGACGCCCTTGGGCATGACCTCCATCTCGTCGTCGATCCTCAAAACGTCCCCGCAGGCTTGGCGGGTGGCGGGGGAAATAAAGGTCTGGCCGCCCACGGTGTAGGATTCGATGCGGGATGTGAGGTTCACGTTTTTGCCCACCACGCCGTACTTCACCCGTTTTTTGGACCCGATGTTCCCCACCACCACCTCGCCCGTGTTCAGGCCGATGCCCATGGCTACCTCGGGGTAGCCGGCCTCCCGGTTCCGGGCGTTCACCTCCTCCATGGCGATCTGCATCTCCAGGGCGCAGGCCACTGCCCTGGCCGCGTCGTTGTCCCGGAGAATGGGGGCCCCGAAGATCACCAGGATGGCGTCCCCGATGAACTCGTCGATGGTGCCCTGGTACTTGAGGATGATGCCCGTCATGATCTCCAGGTAGATGTTCAGCATGCCCACCACGTTCTCGGGAGGCAGCCTCTCCCCGATGGCCGTGAATCCCCGCAGGTCGGTCATCATGATGGTGACCGTGCGGGTTTCACCTCCCAGGCGCATGCCCTGGGGCGTTTCCAGGATGGAGTCCACGATGTCGTCGGAAAGGTAGCGGCCAAAGGTCTGGCGGATGAATTGATTGCGCTTTTCCAGCTCCTTCTGGCTCTTCTCCAGGCGCTCGAAAGCCTCGTTCCTCTGGAGGAGGGTGATATAGCCGTTGGAGTGGTAGCGGATGCGGGCGATGACCTCCAGCTTGTCCGGAAGCTTCACCATGTAGTCGTTGGCCCCCAGGGCGAAGGCCTCGGCCTTGGTCAAGGGTTCCTCCCGGCCCGAGAGCACGATCAAGGGAACCTGCCGGGTTTTGCCGTTGGCCCGGAAATAGCGCACCAGGGTCAGGCCGTCCACCTCGGGCATGACCAGGTCCTGGAGGATGACGGTGGGCTCCAGGGTGTTGGCCATGCGGATGGCCTGGGTGGGGTCCTGGCAAAAATGGAACTCGATATCCTGTTCCGGGGCCAGCATCCGGCGCACGGCCTCGCCGATGATGGTCTGGTCGTCCACCAAAAGGACACGGATCTTGTGATGAGTAAGAGAAACAACTTGAGGCATGGTTTTTCTCCATGGCCTTTCAGGGTGCGGACGGGTCCCGGAGCCGGGTAAGGATGGAGTTCCCGCCTCCCCGGGACAACTGGTTTACCAAACGTGTCACGGCGGAAGCCACCTCGTTTATGGGAAGGACCGATTCCGCCACGCCCAGTTCCACGGCCGCCTTGGGCATGCCGTAAACCACGCTGGAGGCCTGGTCCTGGGCAATGGTCTTCCAGTGGGCCCCGTGGAGCAGCGCCATGCCAGCAGCCCCGTCCCGGCCCATTCCCGTCAGGATTACCGCTACGCCACGGCCCGGCCAGTTCTGCTGGAGGCTCTTGAAGAATTCGTCCACCGATGGCCGGTAGGGGGTGGCCTGGGGATCCGGGGTGTAGGTGAAAGTGAGCGCGGAGGTGATGATGAGGTGGTCATTCCTGCCCGCCAGATAGATGTGCCCGGCCTGGGGCCGCTGACCCGGGCGGGCCACCTCCACGGCGAAGGGCCCCTGGTCCGAAAGCCAGGCGGCCAGGCCGTCGGTGAACTCCTGGTTCACATGCTGGACGATGACCACCGCCGCCGGGAGGGAGGGGGACAGCCCGGACAGCACCTCGGCCAGGGCCTTGGGCCCGCCCGTGGAGGAACCTATGGCCACCATGACCGGCGTGCCGGGAGGGATCAGGGTTTCGGTTTTCCTGGGGAGTCCAGCCGGCTGCTTGGTGAGTTTTTCCAGGGTGCGGATCTTCTTCAAAAAGTCTTCCCGGCTCTTCACGGCCGCCGGGTCCTTCCCCAGGGTCGGAGTGTTCACCGCGTCCAGGGCTCCGAGCCCCATGGACTCGAAGACCATGGAAAGGTGGTCCTGGACCGTGGAGGTCACCACCAGGATGGGGCACGGGCACTCGGACATGATGCGCCGGGTGGCCTCCACCCCGTTCATGACCGGCATGACAAGGTCCATGAGGATGAGGTCCGGCCGGTCCTTCCCGCACATCTCCAGAGCCCGGGCCCCGTCGTATGCCTCCCAGGCCACCTGGTGGCCCGGGGCCGCATCTAGGATGCGCCGAAGGCTCCACACGGTGAGCCTGAGATTGTTTACGATGGCGATTCGCAATCTATTCCATTCCCTTGGGGCGTGTTCCCTGCCTCATGCCCTCATCTTTCCATAATGGCCGCAATAAGGCAGGTCGGGAAATGACCTTGCTATTCTTCTTCCAGGACGCGTGAAAAAACCAGGCGGGGTTTGCCCCCATATCTAACAGCCTGTTGAAAAATAGCCAATGAGCAGGCTGTTCAAAAACGTGATCTGCAAGTCACCCCACCCGGTCTTTGGCCGTGCGGGGACCCCGATGGCGCGCGAGTCCCGAGGAATGAGGCGAACTTCCACCCCAAGGAATCTTTGATTCCTTGGGACCCCGGTCCATTACGCCGCAGTGACGAGGGATGGAGCGCAACGCCGCAGATCGCGTTTTTGGGCAGCCTGCTAGGGTTCTCCGATCAAATCGGCCACGGCCTGGACAAAGGAGTCATCCGCGAAACTGCTCTTGGTGAGGTAGTAATCCGCCCCGGCCTCCAGACCCTTTAGCCGGTCCTCCTCCCGGTCCTTGTAGGAAACGACGACCACGGGAAGTTCCCGGGTCCGGACGTCGGCCTTGAGCAGGCGGATGAACTCGATGCCGTTCATCCGGGGCATATCCACATCCGAGACCACCAGGTCATAGCGGGAAGACTGGACCGCAGAGAGGGCGTCCACCCCGTCCACGGCCACATCCACCTCGTAGCCGCTGTTTTCCAGGACCTTTCTTTCCATCTCCCGAACCGTGATGGAGTCGTCCACCACCAGGATACGTTTTTTGTCCCTTTTTCTGGATGCGATTTCCAGGCACCCCACTTTCCTGAGCCGCTTGCCCGAAAGGAGGTTGTCAATGGAGCGCGCCAGATCCTCCACATCGAAGACGAGGACCGGGGAGCCGTCCACCATCACCGCTGCGGCGTTCACATTGGGCACCCGGCCCATGCGGCGGTCCAGGGGCCGGACCACCAGGTCCGTCTCGCCGATGAACCGGTCCACCACCAGGCCGTAGGCGTTGAACCGATCGCTCACCACCACCACGGGGAGGGACTCGCCCCGGGTCGGAACCTCCCGGATCTCCAGGACGTCGTGGATGTTTACCAGGGCGATATTGTCGTTGTCGAACCGGATATACTGGCGGTCCTCCACCACCTTGAGGTCCCCGGGGGACAGGATGAGGCAGCGTCCGATGCGGGCCAGGGGAAAGGCGTAGGGTTCACCCGCGATCTCCACCAGGAAGGTTCTCACCACGGACAGGGTCAGAGGAAGCTCCATGTGGAAGGTCAGCCCCTGGCCCGGGATGGTGGAGGCCCGCACCACGCCCCCCACCTCGTGGACCATGTTGTGCACCACGTCCAGGCCCACCCCCCGGCCCGAGATCTCCGTGACCTTCTCCGCCGTGGAAAAGCCCGGCAGAAAAAGAAAATCCATGAGTTCGGGCTCGCTCAGGCGGCCGGCCATTTCCTGGGTGGCCATGCCCTTTTTCACGATCTTCTTCCGAAGCTGCTCCGGATCGACGCCCCGGCCGTCGTCAGACACCGTGATCATGAGCATGCCCGAGCGGTGGGTGGCGAAGATGCGCACGGTCCCGGTCTCGGGCTTCCCTTTCGCAGCGCGCTCCTGGAGAGGCTCGATGCCGTGGTCCACGGCGTTGCGCACCAAGTGGGTCAAGGGGGCGTCCAGTTTTTCCAGGATGTCCCGGTCCACCTCCGTGGTCTTGCCCACGATGTCCAGGAGGACCTTCTTACCGAGATCCCGGGCCAGGTCCCGCACCATGCGGGGGAATCCCGTGACCCCGTCCGCGAAGGGCCGCATGCGAACGGCGATGACCCCATGGTAGAGTCGGTCGGAGAGGTTGGCGGAAACCGAGGTGTACACGTCCAGCTTGCCCAGGCGGTCCATCAGGGCCTGGTTGCACTTCCTGGTTTTCTCCCGGGCCGTGGCCACGAGTTCCCGGATCTCCGGGTCGCCCCCGGTGTTCTCCAGACGCTCCCGGAGGGAGTCCAGAATCGTGGTGAGTTCCAGGTGATCCCGCTTCAGTTTCAGGAGGGACTTGGAAAAGGGGGGCAACCAGCGGCTGCTCACCACCACCTCCCCGGCGAGCCCCATGAGATGCTCGATCTTTTCGGCCGTGACCCGCACGGCCCGGTCTTTTTCCGCTGTCTCGGCCCGGGGCCTCTCGGGCATGGCCATGCCGCATTCGTTCTCCGGGCGGGTTGCCAGGTCCGAGGCCTCCCTTTTCCTCACCGCAGGGATCTTCTCCTCTTCGGACCCGACGGCCGCCACCGTACCTCTCCTGATATCAGCCGGCGGCTCTTCTCCCAGGGTGATAGCCAGGATGTCCCGGCGCAAGTCCTCCACCCGGTCCTCCATGCCCGGCTCCGGGGCGGCTCCCGCGCCCTGGGCCAGAGCAGCCAGGACATCCACCCCCTCTAGGAGGACGTCCACAGCCTGGGAGGAGAGGCGCACCCGGGCCTTCTGGGCGGCCACGAAGCAGTCCTCCATGGCGTGGGCCAGTTCCACGGCCAGGGGGAGTTCCACGATGCGGGCCCCGCCCTTCAGGGAATGGGCGCTTCGCATGAGGGCTTCCAGGGAATCAGCGTCCGTGGGATTTTTTTCCAGGGCCAGGAGGCTCTCGTTGCAAGTATTCACGAGACTCACAGCCTCGATCTGGAAGATTTCCAGGATGGAAGGGTCCACGCGGGAGGGCGTGGCCGGTTTCCGTGGGGCCTTGGGCTTGGCGGCCGGAGGCTTCTGGGGAGGCCGGGCCTCCCGGAACGGTTCGGGCTTCCCAGGCGTTTTCTCCGGGTCGGGCGGGGGTGGCTCGGCGGCCGGTTTCCCGCCGGACGGCGGTCCCCCGGACCCGGCGGCGGCAAGTTCCTCCACCAGGGCATTCACCTCGGATGGGGACGTGGCTGCCCCCTGGTCGTCCAGGCACAGGCCGTAAAGGGCTCCCACAGCCCGATTGAACACGGGAAGATCCGCCTCCCCCAGGGTCAGCAGGCCCTTCTGAGCCCCGGCAAAGCAGGTTTCCAGGGCGCGGGCCAGCCGGGCGGCCTCCTCCCTTTTCACGATGCGGCAGCCGCTGACCAGGGTGTGGGAGGCCCGCATGAGGGGCTCCAGGCGGGTTTCCGCGGTAAAGCCGCCTGGCAGGGCCCCGAGCCCCTTCTCCAGGTCCCCCAACAGGGAGGAGGCTTCCTCCCTGAACAGGGCCGGGATGCGGTCCTCCTCCTCGTCCGGCTCTTTCTCCTCCTGGTCCATGGGAGGAGTCTCTTCCCGGACCTTCCCTCCAGAGGCGGCTTTTCCGGCCCGTTCGGGGTGCGGCAGGGCCGCCAGGTCCTCGACCAGGGTATCCACCTCCTCCTGGGCCGGAGTCTTTCTGCCCGAAACTCCGGCCAGGGCGGCCAGGACCTCCACCCCCCTAAGGAGGAGCGGCGCGTGGGCCTTGTCCAGGACCAGGCTTTCCCCATGGGCGGCTTGGAAGCAATCCTCCAGGGCACCGGCCAGATGGATCACGGGCTTGGCGTCCACGACCCGGGCCGCCCCCTTGATGAAATGAGCCCCTCTCAAGAGGGTCTCCACCCGCTCCGGGGAGATCCCCTCGGCGGCCAAGCCCTCCAGGCTCTCCCGCATGGCGGCGGTGTGGGCTGCCACATCGGAGGCGAACAACTCGAGCAGGCCGTCTCCTGAATGGTCCTGGTTCACTGGACGCTCCTTGCCAGGTTGCGGACCAGAAGCTTCTCGTCCAGCAGGGCCACGTTCCGGCCCTTCCAGGAGAAAAGGCCACGGCTGTATGCGTTCTTGGACTTGGCCACGGTCACCGGCACGTTCTGCATCTCCCTTGGGGGAATCCGCTGGATGCCGTGGATCTCGTCCACGTGGAAAACCCAGCGGCCCTCCTCGGAGTTGATGATCATCATCCGGCGGTAAAGCCCTGCCTCGGCTCCGGTCTCGCGGTCCGGCTCCAGCTCCAGGCCCAGAAGATCCCGGAGGCTCACGCAGAGATGAATTTCGCCGTGGACGTTGATGATGCCCTTCAGGATACGGCTGTTGCGGTGAGGAATGGAGTGGATCTGGCCCACCTCGATGACCTCATCGAAAACCTCGGCTGGCAGGGCCAGCCACTCGGACTCGATGCGGAACACCACCAGGACCAGGGTGCCCAGGTCTTCCTCCTCCTTGCAGGAGGCCATGACCTCGGTCCAGTCCCGGCTGTATTCCTCGGGGAGGGGGCGTTCCAGGAGGTTTCTCCCCGCCCGGGTGTAGATCTCACAGTTGCGGCAGTGAATGACTTCCTTCAACCGCTCGCAACGGGGCTTCTCGTCTCCCCAGACTCCCACCCGTTTCCAGCAGTCCTCATAGTTCTTCGGCGCAACAAGGGCATTTTTCGTCATGGCTCGGCCTGCAGGATTCTCTGGGCCCGCTCGCGCATGCGCAGGGCCTTCCCGTGTTCACCCCTGCCTTCCAGGAGAAAGGCCATGCAACTCATGGCCTCCTGATGCCTGGGGTTCAAATAAAGGGTCTTGCCGAAATGCCTCAGGGCGAGCTCGTCGTCCCCCATGGACTGGAGTATGATGCCCAGGAGAAAGTGCCCTTCCGGGTCCGCAGGACTTTTTTCCAGATACTCCCCGCAGGCCTTTCGCCCGTTTTCCAGGTCTCCCCGGTCCGCCAGTTCCCGGGCCCGGGCCAGCAGGGACTCCCGGGACTTGGGTTCCTCCGGTTGAACGGCCCTGACCTCCGGGTTTCTGGTGCTCCGGACACTCCGGGGCGGCGAGGCGGTTTGGAGCGGTTTCTTTCCGGCCGCCTCCTTGGGGGGAGCCGGAGAAGGAAGGACCGGAAACATCAGAGCCGCGATCCCGTTCCGGAGCGCGGTCCGTGCCTTGGGGAGCTTCCTGCACCCGAACACCCCCGGGTCCCGGAGCCATTCGTAGCCCCCCAGGCACATGGCGGACTTTTCGGCATGACCCACGAAAAGGCAGCCTCCGGGAGTGATGACCCGGTCCAGGATTTCCATTCCCTTCTTCCTGGCCCGGGGGGTCAGGTAGATGAGCAGGTTCCGGCAGAACACCGCATCGTAGGACCCTTGGGCCTTCACGATTTTTTCGTCGAAAAGGTTGGCATGGAAGAACCGCACCCGCTGGGCGATCTCCTCCCGGATGCGGTACCCCTCCTTCTCCTGGAGGAAATAGCGGTCACGAAACGAGAGGTCCCGGCCCCGGAACGAGGTCCCCCGATAGACCCCCTCCTGGGCCCGGGCGATGGCCTGAACGCTTATGTCCATGGCGTCCACCGCCACCCGGCCAGGGTCGAGGCCCGCCTCCACGGCAGCCATGACCACGGAAAGGGGCTCCTCTCCGCCGGCGCAGGGGATGGTCAGCACCCGGAAAGGAGCCGGATCCCCGGCTGAAAGCTTTTCCCGGGCCAGGCGGACC